>OGZO01000998.1_pt1 | contig 21133 bp, 19 predicted proteins | sample 1576721 | NCBI WGS metagenome assembly OGZO01 (sample SAMEA3541516, study PRJEB24748) | human gut metagenome | biome: human gut; feature: human-associated habitat; material: faeces | place: China | collected 2012 | reverse complement strand
GACTGCGGTTACGTAAGACTTCCTGAAGGCGGTTGGGACTGGCCGCTATGGAAATGGAAGGGCGAGATTGTGCAGGAAATGCCATGTATGTACGGAAAGTTCTTCAACAAGAAAGCAGGATTCATCAGCCAGAAATGGTGGCCGGACTTCTGTAACTACAGAAGAAGCAAATACCCTCGCCCAGATGATGAATCAATAGAAGGAGCCATTCTCTGCACGCTTCAATCTACCGGTAGTCTCATCACAAGAGAACTTCGGGCAGCCTGCGGTTTTACAGGAAAAGGAATGAGAAGCAAGTTTGACGGTTATCTCACCCGACTGGAAATGGCGACTTACATCGTGACCGAGGATTTCATCTATCCTCGTGACAAGCACAATCACGAATATGGCTGGGGTTGGTCGCTGCTGAATACTCCCGAAGATCTCTATGGCAGGGAGGCTTGCCAATGCAACCGAACTCCCCAGGAATCTTATCAGAGGATTTTCGAACATCTGAAAGAAATCCTGCCTGATGCTTCGGATAAACAGATTATTAAATTAATTGGATAAAAATGAGAAAGGAATCAAGAGCAATGGACAGCCAATGGGCATTGGAAGTAATGCACAAGGCTCCGTATATAACTGTAAGTTTCATTGACGAAGACGGCAAACCTTACGGCTTACCGCTGTCACTCGCATCAGATGATGATGTGAATTGGTATTTTCATGGTGCCTTGGAAGGCAAGAAACTGGAGGCAATCAAGGCTCATCCCGAGGTTTGCCTTTCAGCCGTAACCCGTTGTGCGCCTACGGTTGGTCCGAAGGACGGCAGTTTCACCCTGCAATTCAAATCAGCCATTGCATTCGGCAAGGCAGAAATCGTGACCGAGGATGCAGAGAAGATTCATGGTCTCCGACTAATCTGTGAGCGTTTTCTTCCTCACCACATGGATGCTTTCGACCAGAGCATCGCCCGTTCCTTGTCACGCACGGCTGTAGTTCGCATCACACTTACTGAGCCACCAACCGGCAAGCGCAAGCAGTATGATAAGGAGGGCGTGGAAATGAAATATGGCAGAATGGAATAAAGAGGCAATTGCTCCTTCTATGTTGCATTATAAAACAAAGAATTTATGACTTTACTTCAAGAAAGACTGTTCGCCATGCAGGATAAGCAGTATGCTGCTTTCCAAGCCAAACTGACACCGGGAGTGCCTTTGGAAAGTTTTATAGGCATTCGTGTGCCTGTGCTCCGAAAGTTCACAAAAGAATTTACAAAGGAGAAAGAATGCGAGGATTTCCTTCAGCAGCTTCCTCACGAATACTACGATGAGAACATGCTTCACGGACTCCTCATCTCCGAGGTGAAAGACTACGAAGAGTGCATTCGTCTGACAGACAGCTTCCTGCCATTCGTGGACAACTGGGCAGTTTGCGACATCATGTCTCCGAAGGTGTTTGCCAAACACAAGGAGGAGTTACTGACGAAAATCAAGACTTGGAGTAAATCATCTCACGTCTATACTTGTCGCTTTGGAATAGAGACACTTATGTCTCATTACCTAGATAAAGACTTCAAGGCTGAATATCTTGAAATTCCTGCATCAGTAAGGAGCGAAGAGTATTACGTAAAGATGATGGTAGCCTGGTTCTTCGCTACCGCCCTTGCCAAGCAATGGGACCAGGCGATTCCCTACATCGAGCAAAACCGCCTTGCTCCCTGGACGCACAACAAGACCATCCAGAAGGCCATCGAGAGCTACAGAATCACGCCCGAGCAGAAGAAATATCTGCGGACATTGAAGATAAAATAATTATGACACAAAATACATCTACATATTACGTTTGGATAGGTGGCTCATGTGATTATGGCCATAAAGAGCGAGCTGGTGGTGCTGCCGTAGTAATTGAGCATAACAGCAACATCATCAGCCGTGATGTAATCAGCGACCTACACACCACTGAGTTCCGCATGATGCTTACCCTCATGGTGAAGGTAATGCAGGAAATACCGGAAGGTTCCGACATTCTCTTCCTGACCAATGCCGCCTATATTCAGAACTTTGACAAGACTCCAACGGCTAAATCGGCAAATCCAGACTTGATCATTCAATGCATCGAGGAAAAGAAAAGACACAACTCAGTAGGAGTCAAGATTGTGCAATATCACAAAAGCCCTTTGCTGATAGAAACCCATGACATGGCTACGGCAGCAATGGCTAAGACAAGAAAAGAGTTTCATCAGAAAAACAAATAAATGTTTAGGGGCGTTTTCCGGTCATTAAGGTCACGGTCATTAAGGTCATTAAGGATTTTAACTTCTCTATTCTGATAACACATTAGCGCTTTTTGATAACACATTTGTAATACACATGGATGATTTCTCAATACGTCAAATTCATAACATATTGATTAACAGCTATTTACAAAAAGAGTACATAAAAGAGGAATAAGTGATAAAATATATTTAAAAACAAAAAGAACAACAGAGATAAGTACCTATGAATAAGCAACTTACTACTATTGTTCTCTCACGCTATTTTGTACAAATAAGTTTCATTTTGCTTATTATAGTGATTCCGTTGGGGTTCGAACCCAAGACCCACAGCTTAGAAGGCTGTTGCTCTAATCCAACTGAGCTACGGAACCAACACTTTTCAAAACGCAAACCAGCTAACCAATAACGCAATCAGCCACTTTTCTTATTTGCGGCTGCAAAGGTACATATATTTTTTGAATACACCAAACTTTTTCTCACTTTTTTCTTTTTTTATGCTTAAATATCGCAAAAAATAACTACCTTTGCATCCGTTAGGAGCAAGAAACAGCATTCTGCCCCCGAAAGAGAAGAGATTTTTATAACGCATATTCAAACATAAAACATACGCAAATGAAAAAGTTAATCTTTTCAGTAGCCCTGCTCTCAGCAGCACTCTCTGCCAGCGCAGAAGAACATCCGCTCTGGATGCGCTACCAAGCCATCTCACCCGATGGCACAACCATCGCCTTCGCTTATAAAGGCGACCTCTACAGTGTTTCTGTCAACGGCGGTGAAGCACGACAGCTCACAACCCATGCAGCCTTCGATTCGCATCCTGTATGGAGCCCTGACAGCAAGAAAATTGCCTTCCAGTCTAACCGCGAAGGAAGTCTCGACATCTTCGTAATCGATGCAAAAGGCGGTGCTCCTACCCGACTAACCACCAACAGCGGCAGCGAAACACCTATCGCCTTTGCAGACAACGACCATGTGCTCTACTCTGCCAGTCTGCAGCCTACAGCCCAGAGCATCATCTTCGGCGACAACACATTCCCACAAGTATATAAGGTAAGCACCAAGGGCGGAAGACCGGAACTCTTCTCTACCCTCACCATGGAGGATATCAGCATCGCCAAGAACGGCGACATTCTCTACCACGACAAAAAGGGATACGAAGACCCATGGCGCAAACATCAGAAATCACCTATCGCTCGCGACATCTGGCTGAAAAGTAACGGAAAGTTTGCCAAGCAGACTACCTTTGCCGGCGAAGACCGCTCGCCAGTATGGACATCAGACGAGAAATCATTCTTCTATCTGAGCGAGCAGGACGGCACATTCAATATCTACCGCCGCAGCCTCAACAGTTCAAGCGACAAGCAGATTACCCACCACAAAGGCAATCCGGTAAGATTCCTCACTGCATCCAGCGCCGACCTGCTCTGCTACGGATATGATGGCGAAATCTACACCGTGAAAGAAGGTGGAGAGCCTCAGAAGGTGAACATCTCCATTACAACAGATAATGACGCTCCAAGCCTCGTACGTCAGATTAAAAGCTGGGGAGCTACAGAGATTTCCGTTTCGCCAGACGCCAAGGAAGTGGCTTTCGTGATGCATGGCGACGTATACGTAACTTCTGTAGAATACACCACTACCAAGCGCATTACCGACACACCGCAGCAGGAGCGCAACCTGAGTTTCTCGCCAGACGGCAGAGCACTGGTCTATGCAGCCGAGCGCAATGGCGTATGGCAGATTTACCAGTCTAAGATCAAGAACGAGAAAGAGAAGAACTTCACCTACGCTACCGACATCGAGGAAGAGCAGCTGGTGAAAACAGGCATTACATCGCAGTATCCTCAATACTCTCCTGACGGCAAGGAAGTGGCTTTCTTCGAAGACCGCGCTGCACTCCGCATCGTCAATCTGAAATCGAAGGAAATCCGTACCGTGCTCGATGGCAAATACGTCTACTCTTACAGCGATGGAGACATCGATTTCGAATGGTCACCAGACAGCAAATGGCTCCTTTCAACCTATATCGGCAACGGCGGCTGGAACAACCAGGATATTGCGCTGGTAAAGGCTGACGGCAAGGAGGTTCACAACCTGACCAATTCCGGTTACAGCGACAGCAACGGCAAATGGGTGCTCGACGGCAAGGCAATGCTCTTCCAGAGCGACAGAGCCGGCTACCGCAGTCATGGAAGCTGGGGAGCTGAAGACGATGCCTACATCATGTTCTTCGACCTGGACGCCTACAACCGCTTCAACATGAGCAAGGAAGAAATAGAACTGGCTGACGCCAACAAGGACGAAAAGGAGAAGAAGGAAGACGAGAAGAAGGAAGAGGCTAAAAAGAAGGCTGACGAAAAGCAGAAGAAGACCGGAAAGATAGAGGTGGAAAAAGTGAAGCCACTGGAGCTGGACATCGAAAACTGCCGCGACAGAATCGTACGCCTCACTGCAAACTCTTCGCACATGGGCGATGCTGTTCTCTCTAAAGACGGCGACAAGCTCTACTACCAGGCAGCCTTCGAGGATGATTACGACCTCTGGCAGCACGACCTGAAGGACGGCTCTACCAAGCTCGTGATGAAGGGCGTAGGCCAGGGCAACCTACAGACCGACAAGGATGTGAAGAACCTCTTCATCTGCAACGGAAGCAGCATCAAGAAGGTGGATCTGAGCGGATTCAGCACCAAGAACATCAGCTTTGAGGCTAACTTCAACTATAAGCCAGCCGAGGAGCGCCAGTATCTCTTCGACCACGTATGGCGACAGGTGAAAGACAAGTTCTACGACCCTAAGATTCATGGTGTTGACTGGGAAGGTTACCGCAAGACCTATGAGAAGTTCCTGCCTTACATCAACAACAATTTCGATTTCCAGGAGATGTTGAGCGAAATGCTTGGCGAGCTGAACGCTTCGCATACAGGAGCCCGCTACTACGCTTCGAACAGCGCGCTTACCACCGCCAATCTGGGTGTCTTCTTCGACCCTCAGTATCAGGGCGACGGCCTGAAGATTCAGGAGATTATCAAGCGTGGTCCTTTCGATGTGAAGAATACGGGCGTTACAGCCGGCAGCATCATCGAGAGCATCGACGGCGAGGAGATTAAAGCCGGAATGGACTACTTCCCATTGCTCGACGGAAAGGTTGGCAAGAATGTACGCCTCGGCATCAGAAACGCCAAGGGCAAGAAGATGGAGGTTACGGTGAAGGCTATCTCTCAGGGCAAACTCAACAACCTGCTCTACAAGCGATGGGTAGACCGCAACCGCGCTTTCGTTGACAGCATTTCGGGCGGACGCATCGCTTATGTTCACGTTAAGGCGATGGATTCGGAGAGTTTCCGCACCGTTTACAGCGAACTGCTGAGCGACAAGAACCGAAACAGAGACGCTGTAATCGTAGACGAGCGCCATAATGGTGGCGGCTGGTTGCACGATGATCTCTGCACCCTGCTCAACGGCAAGCAGTATCAGGAGTTTGTGCCTCACGGCAAGGTAGTTGGCCGCGATCCGTTCAACAAATGGGTGAAGCCATCTTGCGTCATGATCTGCGAGAACGATTACAGCAACGGTCACGGTTTTCCATGGGTTTACAAGGAACTCGGAATCGGCAAGCTGATCGGTGCTCCTGTAGCAGGAACCATGACAGCCGTATGGTGGGAAACGCTGATGGACAACACGCTGGTATTCGGTATTCCTCAGGTAGGCTGCCGCGACATGCGTGGCGTGTTCGGCGAGAACACCCAGCTGAACCCAGACATCGAGGTTTACAACAGTCCGGAAGATTTCATCAATGGCCATGATACCCAGCTCGAAAGAGCCGTAAAGGAAATGATGAAGAAATAAACAGAACGCCCTGCAAGGGTCCAGAAGCCAAACCACTTCTGTCCCTTTGCAGGGCGAATTGTTTTTGTATCTGACAACATTATTTATTAAACCTTATTAACCCACATTATCAGTAAAAAACCTTCTGTCATGACATAAAACCCTCTAAATCTTTACTTTTTTTCTTGAAAAGGGCGAAAAAGCAAGTGAAAAAGGCCATAAAATAAAAAAAAATGAGTATCTTTGCAGAAGATAAGCTGCACTCGGCAATTTGAAAGCAAGCTTTCATTGCGCTCGTTTGCATTATCTTTGCAGAAAATAAAAACAAGATTATGGGATTATTCGGATTATTCAGCAACAAAAAGAAAGAAACTCTCGATAAGGGACTTGAAAAAACCAAGGAGAGTGTGTTTGGCAAACTGGCGCGCGCCGTTGCCGGAAAATCTACCGTCGATGATGATGTGCTCGACGATCTCGAAGAGGTACTCATCACTTCAGACGTAGGTGTAGAAACCACGGTCAAGATTATCCGCCGCATCGAAGAACGTGTGGCCCGCGATAAATATGTTTCAACCAGCGAGCTCAACCGCATTCTGCGCGAGGAAATCGCCATTCTCCTCTCCGAGAATCACAGCGATGACCTGGCAGACTGGGATCTCCCTGCAGACCATAAGCCTTACGTTATCCTCGTAGTAGGCGTAAACGGCGTGGGCAAGACAACCACCATCGGCAAACTGGCTTACCAGTTTAAGAAGGCTGGCAAGAAGGTTATGCTGGGAGCTGCCGACACCTTCCGTGCCGCTGCCGTAGAGCAGATTTGCATCTGGGGCGAGCGCGTGGGTGTGCCTGTAGTGAAACAGCAGATGGGAAGCGACCCGGCAAGCGTGGCGTTCGACACCCTGCAGAGCGCCAAGGCAAACGGCGCCGACGTGGTGCTCATCGATACGGCAGGCCGACTGCACAACAAGGTGAACCTGATGAATGAGCTCAAGAAAATAAAGGAAGTGATGAAGAAGGTAATGCCTGAGGCACCAGACGAGGTAATGCTCGTGCTCGACGGAAGTACCGGACAGAATGCATTCGAGCAGGCTAAGCAGTTCTCTGCCGTTACCAACATCTCCTCGCTCGCCATCACCAAGCTCGACGGAACCGCTAAGGGCGGCGTTGTCATCGGCATCAGCGACCAGCTCAAAGTGCCTGTAAAATACATCGGACTGGGCGAAGGTATGGAAGATCTGCAGCTCTTCAACAAGACAGAATTCGTAGACTCGCTCTTTAAAAATTAGAAAATGAAGAAAAATCAGATAGATATTATTACCCTGGGCTGCTCGAAGAATCTCGTAGACAGCGAGTTGCTGATGAAGCAGTTTGAGGCAAACGGCTACCATTGCGTTCACGATTCCAAGCGCCCTCAGGGCGAGATAGCCGTCATCAATACGTGCGGATTCATCGAGGATGCAAAGCAGGAAAGCATCGACACCATCCTGGAGTTTATCCAGGCTAAGGAAGAAGGCCGACTCAGAAAGCTCTACGTAATGGGCTGCCTCTCGCAGCGCTACCAGAAGGAACTGGAAGAAGAAATGCCCGAAGTGGATAAGTTCTACGGCAAATTCAACTACAAGCAGCTCCTGCAGGAACTCGGCAAGGCTGAAGTTTCATCCTGCAACGGCCAGCGTCATCTCACCACTCCGCGCCATTATGCCTACATCAAGATAGCTGAGGGCTGCAACCGCCACTGTGCCTACTGCGCCATTCCTATCATCACCGGCAAGCACGTTTCCCGTCCGAAGGAAGAGATTCTGCAGGAGGTGCGCGAACTGGTAGCAGAAGGCGTGAAGGAGTTTCAGATTATCGCTCAGGAACTCACCTACTACGGCGTAGATATTGACGGCAAGCATCATATTACCGAACTCATCAGCGAGATGGCTGATATTCCGGGCGTGAAATGGATTCGCCTGCATTATGCTTATCCAAATCAGTTCCCTATGGATCTTCTGGACGTGATGCGCGAGAAGCCAAACGTATGCAAATATCTCGACATTGCCCTCCAGCACATCAGCGACCACATGCTCACCAGCATGCATCGCCACGTAACGAAGCAGGAAACCATCAATCTGCTGAAGGCCATCCGCGAACGCGTGCCAGGCATTCACATCCGCACTACGCTGATGGTTGGTTTCCCAGGCGAGACAGATGAGGATTTCCACGAGCTCCTCGACTTCGTACGCGAACAGAGATTTGAGCGCATGGGCGCCTTTGCCTACTCTGAGGAAGAAGGAACCTACAGCGCCACCCACTACGAAGACAATGTGCCTGCCGAAGTAAAACAGCGCCGACTGGACGAACTGATGATTCTGCAGCAAGACATCAGCTCTGAGGTTGAGGCTGATAAAGTGGGCAAAACCATGACCGTTATCATCGACCGCAAGGAAGGCGATTACTACATCGGACGAACAGAGTTCTGCTCTCCGGAAGTAGACCCTGAGGTTCTGATCCGTGCCGATGAGAAGCGTCTGCGCGTGGGTTGTTTCTATCAGGTAGAAATTACTGCAAGCGAGGAATTTGACCTCTATGGCAAGGTGGTGAAATAATCATTCTCTCCCCCATAGCCTGGAGTTTAAGAAAATTTGACTACATATTAAATAAATATGAACAATAAGGAATACATCGCTGAACTGGCTCAGCAAACCGGCTATTCGCAGGAAGACACCCAGAAGTTGGTGCGCAAGGCGATAGACGCTATGATTGCCGAGTTTGAGGATGGAGAAGCTGTCTCTATCCCCAATTTTGGCACCTTCGAAGTGAAGAAGCGCATGGAGCGAGTGGTGGTTAATCCTACTACCAAAAAGCGCCAGCTGGTGCCGCCTAAGTTGGTGTTGGGTTTCCGACCGGTTGCTTCGGTCAAGGAAAAACTAAAGAATGGAGGGGATGAGCAATGAGCAAATTCAGTTTAAATACACTCGGAAAACTACTTGCTGACAAAAGCGGGCTGAGCCAGGTGGAAGCAGAACTCTTCATCCGGAAGATGTTTGATGTGTGCAACCAGGGACTCGATGCCGACAAGCAGGTGAAGATAAAATGGCTGGGCACTTTTAAGGTACAGGCCACGAAAGACCGTGAAAGCATCAATGTGAACACGGGCGAGCGCTTCACCATTGAAGGCAGAGACAAACTCACCTTCACGCCTGACAACATCCTGAAAGAAATCGTAAACAAGCCATTCGCCCAATTTGAAACGGTGGTGGTAAATGACGGCGTAGATTTCGATGAAATAGATGAGAAGTTTGGAGAAGAACAGACAGAAGATGCTCCTGCACAAGTAATCGATTTTCTGGACGAAGAAAAAACTGCAACTCCAAATCCGGAGGTTGTCGTAATCGAATCAGAAAAGGAAAAGGAAAAAGAAGCCGAAGACGAACTGGCAAAGCAAATTGCTATTGAACAAGCTAAACTGGAAAAATTAAAACAAGCCCAACTGGAGCAGGAAAGAATACAGAAAGAAAAGCTTGAAAAAGAAAAGCAAGAGCAGGAAAGACTGGAACAGGAAAGGCTGGAGCAGGAAAGGCTGGAACAGGAAAGGCTGGAGCAGGAAAGGCTTGAGCAGGAAAGACTGGAGCAGGAAAGACTGGAGCAGGAAAGACTGGAGCAAGAGAAGCTTGAATTAGCCCAGCAACAGCAAGCCCTGAAAGCAGTTGTTGAACCTGCAGTACCTGCATCAGATGAATCTGAAGAAGAAGAGGAGGAAGAAGAATCTTCCAATTCTCATCATATTGTTATTCCTCGCTATCTGGTCGTTGCAGTCTGTCTCATCGTAGTAGCTTTGATTGGCGGAATGGGATGGTTTGCCTTCAACTATGGTCAGATGACTGCCCAGCGCGATCATCTAGCCATGCAGCTAAACCAGTATCACCAGGCTCCAGCCAAGAAAGTCCCAGCCAAACCAGCTGCCGCCCCACTCTCTCAGGAACAGAAACTCCGCCAGAAAGCGATGGAAGACAGCATCCGTATGGCAAAAACTGCAGAAGCAGTAAAACTGGCTGAAAATTCGGATGAGGAAAGTGCTAGCGCTGAAAAAGCCAAGCAGACTGAAGCAAAAGCTAAGGCTGAAGCGAAAGAAAAGGCTAAAGATAAAGCCGAAGAAAAGGCTACTTCGAAAATAGCATCATCCCAGTATGATAAGGATGCTCGCGTACGCACGGGAGCTTACCGAATCGTAGGAGTTGCCCAGACCGTTACGGTTGGCGCCGGTCAGACCCTCGAACAGATCAGCACCCGCCATTTAGGTTCGGGCATGGAATGCTACGTAGAAGCCCTGAATGGTACAAACACCGTAAAAGCCGGACAGAAAATCAAGATTCCGAAACTGGAATTGAAAAAGAAAAAGAAATAAAATACTGAACAAACAAAAAATCGCCCTGTAAGAGCAAATGTAATTTTGCACTTACAGGGCGACATTGTTTTATGTAACATTACTTGCCCAACACTTCATCAAGCAAAGTGTAGAAAGCAGGATCCTCGCCAACAATAGTCTTGATAATCTTACCGTTAGCATCAATCACAATCTTTGTAGGGAAACCCTGAACAGCGTAATCGCTGAGAACCTTGCTGTCCTTAGAATTGTAAACATGAATCCATGGCAGCTGGTGCTTCTCAACAGCAGCCTTCCACTTAGCCTCTGTATCATTACAATCTACACCAAGAATTTCAAACTTACCCTTGTACTTTTCGTAATACTCCTTCATCTTAGGCATTCCCTTGATGCACCATCCGCACCATGAACCCCAGAAGTCAAGAACTACAATCTTACCGCGAAGGCTGGAAAGCTTGAAATCATTTCCCTTAATATCCTTCAGCGTGAAGTCAGGAGCCTCAACACCGGCAGCCTGCACCTTCTTAGCCTTCTCTTCAGCCTCAGCACGCTTCTTAGCCATATCAATCATTGGCTGGTAGAAAGCCTTCATTCTGCCGTTCTTCACATTCTCAGAGAGCAAGCCCAGCAGTTTCTCCATCTTGCTGACATCATCAAACTGCTCTATAATAGTAGCACAAGCCTCATAATCAGGATGCTGTTTTACGAAATCGAAAATCTTATCGTCCTTTGCCTTTTGCAGGGCAGGAGCCTTCTGCTCATACTCTGCCATGATGGTCTGCTGGGTCTCACCATTCTTGATTCTCTGGTTCAGGGAAGCTTCGTAATCTCTCAACTCCTTATTAGCATTCTCCAGCAGAACATCTACTTCATGATACTGCTGATAGAACTTAGAACCCGAAATATCGAAGCGGGTCTTTGCATCACCCTTAACTTCAGCCTTCTCGCCAGGAACACAAGGCAGGTTGAACATAAACTGACCTGCACCACGATAAGCTTCAGGTGAGAGGAAAACGTATCCGGCTGCCTTATCAAGGTTTGCAGAATAGGTAAACTTGCCATTCTTCACCAAAACCGTATCCATCTTAACATTTCTGCCCTTGTAAACAAGTACAGAATCGGAATTGAAATTCTTCAAATCCACCTTCAACTGGAAGTTGCTCTTCTGAGCCATTGCAACGGTTGATGCAAGCATCAGAGCCGCAGATAAAATCGCTGTTTTCATTTTTCTTTTATTATATTTATTCTGATTACACCTTATTATATATAGGGAACGAAGAACGCCTGGTTCGTCGTCATCCTTATTTTTCATACTCGGTAGTATCCTCAATACCCGCCTCGGCCAAAGCTTCCTTGCGCTCAACGCAGGTTCCGCATTTGCCACAATGCTTCTCACCGCCCTTATAGCAGCTCCAGGTTTCAGCATAGTCAATGCCCAACTTCTTACCTATCTCAGCAATCTGCCCTTTGGTAATATTCGTATAAGGAGCCACCACGCGCACATCAACGAACGTTCCAGCTTCAGCAGCCTCATCTATCGCCTTGATAAACTCCGGACGGCAGTCTGGGTAAATCGTATGATCGCCACCATGGTTAGCGATGAAAACTTTCTTCAGATTATTACTCTCAGCAATGCCGATGGCAATGCTCAGCATGATTCCATTACGGAAAGGAACCACCGTACTCTTCATATTATCATCAGCATAATGACCCTCAGGAATTGCATCGGCACCTTCAAGAAGAGAACTCTTGAAATACTGATGCATGAAACCCAAATCTATCGTAATATGCTTGATTCCCAAACGCTCACAATGCATCTTGGCGAAAGGAATTTCACGCTCGTTATGATTACTTCCATAGTTAAAACTAATGCCGAGTGCAATCTCGTCTTTCTTATCGTAGAGCAGCGTGATGCTATCCATGCCGCCGCTCACAATGATTACTGAATCCTTCATTTTACTTTGAATTTTGAACTGTATGATTACTTTTTACTTCACCCAAACAGGCAGCGGAATGCTTCTTCCACCTTCCTTACGGGATGAATTTCTATCTTATATTTCTTATGGTCGAAACCATGATTGTTGTATTTCGGGATGATAATGTGCTGGAATCCCAATTTTTCAGCCTCAGCAATACGCTGCTCGATGCGGCTCACCGGACGGACTTCACCGCTCAGACCTACCTCGCCTGCCATACACCAACCTTGCTCTATAGGCGCGTCAACATTACTGCTCAATACGGCTGCCAACACACTCAAGTCCATGGCAGGATCGGTGACTCTCAATCCACCGGCAATATTCAGGAACACATCCTTCTGCATCAGTTTGAACCCCACACGTTTCTCCAGAACCGCCAGGAGCATGTTCAAACGGCGCTGGTCAAAACCCGTTGCCGAACGTTGCGGAGTTCCATAGGCAGCTGTTGAAACCAAAGCCTGCGTCTCTACCAGGAACGGGCGGACACCCTCGATGGCTGCGCTGATGGCAACACCCGAAAGCCCGTCATGATCTTCAGTAAGCAGCAACTCTGAAGGATTGCTCACCTGTCGGAGTCCGCCTTGCATCATCTCGTAGATTCCCAACTCAGAAGTACTTCCGAATCGGTTTTTGATGCTTCTCAAGATGCGGTACATGTAATGCTGGTCGCCCTCAAACTGAATTACCGTATCTACGATGTGCTCCAAAATCTTTGGTCCGGCAAGCGTTCCCTCCTTATTAATATGACCTATCAGAATGACCGGAATGCCACTCGTCTTGGCAAAACGGAGCAGGGAGGCTGCACACTCGCGAACTTGGGAAACAGAACCTGGCGAACTGTCTACTTCTTCCGTAGCAATGGTTTGGATAGAATCTATAACTATCAGCTGAGGAGCGACTTTCTGAATATGGCTAAAGATTTTCTCCAACTGTGTTTCGCAGAAAACCGTAATATGATCAAAAGCTCCTTCTGGTGAAAGAGAAGCCGTTTTCAGTGTGTCAGCAGAAGAGCCATCTCTGAGCATTGCCTGTCCTTTAGCCAACCGGTCGGCACGGAGCTTGATCTGATGGGCACTCTCCTCTCCGCTCACATACAGGATGCGGCGGTCAGTCATGTTCAGAATAGTCTGCAAGGTGAGCGTACTCTTACCGATTCCCGGTTCACCGCCCAGGAGCGTGATGCTGCCGGGAACCATTCCGCCACCCAGCACACGATTCAGTTCCTCGTCCCTCATATCGATGCGCGGTTCATCAATCGCAGAAATATCGCGAAGCTTCATCGGCGCAGCATCATGCTCGCCGTGCTGCCCGCCAAACATCGTGGCAGCCCCACCATGACGCATGGTCATTCCGGCATTCTTCGCAGCCTGCGATCCGGAATCGGCAGCAATGCGAATCTCCTTAAATGTATTCCATTGTCCGCAGCTAGGACATTTGCCCATCCATTTGGCACTTTCCTGTCCGCAATTGCTGCACACAAAAGCAATCTTATCTTTCGCCATTTTATCTCATTTATATGTAATAACGTTTAAAACTGCGCACAAAGGTACTATTTATTATCGAAAAATCCAAAAAAAAAGTAATTTGTTAAGAATATATTTCATTTCTCTCCATTTTGTTTAACAAATCTAGCAAAAGAAAGTACAAAACATGAATTTTGCAAACCCGATATAGCAAACAGACGATTTCATCTACTAAAAATCATAAAAACCGCTACTATATTTTGCTGATTCAAATATAATTTGTATCTTTGCCTTCGGTTTTTGAAACCAGCAGAAAGGTTTAGAACAATAAATTAGTACATAAACTAAATAAAATTTAGGTAAAATGAAAATTGAAGATTTTAACTTTGCCGGTCACAAGGCAATCGTGCGCGTTGACTTCAACGTGCCATTGGATGAAAATGGTAATGTAACAGACGACACTCGTATCCGCGGTGCCCTTCCTACATTGAAGAAGGTACTTGCAGACGGCGGTGCGCTCATCATGATGAGCCACATGGGTAAGCCAAAGGGCAAGGTTAAACCAGAGCTTTCTCTCTCTCAGATTGTTAAGAACGTATCAGACGCTCTCGGTGTAGACGTTAAGTTCGCTAAGGACTGCGGTAACGCAGATGCTGAGGCTGCTGCCTTGAAGCCAGGTGAGGCTCTCTTGCTCGAGAACCTCCGCTTCTACCCAGAAGAGGAAGGCAAGCCAGTTGGCGTTGAGAAGGGTACTCCAGAATTCGATGCTGCTAAGGCTGAGATGAAGGAGCGTCAGAAGAAGTTCGCTGCCAAGTTGGCTTCTTACGCTGATGTATATGTAATGGACGCATTCGGTACAGCTCACCGCAAGCACGCTTCTACAGCTGTCATCGCTGATTCTTTCGACAAAGATCACAAGATGCTCGGCTTCCTGATGGAGAAAGAGGTAAAGGCTGTTGACGCAGTTCTCGGCAACATCAAGCGCCCATTCACAGCTATCATGGGTGGTTCTAAGGTTTCTACTAAGATCGGTATCATCGAGAACCTGTTGACTAAGGTTGACAACCTGATTCTCTGCGGTGGTATGACTTATACATTCTCTAAGGCTCTCGGTGGAAAGATCGGTATGTCTATCTGCGAGGATGACAAGCTCGACGTTGCTCTCGACGTAATCAAGAAGGCTAAGGAGAACGGTGTAAACCTCGTACTCGGCACAGACTCTATCTGCGGTGATGACTTCAAGAACGATTGCAATACTCAGGTTTGTCCATCTAACGACATCCCTGACGGATGGGAGGGTATGGACGCAGGTCCTGAGACTCGCAAGGCTTTCGCAGCTGCCATCAAGGGTGCTAAGACTATCCTCTGGAATGGTCCTGCAGGTGTATTCGAGTTCGACAACTTCGCTGGTGGTTCTAAGGCTATTGCTGACGCAATCGCTGAGGCTACTAAGGAAGGTGCATTCTCACTCATCGGTGGTGGTGACTCTGTAGCTTGTATCAACAAGTTCGGTTTGGCTGATCAGGTATCTTACATCTCTACAGGTGGTGGTGCTCTCCTCGAGGCTATCGAGGGTAAGGTATTGCCAGGTGTAGCAGCTATCGAGAAGTAATCTTATGTTTAAAAGAAAGCCATTTGAAAAAAGGGCTTGATTTTTTACAAGAAAAAATAGGTTGGAGGGCATCCTATGTGATGTCCTCCAATTTTCAGTTTTAATTGAATCCCTAATAATCTACAGATTCTCTCTATAAACAGAACTGTATCTTTCATTTAAAACAAGCAACAGGAAACATAAATTCTAAAATAATTTGGTAAACTACAGGAATATAATTTCCTGATTTTAAAACGAATACATGGATTGGATTGTTAATCTCTTTACCAATACCGAGTCGGTGGCTCACATCGCCCTACTCTACGCTATCGTGATAGCTATTGGTGTTTACCTCGGAAAGATAAAGATTGGCGGCATTTCGTTAGGCGTCACCTTCGTACTCTTCGCAGGTATTTTGGCTGGCCACGTTGGCTTCACCGGTCCAAAGGAAATTCTCACATTCGTGCAAGACTTCGGCTTGATCCTCTTCGTCTTCATGATTGGTCTCCAGGTAGGACCTGGCTTCTTCGAGAGTTTCAAGAAAGGTGGTGTTACGCTCAACATGCTTTCGGCTAGCGCTATTCTGCTCAACATCCTCGTGATGTTTGGTTGCTATTATCTCTTCTTTGATACGAGCAACCCTAACAACCTGCCTATGATGGTAGGTACTCTCTATGGTGCGGTTACCAATACTCCGGGTCTTGGTGCTGCCAACGAGGCTTTGCTCAGCGTCTTCCCTAATGGTGCTCCAAGTATTGCCAACGGTTATGCTTGTGCTTATCCTCTTGGTGTAGTGGGCATTATTGGTGCTACTATCCTTATCAAGTACATCTGTAAGATTAATACTGCTGATGAGGAAGAACAGCTTAACGAAGAAGATGCTGCCAACCCACACGCTAAGGCCCATAACATGCACTTGCGCGTGGAAAATGCTTATATTACAGGCAGAACGCTGAGAGAAGTATCTGAGTTCTTGAACCGTGACATTGTATGTTCACGACTGCTCCACAATGGCGAGGTGAGCATTCCTAACAGCAAGACTAAGTTTGAGGTTGGAGACGAATTGCTCGTTGTATGTGCAGAGGCTGATGCTGAAGCCATCAAGGCTTTTATCGGACCAGAGATTGAAGCAGAATGGGACCGCGAGAAGGATGAAGTACAGCACTTTGTTTCTCGCCGTATCATTGTTACCCGTCCGGAAATGAATGGTAAGACCTTGGGTAAGATGCACTTCTCCAGCGTATACGGCGTTAACGTAACCCGTATTTCCCGTCAGGGAATGGACATCTTTGCAGGCAGAAACCACCACTTCCACGTAGGTGATAAGATTCTGGTTGTAGGTCCTGAAGAGAATGTGAACCGTGTGGCTGAAATCATGGGTAACTCTGTAAAGCGCCTCGATGCACCTAACATTGCTACTATCTTCGTAGGCATTATGGTAGGTATTATCTTCGGTTCTCTCCCATTTGCCATTCCAGGAATGCCGGTGCCTTTGAAGTTGGGTATTGCCGGAGGTCCGCTTATCATCGCCATCCTCATCGGCCGTTTCGGCTATCGCATGAAGCTGGTAACTTATACGACGACTTCGGCTAATATGATGCTGCGAGAAATAGGACTTGTACTCTTCCTGGCGAGTGTGGGAATCAAGGCTGGTGCCGGATTCTGGGACACAGTAGTACAGGGTGACGGTTTGAAATATGTGGGATGTGGTTTCCTCATCACCGTTATTCCTATCCTCATCATCGGTACAATTGCCCGCCTGAAGTTTAAATTCAACTACTTCACCATCATGGGTATGCTCGCCGGTACTTACACAGACCCTCCTGCATTGGCTTATGCAAATGCTTCTTGCTCTAAAGAGGCTCCAGCTGTAGGATACTCTACGGTTTATCCATTAAGCATGTTCCTCCGTATCTTTACAGCCCAGATAGTGGTGCTGTTCTTCTGCGGAGCGTAAGACTTACAAAAGTTAAGAAAACAACTGAAAATAGTTATAAATTATAAAAAAGGTGCACAAAGACAAAAATTTGTGCACCTTTTTTGTTGTCTTTTCAGAAATTCTTCGTACCTTTGAGCACAAGAAACAAACCTAATGAATCTTCTAGGAACAGCTATCGTTCCTATATGATGCAGATTTTTTCGAAATATGAAACAATAACCCTATAAACGTTAGTAAGCGTATGAAGAAATTGGGATTTCTGATAACCATGCTAGTCATCACGTCCTTGCCCGCTTGGAGTCAAGGTGCCAAAAGTATCCGTATTACGGAGGTGATGACCGACAACCGTACCAATCTTGTAGATGAGTACGGGCAGCACAAACCATGGGTGGAATTGAGCAATTCCTCCTTTACCACGTATAATGTACGCGGTATGTTCCTAACCACCGACCGAAGGGTTCTCGACAAGAAAATGTCGCCTGAAGCTCGCCGACAGCTGATGTGTCCATTGCCTAACAATGAACCACGAACCACACTGGGAGGCAAGAAGAGCATCGTTATCTTCGACAGCAGTTCCTGGTACCAGGATGGCAGGAACGGACAACATTGGAAGGCAAAGAATTCTTCCAACTCGGGACCTTTTCATCTCAATCTTATTCTACAGGAAAAGATGCCCAACTGGATAGCACTCTATGACGGAAATGCCGTTGACCTGATAGACTCCGTAAGCGTGCCAGTGTTGGCTGCTGATGAGAGTTTTGAACTGAGTAAGGACTTCAAGACATGGGAGAAAGCCATTGCCGGATCAGTAACTCCAGGCTATCTGCCTCAAAACACAGGTTTGAGTAAAGCCCAGCAATTGAAGAAAAGCGACCCATACGGAATAGGAATCGCCGTACTTTCAATGGGAATCGTATTTGCCTGCCTTGCTCTCCTCTTCATCGTGTTCTGGGTTTTCGGAGCCTACATGAAACATAAACAGCGCATCGCCCGTGCTACTGAGAAGCACGCCACCTTATTATATAAGACAGGAAAGAAGACCATCAAGGTTACTCAAGACCTCAGTCATAAGACCAACGTGATTCTGAAAGATGGTTTAGAAACCAAGGGTATTGATAAGGAGATTTACATAGCAGTCATCTCCCTTGCACTACAGGAATATCTGGAAGATGTTCATGATGTAGAATCCGGCATTATCACCATCAAGCCAAAACAGACCAGGTGGAATGCTCCGAAATTCAACAACAACAATAACAACGTTAAAATATAGGAACTATGGCAAAGTACGAATATAAGGTTAAAGGCGTAGATTACGTCGTTGAAATACAGGATATTGAAGGCAATATCGCCAATGTAACCGTGAATGGAATTCCATTCGAAGTGGAAATGAAACAGCCGGTTAAGAGCAGTAAGCAGAAAGTGAAGTTAACTGATGGACAAAACAACATTTCTGCCAGCTCAGTTGCAAGCGCAGGTTCTGCTGCAGGTTCAAGTTCTGCAGCAAGTTCTGATTCTGCTTCATCAAGCAAACAGGCAACTCCTGCTGCAGGCAAACCAGTTGTTGCCCCTCTGCCTGGTACTATCAACGAAATCAAGGTGAAAGTCGGTGACAAGGTGAACACAGGCGATACTGTTGTCGTTCTCGAAGCTATGAAGATGCAGAACAACATCGATGCAGAAACTTCAGGAACCATTACCAGCATCAACGTGAACAAGGGAGACGCAGTAATGGAAGGAGACACGCTTGTTACAATCGCGTAATAAGCTGTTTAGACAAAAGCTAATGATTACTCTTCCAATCAAAAGACTAATCATAAAGTTCAATGTTCAACTTTCAAAGTTCAAAGTAAATTATGGATTTCATCATACAAAACTTCAATGAGTTTCTTACCTTCACGGGCTTTGCCAACGCCTCGGCAGGAAACCTCATCATGATACTGGTGGGAGCACTCTTTATCTGGCTCGCCATCAAGAAAGATTTTGAGCCGCTGCTCCTGGTTCCTATCGGATTAGGAATCATTCTTGGCAACATTCCATTCCGTGCCGATGCAGGACTCGAAATAGGTTTATACGAAGACAACTCCGTTCTGAACATCTTCTATCAAGGAGTGAAACAGGGCTGGTACCCACCACTCGTATTCCTGGGCATTGGAGCCATGACCGACTTCTCGGCGCTCATTTCCAATCCGAAACTCATCCTGATTGGAGCCGCTGCCCAATTTGGAATCTTCGGCGCCTACATGATTGCCTTGGCTCTTGGGTTTGAACCTAACCAGGCAGCAGGCATTGCCATTATCGGAGGTGCAGACGGACCAACCGCCATCTTCCTGAGCAGCAAACTGAGTCCGAACCTCATGGGAGCCATTGCGGTTTGTGCCTACTCTTACATGGCACTGGTGCCTGTAATCCAGCCACCTTTGATGCGACTGCTTACAACCAAGAAAGAGCGCGTCATCAAGATGAAACCGTCACGTCAGGTTTCACAGACCGAAAAGATTCTCTTCCCTATCATCGGTCTGCTTCTCACCACCTTCATCGTTCCGTCCGGTTTGCCATTGCTAGGAATGCTGTTCTTCGGAAATCTTCTGAAAGAGAGTGGAAAGACAACCCGACTTGCCAAGACAGCAAGCAGCAGCTTGAATGATATTGTCGTTATCCTCCTCGGCCTGACCGTAGGCTGTTCTACCCAGGCTTCAGAGTTTCTGACATTAAACACCATCAAAATCTTTGCTCTCGGTGCTCTTGCTTTCATCATCGCATCGGCAAGCGGAATCTTATTCGTCAAGCTGATGAATCTCTTCTTACCAAAAGGCAAGAAACTGAACCCACTTATCGGAAACGCCGGAGTGAGTGCCGTACCAATGAGTGCACGCATCTCCAACAACCTAGGTCTGGAATACGACCGCCACAACTTCCTTCTCATGCACGCCATGGGACCAAATGTTGCGGGAGTCATCGGTTCTGCCGTTGCAGCCGGAGCTTTGCTGGGATTCTTCAATTAAAAGTTGAGCCACCAAGCTATCCCTCCAAGATAAGCACATAAAAAATAGAATCGCCCTGAAAGAACAAAAGCATCTTACATCCAATGCTTTACCTTTCAGGGCGACTTTTTTTATTCTATTTTAGTTCTTAACCCGCATTCTCATTTTTCCTTCAAAGGAAATGATAACCTCAACCTGATAACTCAAACTGCTGTCAGGCATTGCCAGAACAGCAAGATAATGAATGCCAGATTTATCTATCTTATTGAATACGATGTCGCTCAATATAGACAGGTCCAAGAAAGAAGCAGGAACCTGCTTATCGAAATCCTTCTTATGAAAATCACGAGAGAACAGACAGTTGGCACCATGATAAACATGCAAGTTCACAATATTATCATAATAAACATTGTCTACCTCAACACCATCATCATTATAAGAACTCTTGTAGACCTTATAACTTGTTGGGTTAACCTGTACGTAGAGATGATATTTCTCATCGCCCCTTACAACCACCGTATCACGTTTAATCAGCGTATTCTGATTCAGCGCCACGGAAGCATGGTTGTGGATGAACTGCTGCAAATAAGACTTATCTTCCGTCTTCACCAGCTTAACCACATCCCCATTCTGCACTTTAAACTGGAAAATATGCTCAGCCTGTTTTACAATCGGATATTTTGCAATATTAGCACCCTTCATTACAAGCGTATCACCAGCAATGTAGAAGTA
>OGZO01000976.1_pt1 | contig 21304 bp, 19 predicted proteins | sample 1576721 | NCBI WGS metagenome assembly OGZO01 (sample SAMEA3541516, study PRJEB24748) | human gut metagenome | biome: human gut; feature: human-associated habitat; material: faeces | place: China | collected 2012 | reverse complement strand
GGAAGATAACCGGTCCGCTGATAATGAAACTGCTTCAAGGCAGGAAGAAAAGCCACCTTTATTCTTTTAATTATATTACAAGCTACATTACCAATTGAAAGAATTAGTTTTGATCGTGCATTAAGTTTAGTTTGTGTGGACTTATTAGGTGCAATCATTATTCGAATGATTTACCGTTATGCGTATTTATATAGTAATAATGAAACATCAAAGGGTAAGTTTTTAAGTAAGTTATTATATTTATTTTCTGGATTAACGACAGGAACGGATAAAGAAGTTCAAAAAATTAAGATTGCGATTATCGGTGCAGGACGAGTAGGTGCTAGTTTTGCCGAAGAATTAGTAAATGATGAAAAAGCAGTATATGTACCTCGTTGTTTTATTGATATAGATAAAACAAAAGTAGGAAGAGAAGTAAACGGCATTCCTGTTTGGTATGCAGATGAAACAACACTGGATAAGTTAAAGGCTTATGAAGTACAAGAAATTGTATTCGCAATTCCGAATATGGATGTAAATAAAAAGAAATGTTTATACAATCATTATAAGAATGCAGGATATAAAGTAAAGGTATATGACTATCCAACATTATATACTGCAGGAAGTAAACGTAATTTAAGAGAGTTTGATATTGAAGAATTACTGTTCCGAAAACCATTAGCTGTCACAAATGAACAAACATATGCATATTATAAAGATAAAGTCATCTTAATTACAGGTGGTGGAGGATCTATTGGATCTGAATTATGTAGACAACTAGCTAAGATGAGTCCTAAACAAATCATTATATTAGATATCTATGAAAATGGTGCCTATGATGTACAACAAGAATTAAAGATTGCCTATGGTAATGCAATCAATCTTCAGATTGAAATTTGTTCAATTACAAATAAAAAAGCATTGGAAAAAGTATTTAAACAATACCATCCACAAATCATCATCAATGCAGCCGCACACAAACATGTACCTTTAATGGAACATAATTGTGTAGAAGCAATCTATAATAATGTATTTGGAACAAAAAACTTAATTGAATTATGTGAAAAATACAATGCACAACGCTTTATGATGGTATCTACAGATAAAGCAGTGAACCCAACAAATGTAATGGGTGCTACTAAACGTATGTGTGAAATGATGGTACAATCTGCAAGTATGTATGGACATGTGAAATATAGTGCAACACGCTTTGGAAATGTTTTAGGAAGTGCTGGTTCAGTAATTCCATTATTTAAAAGACAAATTGCTAAAGGTGGACCAGTCACACTAACAGATAAGAGAATCATTCGTTATTTCATGACTATTCCGGAAGCAAGTCAATTAGTTCTACAATCAGGAGCTATGGCCAATAATGGAGAACTATTTGTATTAGACATGGGACAACCGGTTAAGATTTTAGATTTAGCCGAAAACATGATTAAACTATCTGGAGCACATGATATTGAAATTATTGAAACGGGATTACGTCCTGGAGAAAAATTATATGAAGAACTATTAATGAATAGTCAAACATTAACAAAAACAGATAACGACTTGATCTTCATTGAAAAGGATACACCACTTTCTAAAGAAGTAATAAATGAAAAACTTCAAGTACTTAAAAAAGCCATTGAAAATGAAGATGACAATGATGCTAGAGAAGCATTAAGAAGTGTTGTACCAACATTTAGAAGACCAGAAGAAATAAATCAAGGGGTGAAATAGTATGTTTAATAAGGATAATCAATTTAAAGCATTTGAATCAAAGGTTTGGCTTTCAAGCCCTACTATGCATGGTGACGAATTAAAGTATATGACACAAGCTTATGAAACAAATTGGATGTCTACTGTAGGGGAAAATATTAATCAAGTAGAAGCAATGACTTGTGATAAGATTGGTTGTAAGTATGCAGTAGGTTTATCTTGTGGAACTGCATCTTTACACTTGTCTATGAAGCTTGCTGGTATTGAAGCATATGGTATGCCAAAAGTAGGACATGGTGCTTTAGAAGGTAAAAAAGTATTCTGTTCAGATATGACATTTGATGCGACAGTCAATCCCATTGTTTATGAAGGTGGAGAACCAGTATTTATTGAAACAGAGGCAGAAACTTGGAACATGGATGCAAAGGCATTAGAAAAAGCTTTTGAAATCTATCCAGACGTAAGAGTTGTTGTATTAGCACATCTTTATGGAACTCCAGGTAAAATGGATGAAATCATGGGAGTGATTCATAAACATAATGCTATTCTTGTAGAAGATGCTGCAGAGTCTATGGGAGCTACTTATAAAGGCATTGAAACAGGAACATTTGGTAAATATAACACAGTATCTTTTAATGGTAATAAAATTATTACTGGATCTAGTGGAGGCTGTTTCTTAACTAATGATTTAGAAGCAGCGAATAAAGTCAGAAAATGGTCAACTCAATCTAGAGAAAATGCGGCTTGGTATCAACATGAAGAATTAGGTTATAACTACAGAATGAGTAATGTAGTAGCAGGTGTAGTGAGAGGTCAATTACCTTATATTGATGAACATATTCAACAAAAGAAAGCAATCTACTATAGATACAAAGAAGGATTCAAAGGATTACCAGTAAAAATGAATCCGATTCCAGAAGATTGTGAACCAAACTATTGGTTATCATGTTTAATCATTGATGAACATGCAATGACTAAACAAGTTCGTTCAGAACAAGATGTTCTTTATACAAAAGAACAAGGAAAAACTTGTCCAACAGAAATCCTAGAAGCTATTGCTTCAATTAATGCAGAAGGAAGACCAATCTGGAAACCTATGCATATGCAACCAATCTATAGATTAAATCCATTTATTAATAAAGATGGAATCAATAGAGCTAAGACTAATGCATATATTAAAGGTGAAACACAAGATATTGGTATGGACATCTTTAATAGAGGATTATGTTTACCAAGTGATAACAAAATGACAGTAGAACAACAAGATCGAATTATTGAAGTAATTAAGGCTTGTTTTGAGTAATAGTATATTTGAAATAAATAATATTTAGATTATGCTTAAAAATAAAATCTTGATGTGAATAGAGTGAGGAATAAAGTAATTATATGAAGGATTTGTATATAATTGGAGCTGGTGGCTTTGGACGTGAGGTTGCATGGATAGTTGAAAGGATTAATTCTATTAAACCAACTTGGAATTTAAAGGGGTTTATTGATGATAATGAAACTCTTTGGGGAAGTAAAGAGGGAGAATACCATGTTTTTGGAGGATGTGAATACCTTTCAGCTTTAGAAGATGTTTACGCAGTCTGTGCAGTTGGTTCTTCTAATGTACGAAAGAAAATTATCGAGAAATTGAAAGATACAAGTGTTAAATTTGCAACTTTAGTTGATCCTTCAGTTTTGTATTCGAATAGTGTCAAGATTGGAGAAGGGGCTATTGTTTGTGCGGGTACGATTATCACAGTTAATGTGAATATCGGTGATCATGTAATTGTAAATCTAGATTGTACAATTGGACATGATGCAGTGATTGATGATTTTGTGACAATTTACCCTAGTGTAAATGTTTCCGGAAATGTTTTAATAGGTGAATGTTCAGAATTAGGCACAGGTACGCAGATAATTCAAGGTAAGAAAGTTATTTCAAATACTATTATCGGAGCAGGAGCTATTGTTGTTAAAGATTGTATAGAAAGTGGAACTTATGTTGGTAGTCCAGCTAAAAAAATTAAGTGATGAGGTAGAGTGATGAGAATATTAATAATTGCACCACATCCTGATGATGAAATTATTGGTGTAGGAGGAACAATTGCAAAAAGAGCAAAAGCAGGTGATGAAGTATATGTTTGTGTAGTCACAAAGGGAGTTGAACCAATATTTAAATCTGAGCTTGTAGAACAAAGTAGAAGTGAGTGTCGTCAAGCAGATAAAAAATTAGGTGTTAAGGAAACAATCTTTTTAGATTTTCCAGCTGTTATGCTGGAAACAATTCCAAGATATAAATTTAATGCAAAAATTGCAGAAGTTGTAGAAAAGGTTAATCCAGATGAAGTTTATATTCCCCATAGAGGCGATATGCAATTAGATCATCAAATGGTAGTAGATGCAGCAATGGTTGCTGTAAGACCAAGAGGGAATAACTATCCTAAAAGGGTTTATGCATATGAAACTTTATCAGAAACAGGATGGAATATACCAAATGTAAATAATGAATTTATACCTACTGTTTATGAAGATATAACAGATACAATTGAATTAAAAATTGAGGCAATGAATATTTTCAAATCTCAACTAGCACCTTTTCCAGCAGCTAGATCGATTGATGCTATTGAAGCTTTAGCCAAATTCCGTGGTGCGACTGTAAGTTTGAAATCAGCGGAGGCTTTTAGTTTAATTAGAGAAGTAAAATAGGAGTTTTATATGGTTTTTCGGTTTTTTAAACGATTGTTTGATATTATTTCTGCGTCGCTACTATTATTGATTATTAGTCCTTTGTTTATACTTTTGATTATATTAGTTAAATTCAATATTGGTTCTCCAGTGTTTTTTACACAAGAACGAACTGGTATGCATCAAAAGAGATTTAAATTAATTAAATTTAGAACTATGACTAATGAAAAAGATGAAAATGGAAATCTTTTACCAGACGAAAATAGACAAACTAAATTCGGTGGATTATTGAGATCGTCTTCACTTGATGAATTACCAGAATTATTCTGCATAATCAAGGGGGATATGTCAGTAATTGGTCCTAGGCCTTTACCACCAATTTATGATGCTTACTATACAAAAGAAGAGTTAAAAAGATTTGAGGTTAGAGGAGGATTGATTCCTCCTGATTCAATTGATTCTTCCGCAGTTATTTCTTGGGATAAACAATTTGAGTATGAAGCGAATTATGCAAAAAATCTATCGTTTAAAAATGATTTAAATATATTTTTAAATGTATTTAGAATTATTTTTCAAAGAAATAAAACGGATTATGGTGATTTTATCAGAGAGCCATTAAATAAAGAACGAGAGAGTAGAGTATAGGAGGTTACAATGATAAATTTGAATAAAAAAACTATTGAAAATATTACAAAAACTTTTGGAGATGCTGTATATATTTTCAATAAAAAAGAATTTATTGAAAATTATAAAGAATTAGAAACTACTTTTAAACAAATTTATAGTAATTATCACATATGCTATTCTTATAAAACAAATTATACGCCTGCAATATGTAAATGCGTGAAGAATTTAGGTGGTTATGCTGAAGTCGTTTCTGATATGGAATATGAATTGGCTTTAAAGTTAGGGTACACTCCAGATAAAATTGTATTTAACGGCCCAATTAAAGGTAAATACTTGGAGAGTCATTTACTATCTAATGGGATAAATAATATAGATAGAATTGAAGAAGCTAAATATATTTGTGAAATTGCAAGGAAATATCCAGACCATCAGATTAAAACTGGTATAAGAGTAAATTTTGATATAGATGCTGGATATACATCAAGATTTGGTATTGATATTAATAATTTAAAAGAAATCTTTGAACTATTAAAATCAAATAATGTAGAGATCAATGGTTTACATTGCCATATGAGTAGAGCTAGAGGTATTGATGCATGGAAGTTACGTGCTAATACTATGCTAAAACTTGTAGAAAACTATAAATTATGTGATATTGATTATATTAGTTTAGGTAGTGGAATGTTTGGGAAAATGGATCCAGAATTAAAGGCACAATTTCCTCTAGATGCACCAGACTATGATTTGTATGCTGAAGAAGTTATTTCATTATTTGCCAAGTTTTATGAGGACAAAGATAAAAAACCAATACTTTTCACAGAACCTGGAACAACTCTTGTATCAAAATATGTTGATTTTTTAGCGAAAGTAATAGGTGTTAAGAATATACGTGGAAAAGATTTTGTTTTATTAAATTGTAGTTTTCATAATTTAGGTGAAACAAGTCAAATGAAGAATCTTCCAATTAGAATCTTTAAAAATGAAGTAGACATAAAACATGTAGATAATGCAAATTTTGTTGGATATACATGTTTAGAACAGGATGTTATTTATAGGAAATATACTGGTGAAATATCAAATGGCGATTTTGTACTATTTGGTAATGTCGGAGGATACTCTTTGGTTGACAAGCCGCCATTTATCATGCCTGATTATCCTATGATAATGTTAGATAATGAAGGTATTCAATTGATCAAACGAAAAGAAAATTTCAGCGATATTTTTAAAACATTTGTTTTTGAGGAGTAATTACATGAGAGATTTAACAATTTTATTATCAGCGTCAGGATCTCCCTCGATACCTGGATTAGTCGAATGTTTCAAAAAAAATGGTGAAAGAAATATTCGAATTGTGGGTATGGATATGAGCGAAGAACCTAGTGCAAAGTATCTTGTCGACAAATTTTATAGAGTTCCGGCTGCTACAAGTAAGGACTATGTAGATATAGTTTTAGATATTTGTAAAAAAGAAAATGTCGATATATATTTCCCAAATATTTCTGTTGAAGTAACTGCTGTATCAAAAAGAAAAGATGATTTTTCAAAGATTGGAACATTAATTTCTGCTTCTGAACAAACATCTGTAGAAATCGCAAATAACAAGTTATCCTTATATCAATTTTTAAAAGATAAAGGAGTATCGGTTCCACGTTTTTATGGTGTGCACTCAATAAATGATTTTGAGGAAGGATGTCGATATCTTGGATATCCTGATGTACCAGTTTGCTTAAAAATTGTTGATGGAAGTGGTAGTAGAGGGGTTAGAATAATTGATTCTAAACGTAATAGATATCAAATTTTTGTGAATGAAAAACCTAATAGTTTTTTTGTTGCATATGAAGATATGTTAAATATTCTAAAAGAAGCTGAGGGTGAACTTCATGAAATGCTATTAGTAGAGTATTTACCTGGTAATGAATATACTGTTGATTTATTAGCAGATAAAGGAAAAACAAAATATATAGCAGGCAGAGAAAATATCGTAAGTCTAATGAGTATTGCTCAAGAGAGTGTGGTTGTCGAAGATAATGATGCTTATGAAATGAGTAAAGCAGTAGTTGAATGTCTTGGTTTAGATGGTAATATTGGATTCGACTTCATGAGAGATAAAAATGGAAAACCATTTTTAATGGATTTGAATCCAAGACTAACTGCTACTGTTTCTGTTATTGCAGCAGCAGGTCTTAACCTGCCTTATTTGAGAATTAAACAACTTCTTAATGAAACTTTGCCAGAAATTGATATTAATTATGGTACAAGATTAAAACGTCGTTATGGAGAAATTTATACAGATGTTAAGGGTAATAAGATAGATATAACAAAAATGATTAACAAGAAAGGGTAAAACATGCAAAATATAATGATATATATTTGGATTGTGTGTGCATTCATAATCGTGTGGGCAATGATTGGTTATCCTTTATTTCTTAAAATAATCGATAAATTAATTAAGGCTCCTTCAATAAAAAAAGATTATGCGTATATGCCTACTGTAACTATTCTAGTTGTTGCACACAATGAGGAAAAAGTCATTAAAGAAAAATTAGAGAATTTAATAAATATTAACTATCCATCAGAATTGTTTTCAATAATTGTTACTTCAGATTTTTCGACAGATAAGACAAATGAGATTGTTGAAAATTTTATAAGTGAACATAAAAATTTGGATATTAATTTACATAAAACTGTAAAGCATGGTGGTAAAACCAATGCTCAAAATGAAGCTTTAAAATTAATAGACTCAGAATTGGTAATAATGACAGATGCAAATTGTTTCTTTGATACTAATGCAGTAAAAGAAATAGTGGCGTGTTTTCATGATAAAAATATAAAATACGTATGTGGAGCAACAGTTTATGTAAATTCAAACGAAAATAGAACTGCTGACTCAGAGACAACGTATTGGGATATGGATTCTAAATGTAGAGATATTGAAGGCAGAATACAAACTATTACAGCTGGAGATGGAAATTTGTATGCATGTAGAACGAAAGAATACAAGGAGATTCCGCTGATAGAATGTCATGACAGTAGTTTTCCAGTCTTATTTTCATTAGATAAAGGAAGAGCTGTTTTTGATCCTAAATCGATAGCTTACGAAAAAGCTGGAGAAAATGATAAAGATGAATATAAACGTAAGGTAAGAATGAACAGAAATTTATTTCACAATATTCTCCCATCTATTCGTATTTTAAACATTTTCAGATATAAATGGTTTACTGTTTTTTGGTTGAGTCACAGGACATTTAGATATTTATTATGGATTGCACATTTATTGTTGTTGATAGCATCGATGTATCTGTCATCTAAAAATATTTTCTGGTTTATAACTTTTATAGGTCAAGTTTTATTTTATTTTTTAGCTATTATTGGTATTTTTACTAAAAGTAGTAATAAATTAATTAAATTAATTGCATATTATACCATGACAGTAATAGCACAATGGCATGGTGTTTATAATATTATTACTGGTAAAGCTAAACCTACTTGGGCAAAGGCGGAAAGTACAAGATGAGTGTTGAAGTATTGATGTCATGTATGTATCAAAAAGATTTTTCTATTGTAGAAAAGAGTAATATTCAATCAGATGCTATTATTATAAATCAATCAAATGTAGATAAAATTGAAATAAAAGAATATGATTTTGGTACAGTAAAAATGATTAGTACTACTGAACGTGGATTATCTAGAAGTCGAAATATGGCTTTAAAATATTCAAAAGCTGATTTTTGTATTATATGTGATGATGATGAAGTATTAACGGATAACTACGTAGAAATGGTAGAAGAAGCATATAATGAAACAAATGCAGATGTTATTGTATTTAATATAAAAAGCATGAACACAAATTCGAGACCACAAGAAAAATTGTTTAAAAAAATAACGAAAGTAAATAAATATAAATCATATAGTAGTGTACATGTTACATTTCGACGTAAAATAGTGAATGATAATGCTTTGTCATTTAATAGTTATTTTGGTAGCGGATCTGGATTTTATTCAATGGCTGAAGATTCACTATTCTTTGATGAATTGCATAAATGCACAGATAATACATTTACATACCCGGGTATTATTGCTGAACTTTATTCGGAAGATTCAACATGGTTTAAAGGGTTTAATAAAAAATATTTTTATGATACTGGAGCATTTCTTTATGCATGGAAACCTAAGATTGTCCATTTATTAAAATGGTATTATGTAATTAGACTCTTTAAAAGGACTGAATTGAGTGTGCCACAAATAGTTGAACAACTGAATCGGGGAATTGAAGGGTATAAAAATAAAGAAATTTATAAAGAATAATTGTTCAATCGGGTGAACATTAGTATGAGGTGGAAATAGATGTTAGAAAATAAGTTAGAGCAAAAAAGGTTGAATTGTCTATTCTTAATGTTATTGATTTACCCTATATATAATTTAATATTAGTTATTAAACAAAAAATAGGTTTAAGTTTTTTGGATAATAATTTAATGATTGCTTTATATGTATTCGTTCTTGTCTATGCTATAACAATCATATTATGTGCTCCTGTATTTAAAAGAAGTTTACTAATTATTTTTTTAATATACATGGCTATATTTTTACTTTATATAGTTTCAAATCCTCTTGTTAAGTCTGAGTTTTATTCAACATATAACTGGATTATATATATATATTTTATTCCAATCTCAGTGTTCGTAATATCAAGAATTGATAATTGGGTCGATTTATTTGATAATAAAAAGTATATTATTATTTCAGATGTTATTTTATTAATTTCATTTGTATCAAAAGTATTTTTTGATGATGATACTGATTATATGGCTTTTGCATACGACATTTTACCATTTACATGCATTATATTGATATGTGCCTTGAAATATAAACAAAAAATTCAATGGATTTTTAGTCTAATCTCACTTTTTGCATTAGGAGTATATGGTGCTAGAGGTGCATTATTAGCATTTTTAATATGTGGGATTTCTATATTTCTTCTAGATATTTACTATTCTGGTAATACGACGATATTTATCAATCGTATTATTATGTGTATTGGAATAGTTGTGTTACTTTGTATTGGTGTCGAATTAATATTACCAAAATTAGTAAATAGTAATCTGGTTGAAAGCTCATATGTACTTAAACGAATAAGTATGGGAATGTTAGGTGAAAGTAATGCTCGAGAACAGATTATTAAATCATGTCTGGAGGCTATTTATGGAATGGGATTAAATATTAACGGATTATATTATGATAGGATGATACTTCCTAATGGATTATATTCACATAACTTTATTTTAGAATCTTTGCTTTCATTAGGGTGGATCTTTGGAACCTGCTTTTTAATATGGATTTTTAGGTGTTTAATTAATGGTTTCATTAGTCAGAGCCAAAATGGGAAATGTGTATTTATATTTATAGTGTCTTCATTGTTTTTAAGATATTTCTTATCAGGAAGTATTTTTGGGGAAGGAAAATTTATTTTATTTATGGCTTCTTTGATGTCGATAAATAAATATCATGTTTTGGATAACAGAGAAGAAAAACTGTCAATGTTGGCAAAAAAATCATCATCAAAATTGGAGGGAAAATATGAATAAAGATTATCCTAAAGTAAGTGTTATTATTCCAACATATGGAGGATCAGATTCATTAATTCGAGCAGTAGAATCTGTGTTAGCACAAAGTTATTGTTCATTTGATGTTATTGTTGTGGATGATAATAATCCAAATACTCGAGCTAGAAAACAAACTGAATTAATGATGCAAAGATATACTCAAGACTTTAGAGTTATATATATAAAACATGAACACAATAAAAATGGTGCGGCAGCTAGAAATACGGGCGCTAAATTTTCAGAGTCTAAGTATTTATGTTTATTAGATGATGATGATATTTTTCTCACTAATCGATTATTATATCAAGTTGAATTTTTAGAAAATAATCCAGAGTATGAGGCTTGTTATTGTTGGAGAAGGCAATATGGTAAAGAAATATGTGGTAAAGAGTCAGGAGATTTATCAAAGAGTTTACTTGATTTGTCTTTTACTCCAACTACTTCTGCTATAATGATTTCTAAAAAAGCATATGACACATTAAATGGATTTGACGAATCATATAAAAGGCATCAAGATTATGAGTTTTTATTGAGATTTTTTAAAAAATATCAAATGGGATATGTTCCATTTATTCTTTTAGAGTTTTTAGGGAACGAGGTTGATAATCAAGTATATGGAAAGGCACTTTACAACTTAAAGAAAACTTTCTTTGAACAATTTGGCAAAGAAATAGATAGAATTGATGTAGAAAACCCGGGATTTAAAAAACGAACTTATGCCGCACATTTTGCTAGTGCTGTTATTCAACTGATTCGAAAAGGAAATTTTATTCTAGCAATACGTATGTACTTTATATACGGTACAAAAGGTGGGATGGAATTTTGGAGCATTTTCTTCAAAAAAACTTTATCTGGATTATTTCGTAAATTTCGTTTAAGTAATAGTATGTAATGTTAGATGCTAGCTCTATTTAAAAATAAATGAAATAAATATTCGATTTAAGGAAGGATTGAGCATAAAAATGAGTAGAATAAAAACAAATATTATATATAATTTACTTTATCAAGTTTTAATTTTGTTAATTCCTTTAATAACTGCTCCATATTTATCTAGAGTATTAGGGGTTAAAGGAATAGGTGTGTATTCATATGTTTCATCTATAGCATATTATTTTTTTCTATTCATCACATTAGGATTAAATAATTATGGAAATAGATGTATTGCCAAATGTGAAAAAAATAAAAAAGATTTAGGAAAAATGTTTTTTTCAATTTATACTATGCAATTAATAATCGGTATTATTATGATTTCCGCCTATTGTGTATACACTGTTAGTTTTGCTAGTAATGAATTTAAATTATTTTTTGTTTTGTATTTTCCTTACATATTATCTGCAGTTTTAGATATTAATTGGTTTTATTATGGACTTACGGAATTTAAGTTTACAACAATTAGAAGTACTGTAATAAAAATAATTTCACTTTTTTTTATATTTATTTTTGTAAAAACAAAAAATGATTTAGCTATATATTTTTTGATTATGGGATTGTCTTATTTATTAAGCAATTTATTATTATGGACACGAATTAGAAGATATGTAATTTTTTATAAACCTACATTTCATGAAACTTTTGTTCATTTAAAACCGAATTTAATACTTTTTATTCCTATTTTAGCTATTAGTATTTATAGAGTAATGGACAAAATAATGATAAAAGAATTAAGTGGTATTTTAGAGAATGGATATTATGAAAATGCAGATAAAATAATAACGATGGCTTTAACAGGTTTTTCCGCAGTAGCGACAGTTATGATGCCATCAGTTTCTAGTATGGTAGCTAGCGGAAATAGTACAAAGTTAAAACAACTATTACGTGATTCTATGCAAGTAAGTATGGCATTAGGAATTGGAATGATGTTTGGGTTAATGGCTATAGGACCAGTATTTGCACCATTGTTCTTTGGAAAAGAATATTTTGAATCAGGAATATTAATACAATTATTAGCAGTAACAGTAGTAATTTCTGGTTGGAAAGTAGTACTTAAAAGTCAATATTTAATACCATATGAAAAAGATACTCCATATGTGGTTTCTTTAGTAGTTGGTGCAATTGTCAATGTAATATGTAATCTATATTTTATACCTAGATATGCGGCTCGTGGTGCTGTAGTAGGTACAATTATTGCCGAATTAGCGGGTTTTTTAATTCAAACTATAATTGCATCAAAAGATATTAATATAGTTACGTTATTGAAAGATGCATTATTTTTCTTGCCCTCAGGTGTAATTATGTGTGTCTTGTCGTATTCCATTGTTTGTATGGTACCCGGTATAGTAGGGTTGTTGCTAGCAATCATGATTGGGGTTATATCTTATTCGGTTTTAGTTTTTCTTTTGTTTAATTTATTTCAAAAACAACGATGGACATACCTATTTGCTACATATTTGAAAAAAAATTAACATTGTTTTAAATATAATAAATATTATTTGTAAAAATATTGCTGTTATATAATTTAGAATAAATTACACTGTTGATCTAATAAGTTAGTAATAATCGAAAAATAGAAAATTATATTACACTTGAAAAATCAGTAGACTAATAGTAGTATAATTCTTTTTAAAAATAATGTATTTTTTTTAAAGATTATGAAAATTAATGCTTTTGTATTAATAATACGTTTTATAAACGATAAATTAAATATTGTGAAAAATATACTGTATTAATTTTTTTGGTTTTATATCACTTTATTAAATGAAGACTTGAGAAAATTCATATAGGAATATAAATATAATTTAAATGAAATAGCAAAGTTTAATATGTTTATTTATTATATAAACGACTAGTTATATTGAATAAAAAATTGTAATAATCTATTTCATAATAATAAAGATACAATGAAAGGATAGGTAAATTATATGAAAATAGCAGTTGCAGGAACAGGGTATGTAGGATTGAGTATTGCTTGTTTATTATCTCAACATAATGAGGTAAAGGCAGTAGATATTATTAAGGAGAAGGTAGATTTAATTAATGCTAGAAAATCTCCTATTCAGGATGACTATATCGAGAAGTATTTGGCTGAAAAAGATTTAAATATAGAGGCTACATTGGATGCGGAGTATGCTTATTCGGATGCTGATTTTGTAGTTATTGCTGCACCAACTAATTATGATAGTAAGAAGAATTTCTTTGATACTAGTGCAGTAGAGAGTGTTATTGAATTAGTATTAAAGTATAATCCTTCAGCTATTATGGTAATTAAGTCAACAATTCCAGTAGGATATACAGAGAGTGTTAGAAAGAAATTTAATACTAAAAATATTATTTTTAGTCCGGAATTCTTAAGAGAGTCTAAGGCTTTATATGATAACTTATATCCTTCAAGAATTATTGTTAGTACAGATGAGAATGATGAAAAGTTAGTTAAGGCTAGTCATACTTTTGCTTCTTTACTTCAAGAAGGAGCTATTAAAGAAAATATTGATACTTTGTTTATGGGCTTTACTGAAGCAGAGGCAGTTAAGTTATTCGCAAATACATATTTAGCTTTACGTGTATCTTATTTTAATGAATTAGATACCTATGCTGAAATGAAAGGTTTAAATACACAAGATATTATTAATGGTGTATGTTTAGATCCTAGAATTGGATCTCATTATAACAACCCTTCATTTGGTTATGGTGGTTATTGTTTACCAAAAGATACTAAACAATTATTGGCTAACTATCAGGATGTGCCTGAAAACTTAATTGAAGCTATTGTTGAATCAAATCGTACACGTAAAGACTTTATTGCGGATCGAGTATTGAATATGGCTGGTTATTATGGATATGATGATAATAACACATATTCAGAAAGTGAAGAGCATGAAGTAGTGATTGGTGTATATCGTTTAACTATGAAATCAAATAGTGATAACTTTAGACAGAGTTCTATTCAAGGTGTAATGAAACGTATAAAGGCTAAGGGTGCTAAAGTGATTATTTATGAACCGACATTAAAAGATGGAGAAACATTCTTTGGTAGTAAAGTAGTTAATGATTTGAAAGAATTCAAATCTTTGAGCCAAGCAATTATCGCCAATCGTTATGATAGTTGTTTAGATGATGTGCAAGATAAAGTATATACTCGTGATTTGTTTAGAAGAGATTAATTAACTAATGTTAGATAAAAGCTAAAATTTAATTTTTTAGCTTTTTTTATGATGAATTAGTGAATCTATGCTATATTTATAGAGTATGTTTTATTGTGAGAAAGGGAGGCTTTTATGGTAAACAGTAGAATGGATCGTACGCAGAGTGATGTACGTGAAATGGAAGAGATTGATTTATTAGAATTATTTAGGGCTATATTAAAACATATTAAGTTGATTATTGTTTTATGTATATTTTTTGGTGTTGGTGGTTTCTTTGGAACTAAGTTATTGATTGCTCCAACCTATACGGCTAGTACATCGATTTATTTAACGCCACAGATTAGTGAGAGTGGATCTTTGGATTATAATTCACAGATGGCGAATAGTAAATTGGTTACGAATGCAGTGAATTTATTAACTCAGAATAACATTATGTCTGAAGTAGCTAAAGATGTTGGATTAGAGAGTGCTGATAGTGTTAAAAAGCTTGTTAGCGTAACAAATGAGTCAAACACAGAGATTATTACAATTTCAGCTACGACTAAAGATCCTAAATTATCTAAGAATATTGCGAATGATACAGTAAGTACTTTTATTCGTACTATGCAGAAGAATTTGAATGTTCGTAATATTGAAGTTGTTGATAAGGCTAAATTATCTTATATTCCTAGTGGACCGAATGTGAAGAAGAATACATTATTAGCGGCTATGGTTGGTTTTGTACTTGGTTGTGGTTATGCAACATTGAGATTCTTATTTGATAATCGTTTACGTACAAAGGAAGAGGCAGAAAAATACTTAGGCATTCCTGTATTCTGCGAGATTCCTGAACTATAATGGCTAAGTATATTGATTTGCATTCTCATATTGCTTGGGGTATTGATGATGGCATGCCTTGTGTTGAGGATGCAGTTAGTTCATTAGAATCTGCTAAGAAGGATGGTATTGTAGGTATTTGTAGTACACCTCATTTTATTCCTGGCCAATTAGATGTTCATATTTATAATGAAATGGTGACTCGTCAATTGGAATTAAGAAAGATGAGTCCTATCCCTATCTATTTTGGTGGGGAAGTGATGATGAATAGTGAATTTATTGAAGGCTTGGAATTAGATTTATATCCAACTTTAAATAGTTCACGTTATATGCTGGTTGAATATAATGTCCTTCGTGATATTCATTCGATTGATTATAGAGATGAATGTTTATATGAATTGAAGATGAAAGGTTTTGTTCCTGTATTAGCTCATATTGAAAGATATTTCCATGATGGTCTTGATTATTCAATCACTGATCATTGGGTTGATATGGGTTGTGTTCTACAATTGAATCGTACTTCGATTCTTGGTATAAATGGAAAAAAAATCCAAGCCAATGCATTAGAATTATTAGACAATGGATATTGTGATGTAATTTGTACAGATACGCATAGAGCCAGCGGAAATCGTATTGAGCAATTGAGTGATGTGTATTCAGTTGTTTCTAAGCGTATTGGTTCTGAGAATGCGGATATCTTATTTTATGAGAATCCAAAATTATTATTGAGTAATAAAGAGATATTAAATATTGAGGTTGAAAAGAAAAAGAAACTGTTTGGTTTCTTTGGGAGATAGAAATGGCAAGAAAGAAAAGAAATCAATTTGATGTGGATGAAATCTATCGTGGATTACGTACAAATATTGAATTTAGTCAGATGGATGATGCGATTCAAGTAATCAACGTAGTAAGTACGATTCCTAATGAAGGAAAGAGTACTGTAGCTTGTAATTTAGCTCGTATTATGGCAGCTAAATATAAAAATGTTTTATTAATTGATTGTGATTTAAGAAATGCATCAGTTCATAAAACACTACAGATCTCAAATCGTTCAGGATTAACGAACATTATTGCTGAATTTAAAGAAGGCGTAAGTATTCATTCATTTGAAGGAGTACAGGATGTACAATATGATGGTGGATATCCTTTATCCGTCATTACTGCTGGTCATAAAGTACCAAATCCTAGTGAAGTATTAGGATCAAAAAGATTAGCTAAATTCTTAAATCAAGCACGTCAAGAATTTGGATATATTATTATTGACTGTCCACCAGTAGCGGTAGCTAGTGATGCCATTCCATTATGTAACGTAAGTGATGGAGTTTTATATGTAGTTGACTCTAAGATATCTGATAAACGTAAAGTAAAAGCAGCCATTAATGATGTTGAAAGAAATGGTGGTCACGTCATGGGTGTTGTATTAAATAAAGTAGAATCAGCAAGTGACAGTAATTATGTTTATGGCTATGGATATGGTTATGGAGGAGAAGACAATGGTAAAAAGAAGAAAAAGAAATAGTTTTATTATCTTAGCTTCAACTCTATTATTAACTGGATGTGGCAATAGTGAATTAGAAATCACGCAAAATGATATTCTAGAAGTTGCAAGAGATGATGCGAATGCCACTAAAAAAGAATGTTCAAATGTTTCTGTTCAAGAAGAGAAGAAATACTATACAGTTAGCTTTGATACAACTACAGGATCTTATGAATATAAGATTGGTAAAGATGGTATTATACAAGAAAGAAATTATAAAAGAAGCAATAGTGATGAAGAAGTTTCTTCAACTGAACCCGTAAAAGAGAAGAAGGAAGAAACTAAATCTGAAACAGAAACAAAAAAAGAAGAAAAAAAAGAATCAACTTCTTTTGATGAAAATCAACAACAAGCCATTAATGCGGCTTTAGCTAATGCAGGACTAGGACAAGAAGATGTAACAGACATTGATTGTACTTTAGATGAGGCAACACAACAATATACAGTTATATTTACATTCCAAGATATCAAAAATACTTGTATGGTTGATGCAGCTACATTCACTGTATTATCTTCTATTCAAGGTTAGATGTACCTGTTTTTGACTGAAAAGGACGGATGTTGTTCTTTTCTTTTTTTTTTAGTACAATAGTTTATGTGTAAATTGTGAGGAGAATTCTATATGTCAAAAATAGGAAGATTAAAAATATTTATTGAATTTGTATTTTTCTGGATATTAATACAGTTCTTGCAGGCCATGAATATAGCACGATTTGATGATGAAATAGCTATAAAGTTATGTGCACTATATTTTTTGATGCAGATTCTAATTGGCCGTTATCAAGGAAAAGTATTGTTAATGTATGATGAAATACGATTATTAGTATTAAGTCATGTTGGTTTTTTCTTTGCGAGTTTTTTGGTGTTTCCATTTTATTCTTGGTCTTTTCGTAAATTATATGGTTTTGTTTTTTTAACAATCTTTTTGTTTGTTTTTGCAGGATTTAGTTCCAGATATACTCATAAATGGTTTAGAAAGAAATATAAACATAATACTTTAATTGTGGGTGTTGGCCATACAGCCGCTCAACTTGCCTTTGTATGTAGAGGAAATAGTTATTCATTATTAGATGTACAAGGCTTTGTGAATTGTAAATCATATGATATTCATCAGGAACAAATTGTTTCTGAGAATAGAACAATAGGAATTGAAGATGTGGATTCATTTATCAAATCACATAATATTGATACGGTATTAATTGCGATTCCTGAATTGAAACAGGAAAATTTGAATTCATTATTTGAATTATTTAAGAACAAAGTAAATGTGATTAAGTATTTACCTCAAGTGAATGGCTTGGTTACTTTTGATACAAAGGTTGAGGACTTTGATGGAATCTTAATGATTTCAAATTCTCGTGGTGTAAATCAGGTTGGTTCTTATGTATTAAAACGCTTAATGGACATTTGTGCTGGGCTATGCGGAATCTTAATTTTAATACCATTAACTGTCTTTGTGTTTGTGAAAAATCGTAAAGAAGGAGACAAAGGTCCTATTTTCTTTACTCAAAATCGTATTGGTAAGAATGGTAAAGAATTTAAGATGTATAAGTATCGTACCATGGTGCTTGGTGCGGATAAGATTCTTGAAGAATTGATGGAAAAGGATCCTGCAATTCGCGAGGAATATACTGTGAATAAAAAATTGGCGAATGATCCTCGTATTACAAGTGCAGGAAAATTCTTGCGTGAAAAGAGTTTGGATGAATTTCCACAATTTATAAATGTATTATTAGGTCAAATGTCTCTGATAGGTCCTCGACCTTACTTGCCACGTGAAAAAGAAGATATGGGACAATATTATGACGATGTTGTTGCATGTAAGCCTGGTATTACAGGTATGTGGCAAAGCCATGGTCGTAGTGATGTGGACTTTGACCACCGCTTAGTTTTAGATGAATATTATTATCGCAACTGGTCATTCTGGTTGGATGTAACATTGTTATTTAAAACAGTTAAGCAAGTTCTTTATGGAAGAGGGGCAGTATAGACATGAAAGAACAAAATAAAGTTTTAAGAGGAATTGGAATTGCATTATCTATTCTGTTAGTTGTAGCATCATTTTATCTTTTATATCAATTGATTAAAATTAATGTGTTACCAACTAAATTATTATTTTTAATTACTATTATATTTGTATTGTTAGATGCGATATTTGCGTTATTGTTGTGTTATTATACAAGAGCAGTTGTTTCAAAAATAATTTGTGTTGTTATTACTTTAGCACTTATATTTGGTTCTTGTATGGGTGGTTATTATATTTCGAAAACAGGAAGTTTATTGACAAACATTACGAATGTAACGAAACATGCGAAAAATACGGTTAGTGTAGTAGTTAAACAATCAAGTGATATAAAGAATAAGTCACAATTAAATGGTTTATCAGTTGGTACATTGCGTACGATTGGTACTCAAGGATCATCTAAAGCTTTAAAAGAATTAAGTAAAGATGGTATTGTAATGAATCAAAGTGAATATGATAGTTTAAGTTCTATGTTAGAAGCTTTTTATAATGGAGAAGTGGATTCAATTATTATTAATGAATCGAGTCGTAGTCAAATCTTAGATATGGAAAGCTATGCGGATTTTGATAATAATACAAGAGTTGTTTATCAAACTTCTTACAAAGTAGAAAATACAGATAAGGCAAATGCCGTTACTGATATTACATCAAAACCATTTAATGTATTAATTTCAGGATCGGATACGCGTGGTGGATTTGATGAAAATGGTCGTAGTGATGTGATTATGGTAGCTACCATCAATCCTAAGACAAGTACGATTTTATTAACATCTGTACCTCGTGACTTCTATGTAACAACCGCTTGTGATGCGGCAGATGGTTGTATGCAAGGGGCGTTGGATAAAATTACACATACGGGTATTCATGGTACAAACACTACAAAACGTACAGTGGAACAATTATTAGGTATCGAAATTAACTATACGTTTAAAGTGGGATTTGATACAGTAACCGATTTAGTGGATGCATTAGGTGGTGTTGATGTATATGTAGAACCTGGATATGCAGTTACAAATCAATACTTTAGTGTTCATGAAGGTGTTAACCATTTGAACGGACATGATGCATTAGAATATGCGCGTGAACGTTATGCATACACGGAAGGGGATCGCCAACGTACTAAGAATCAACAACAAGTCTTAATGGGAATTGTAAATGAAGCCACAAAACCAAGTGTTATTACAAAGTATGCTTCTATTATGGATGCGATGGCTAATACTTTCTCTACAACAATGTCAAATGAAGAAATTTCGGATTTAATTAAATATCAAATCAACAATAATCCTAAATGGAAGATGGAACAGTATATGGTGGATGGAACAGGTGATACATTAATGTGTGCTGAACTTGGTGATGCGGCAAGTGTTATGGTTCCAGATCAAAGTACAGTTAAGATGGCTAAGGATAAAATTAATGCGGTTTTAGCTGGAAAATCAGCGGATGATGTAAAGTAATATAACGGGGATAGGTTTGCCTATCCCTTTTTTTTGTAGTATTATAAATTAGTCTAAGGAGAGTTTAATATGCGAAAAAATAAAAAGAAACCAAATAGGGTAGGAAAGGTATTTGGAGTCATCTTTTCTATTTTATTAGTTGCAGCAACTATGTATTTATTATTCAATTTAGTTAAATTGAATGTATTGCCAACGAAAATATTATTTTTAGTAACCGTTGTATTTGTACTTTTAGATTTAATTTTCATCTTATTATTGTGCTTTGCCACAAAGGGTGTTGTGTCTAAAATTATTTGTATCATATTTACAATAGCTATTGCATTAGGATCATGCATGGGTGGATACTATATGTCAAAAACTGGTAATTTATTATCAAATATGACGACTGTATCTTCCAATGCAAAAACAACTGTAAGTGTAGTTGTTAAGAAATCCAGTGATTTGAAAAAGAAGAATGATTTAGCTGGACATAGTATCGGTGTACTACAAAATATTGGAACAGTGGGATCAAAAAAAGTATTAAAGGATTTAAGTAAATCTGGTATTGAAATGAACCAAACACCATATGAAAGTATGACGGATATGTTAGCTGCCTTCTATAATGGTGAAGTAGATTCAATTATCATTAATGAATCAAGCCGTGATCAAATTACAGACATCGAAGAATATGCTGAATTTGATAAGAACACTCGTGTAGTTTATCAAACAAGTTATGAAGTAGAGAATACGGATAAAGCCAATGCAGTAAGTAATATTACTACAACTCCATTTAATGTGCTAATTTCTGGTTCAGATACTCGTGGTGGATTTG
>OGZO01000971.1_pt1 | contig 21388 bp, 18 predicted proteins | sample 1576721 | NCBI WGS metagenome assembly OGZO01 (sample SAMEA3541516, study PRJEB24748) | human gut metagenome | biome: human gut; feature: human-associated habitat; material: faeces | place: China | collected 2012 | reverse complement strand
AAAAGTAGTTCATTCAGCAAGATATATCACATTCAAGCTGTGTAGCAGCTGCCCTCATAAAAATGAATTCTATGAGACACTTTCAAATATCGGTAAGCTGAATATACAGCTGGAATAGTAACTATTAACGAACCTTGACAGCTTAATAACCGCTCAGAACTCTGCCACAGGGATTTTATACCCTTTTTGGAGATTGGTTGAGCGATATTTAGGCTACATGGGTCAATTTTTGGATTCATGGTACAGTTACCAGTTCAGATACTGTTCCGTGAATAATTCAGGATAATGATATTACAAGTCTCACATATTCTCTATCCGTTATTTTGTCAAAAAAACAAGTCCTATCGTTAGTTATCACAGTCTCTTCCACTTGACACAGTGGAAAAAAACGATATAATAAATTGAAAATGATTTTTAATTTCAAAATGAACCGCTGCGGTTCATAGGGAAAGAAGATTGAAAAATAAAATTTTTCAATCGCGGGATTTGTGTCTGTGCGCACTTGACACAAACTCGGCATGCACAAAAAGCGTGCGCAGAAATGAGAGAAAAATGGCAGAACGTGTCAGATACAGAACGAAGCAACAGGAGCTGATCCGGGATTGTCTGGAAAAACACAGCGATCGGTTTGTGACAGCGGAACAGTGTATGGACTGTCTCAAAGCCGAAGGAATTCACGTTGGACAGACGACGGTTTATCGGGCTCTCGACCGTCTCACAGAGGAGAACGCAGTGATTAAAATTCCGGCAGTGGACGGCGCAGGCGCGCAGTACCGCTATATCGGAGAATTGAGGCCGGGCAGCCCGGGGCGGCTTGTCTGCCTGCAGTGCGGGAAGATCATTCCTCTGGAATGTAACAAGCTCCATGGATTTTCCGAACATATCCTGAAGGAGCATGACTTTGCGCTGGATTCCTCGCATCTGATCTTTTACGGCTGCTGTCGGGAGTGCCGCAAATTCAGGGAAACACAGGAAGGACTGCAGGATAGAAATGAGGATAAATAGAAAAAAGCAACTCGGGAAGCATGCTGTGATTTCCGGCATCAGAATGCCGCAGCTGCGCTGCACACGGGTATCGGAAAGCGACATCCTGCGTCGTGCGTCGTTGGCGCTCTGCGCGTGCTTACTGTTTACCGCAGTGTTTGTCGGCTGCGGCACGGAAGCTTCTGACGAACCGGTGGATCCCAACAGGCTGCAGGTGATGGCGAGTTTTTATACGATGTACGATTTCGCACAGAAAATCGGCGGCGAGCACGTCCAGGTGACCTGCATGGTGCCGTCCGGTACAGAGCCCCACGACTGGGAGCCGTCCACAAAGGATATTACCCGGATGGAGCAGGCGGACGTTTTTATCTATAACGGTGCGGGGATGGAGCACTGGGTTTCGGACGTTCTGGCGGGGCTTTCCAATAAAAAATTGATTTCCGTGGAAGCGTCGCAGGGAGTGAGCCTGCTGCGCAGTGCAGAGGAAGAGGACGGTCACGACCATGAGGCCGCGCATGCTGATGAGGACGAAGAGGACAGCCACGACCATGATGACGCGGATGCAGAAGACGCCGCGCATGAAGACGATGCCGCCGACCACACTGTTGTCGCCGCACCGGACGGTCATGACGGCCACGAGCACGGCGAGTATGACCCGCACGTTTGGCTGGACCCGATGAACGCAAAACAGGAAATGCAAAACATCTGCGAAGCGTTTTCTGAGGCGGATCCGGAGCATGGCGCAGACTATCAGGCAAATTATGAGAAATGGGCAAAACAGATTGACAAGCTGGATGAAACCTATCAGACGACGCTGGAAAATCTGTCGGAGCGAAACATCGTTGTGGCGCATGAGGCGTATGGATATCTGTGCAGGCGTTATAACCTGACGCAGGTGAGCATCGAGGGCATGTCGCCGGATTCCGAACCCGACCCGGGACGGATGGCAGATATTATCGATTTTGTCCGGGCAAACAACGTCCGTGCGATTTTCTTTGAAGAGCTGTCCGGCTCGAGGACGGCGGAAACGGTAGCGGCGGAAACCGGCGTGAAGCTTTTGACCCTCAGCCCGCTGGAAGGCCTAAGCGACAGACAGGAAGAAACCGGCGGAGATTATTTTTCCGTCATGGAAGAAAATCTGCAGCAGCTGACAGAAGCTTTGCGGTAAGGAGCAGACATATGAATGCGATAGAAATCAAAAATCTGCACTTTTCCTATGGAAAGGAAAACGTGCTGGACGGCGTCAGCCTTTGCCTGAAAGAAGGGCGGCTGGCGATTCTCGCAGGAGAAAACGGGGCAGGAAAATCGACGCTTTTAAGGCTTTTATTAGGAGAGCTCCCGATCGGGGAAAGCCACAAAGGGGATCACGAAGAAGGCAGCAGCGACGGCAGCATTGAGATTCTGGGGCAAGACATCCGACAGTTTAAGGATTGGTCGAGCATCAGCTATGTGCCGCAGAACGGGATGGGTGGCTGGAAGGATTTTCCGGCATCCGTGGAAGAAATCGTGCGCGCAAATTTATATAAGCAGATCGGATTATTCAGGTTTGCGGGAAAAAAAGAGCGGCAGCAGGTAAGGGCTGCGCTGGCGCAGGTGGGCATGGAGGAATACCAGAACCGTTTGATCGGCAGACTTTCTGGCGGGCAGCAGCAGAGAGTGCTCCTGGCACGCGCCCTGGTCAACGAGCCGAAGCTTCTGATTCTGGATGAGCCGACGTCGGCATTGGATGAAAAAAATGCGTCACACTTTTACCGACTGCTTAAAAAAATCAATGCGGAGAAAAGGATCACCGTCCTGATGGTGACGCATGACCTCAAACGTGCATCGTCCTATGCAGATGATATCTGGGTGCTGGAGGACGGAAAGGTAAAACAGGAAGCTGGGAAAGGAGACAGACAGGCATGAGAATTTTTGAGTATCTGTTTATGCAGCGGGCGTTTGTTGTCGGAATTTTGCTGGCGGCGGTCGTGCCCTGCGTCGGAATGGTCGTTGTCTGCAAACGTCTTTCCATGATCGGCGATGCACTTTCCCATACGTCGCTCGCCGGTGTCGCGGCAGGACTTTTGCTGGGCGTCAATCCGGTGGCGGGCGCAGCGGCAGCCTGTGTGGCAGCGTCCTTCGGCATTGAGGCGATCCGCAGAAAGCTTCCACGCTATTCGGAAATGTCGATATCCATTATCATGTCAGCAGGAATCGGTCTGGCGGGTGTGTTGTCCGGTTTTGTGAAAAATTCGGCAAACTTTAACAGCTTTCTGTTTGGCAGCATTGTGGCGATCAGCGATGCCGAGATGATTTCAGTCATCGTGGTGTCCGTTGTGGTACTTGTGTTATTTTTGCTTCTATATAAAGAACTGTTTTATATTTCATTAGAGGAAAGAAGCGCACGGTTGGCGGGCGTGCCGGTCGGCGTTGTTAATTTTATCTTCACGATTATGATTGCAGTGACGGTTTCGGTCGCAGCACGGACAGTCGGTGCGTTGATGGTATCGTCGATGATGGTCGTTCCGGTAGCTTGTGCGATGCAGCTGGGAAAAAACTTTAAACAGACTGTATGGTACGCTGTCGGTTTGAACGTGCTGTTCATGATTATCGGGCTGTTTGCGGCGTTTTATCTGGGCTTAAAGCCGGGCGGCACAATCGTTTTGGTCGGCGTTGCAGCACTTCTGGCCATTTTTATCGGGAAACGGATTGTGTTCGGAAAGCAGGAATAAAGTCGCAATTGACACAGGAAAAAAAGCGTGCTACCATGTTTACGGTTAATAATAACTAACCAAAGAAAGCCATACCGTACGACAGGTAGTATAAACGTATCCTGCGCCGGTCGAAGGAGGAAACGAACATGATGAAAGCATCTGATGCAAAGAAAATCGGTTTATTTTTAGGAGGCGTATTATTCGGAACAGCCGGAATCAAGATTCTTTCCAGCAAAGACGCGAAGAAAGCATACGTACAGTGTACCGCAGCAGCGCTTCGTGCAAAGGACAGCGTTATGAAGACCGTAACAACAGTTCAGGAAAACGCTGGCGATGTTCTGGCAGAAGCAAAGCAGATCAATGAAGACAGAGCTGCAGAAGAAGCGGAAGCTGAAGTAAAAGAAGAAGCCTGATTCAGGGCAGTGGGGGACGGAGCCGGAGACGGCTCCGTCCTTTTTGACGGGGTTCCGTTTTCTGAAAAAGCGCGAAGCGTATCAGCGGAGTGGAGAAAAAATGAACTTTAAAATCAAACACAAAATTCCCGGGCGAATCCGGGTGCATATGGGGCAGTCCAGAATGAGCTTTGATCAGGCGGACACCCTGCAGTATTTTCTGGAAACACAGCCAGGTGTGACAAAAGCGACCGTATACGAGCAGACGCAGGATGCGGTGATCGAGTATGACGGTGAATTAAAAGAACTGATGGAGGCGCTGAAAAGCTTTCATTATGAAGACGTTCAGCTGCCGGATTCCGTCCGTTCCAGTTCGGGACGTGCGTTGAATGTAGAGTATAAAGAAAAACTGATCGGGCATGTGGCAAAACGGTTATTCACAAAATACATGCTTCCCTTACCGATCAGAAATGTGTATACTATATGGAAAGCTTTCCATTATGTAAAAGAGGGCGTTGTATGCCTTTCCAGAGGCAAACTGGAAGTTCCGGTGCTGGATGCGACTGCGATTACGGTTTCCATCCTGCGGCGTGACTGCCCGACTGCAGGATCGGTTATGTTCCTGCTTGGTCTGGGTGAAATCCTCGAGGAGTGGACACATAAGAAATCCGTCGGTGATCTGGCGCGCAGTATGTCGTTAAATGTCGGCAAAGTGTGGATAAAGACCCGGGATCAGGAGATCCTTGTGGATTCTGCATCCGTTGTGCCCGGAGATCATATCGTGATCCATGTCGGCAACGTCATTCCGTTTGACGGCATTGTGGCGGACGGCGAAGCGATGATCAATCAGGCTTCCATGACCGGAGAATCCGAGCCTGTCCGCAAGGAAAAGGGTGGGTTTGTTTATGCCGGAACCGTTGTGGAAGAGGGCGAGCTGACGATTGAGGTCAAGGCGGTTTCCGGTTCGACCCGTTACGAAAAGATTGTTACGATGATCGAGGATTCCGAGAAGCTCAAGTCTGCAGCAGAAGGACGTGCGGAGCATCTGGCGGACAGGCTGGTTCCCTATACCTTCCTTGGAACCGGTCTTGCATGGCTGTTTACAAGAAATGTGACCAGAACGTTATCCGTACTGATGGTTGACTTTTCCTGCGCATTAAAGCTTGCGATGCCTCTGACTGTCCTGACAGCGATCCGGGAAGCGAATGCGGCGAAGATCACCGTAAAGGGAGGCAAATATCTGGAAGCATTTGCCGAGGCTTCCACGATTGTATTCGATAAGACCGGTACACTGACCAAAGCACAGCCTACACTGCATTCGGTTGTTCCATTCGGCGAGGAAAAGGAAGACGATCTTCTGCGTCTGGCAGCATGTCTGGAGGAACACTTCCCTCATTCGATGGCGAAGGCGGTTGTGCGCGCGGCGGCAGAGCGTAATCTGGAACATGAGGAAGTACATTCCAAGGTGGAATATATCGTTGCACATGGCATTGCCTCTTATGTTGGAGAAAAGCGTGTGGTGATCGGCAGTGCTCACTTTGTATTTGAAGATGAGAAGTGCCGGATCCGTCCGGAATATCAGCAGCGTTTCGATGAGCTGCCGCTGCAGTATTCCCATCTGTATCTGGCAGTTGACAACGTACTGGAAGCAGTGCTCTGCATTGAGGATCCGGTGCGTGAAGAGGCAAAACAGATTATCCGCGAGCTGAAACGGGAAGGCTTTACAAAAATCGTCATGATGACTGGCGACAGCGAGCGAACAGCAGCGGCGATCGCAAAACAGATCGGCGTGGACGAATACCATGCGGAAGTTCTGCCGGAGGACAAGGCGAACTTTGTCCAGCAGGAAAAAGAGGCCGGACGCAGGGTAGTCATGGTCGGCGACGGAATCAACGACTCCCCGGCGCTTTCTGCTGCGGATGTTGGTATTGCGATCAGCGACGGTTCGGAGCTTGCGCGGGAAATTGCGGATATTACAGTCGGTGCGGACAGCCTGCAGGAGCTGGTTTACCTGCGCCGCTTAAGCAAAGAAATGATGCGTCGGATTCATGTCAACTACCGTGCAATCCTTGGCATCAACGGCAGTTTAATTGCAGCCGGTGTGACCGGGCTGATTCAGCCTACGACATCAGCGCTGCTGCATAATACGACAACACTGGCCCTGAGCCTGAGAAGCATGAGCTGGAAAGTTCCGGGAGAGGCAGGGCAGGAATAAAAAGAACGGAGACAGAGAATGAAAAAGGCGATGATTGCCATGAGCGGCGGCGTAGATTCGAGCGTTGCGGCATGGCTGATGAAGCGGGACGGATATGATTGTATGGGCGTTACGATGCGCCTGTTTGCCGGAGAGGACAGCTGCGAACGAAAAGGGCATACCTGCTGTTCGTTAGACGATGTGGAGGACGCAAGAAGCGTTGCACGTCAGCTGGGCATTCCGTATTTCGTGTTCAATTTTACGGAAGATTTCGGCACACAGATCATGGACCGCTTTGTCTGCGCCTATGAAAACGGATTCACCCCGAATCCGTGTATCGACTGTAACCGTTATATGAAGTTCGAGAAGCTGATGAAGCGGGCAAAGGAGCTGGATTACGATTACGTTGTAACCGGACACTATGCCCGAATCGAAGAACAGGACGGAAAGTTCCTCCTGAAAAAAGCCATCGATGAAAAGAAAGACCAGAGTTATGTGCTCTACAGCCTGACGCAGGAGCAGCTTGCCCATACGCTGTTCCCCCTGGGCGGCATGACGAAGCCGCAGATCCGGGAAATGGCGGAAGAACAGGGACTGATCAATGCGCGCAAGCATGACAGCCAGGATATCTGCTTTGTACCGGACGGAGATTATGCCGGATTTATTGAACGCTACACCGGCAAAAGCTTTGAGCCAGGCAATTTCGTAGATCAGGAAGGACATGTGCTGGGGCAGCATAAGGGAATTATCTGCTATACGATCGGACAGCGCAAAGGGCTGGGACTAGCCCTGCATGAGCCGATGTATGTGTGCAGGATCGATCCAAAGACCAATACGGTAGTCCTTGGACGCGACCGGGATCTGTGGTCAAAGGAGCTGACGGCGAAGGATTTCCACTGGATCAGCGGTGAGGTGCCGACGGGCACGCAGCGCATCAAAGCGAAAATCCGTTACCGTCACCAGGAGCAGTGGGCGAACGCAGAGATCACCGGACCGGACAGCATTCATCTGGTCTTTGACGAGCCCCAGAGGGCAATTACCTGCGGACAGTCGGTTGTACTTTATGATGGCGATGTTGTAGTGGGCGGAGGAACGATCAATGGATTATGTGGTTCTGGATCTGGAATGGAATCAGGCGTCTGACAGCCGCGATGCCCGCAACAGATTGCTTACGTTTGAAATTATTGAGATCGGTGCGGTAAAATTAAACAGCCGGATGGAAATTGTGGATACCTTTGAGGAGCTGATCCGTCCGCAGGTTTATGATACCATGCACCATATTACGGAAAAGCTGATCGGCATCCATATGAAAGATCTCTCCGGATGTCGGACCTTTGATGTCGTGATGAAGGACTTTCTGGCGTGGTGTGGCGAGGATTTCATGTTCGGTACCTGGGGACCGCAGGATCTGACGGAGCTTCAGAAAAATATGCGGTTTTTCGGTATGGAGCCCCTTGGAAAAGGACCTGTCCGGTTCTATGATATTCAGAAGCTGTTTTCCATCGCCTACGAAGATCAGAAGGTGCGCAGGAGTCTGGAATATGCAGTAGATTATCTGCAGATTCCAAAGGATATTCCGTTTCACCGGGCGATCAGTGACGCGGTGTATACCGCACGGGTATTTCAGATGATCAAAGACCCGATTGCACTGCAGCGGGTTTCCTTCGACACGTTCCAGCTGCCGGAAAATCACCGCAGCGAGGTGCATGTCGTATTCGATAATTATGCAAAATATATTTCCCGACCGTTTCCGGATAAGGAGGCGTTGATGGCGGATAAAGAGGTTCTTTCCACCAGATGTTATCTGTGCCATCATAACCTTCGCAAAAAAGTCCGCTGGTTCTCGCCAAACGGCAAGCACTATTACAGCCTGTCGTGGTGCGATAAGCACGGTTGGATGAAAGGAAAAATCCGCGTGAAAAAAGCGGACGATGACATGGTTTACGCCGTCAAGACGACGAAGCTGGTCGGAGAGAAAGAGGTTGCCGCCCTGATGGAGAGAAAAGATCACATCCGCCAGCTGCGTAAGGAGCACAGACACCGCGAAGCGCAGGAAAAGCTCGGGAAACGGTGAGGCGGGACGCTGACATCGGAGACACGCCGGGGAGCCCATATAATAAAATAATATGAAAAAAACGCCGCAGACCGGTTTCAAAAGAAATGGTCTGCGGCATTTTTGTGCATCCCGTCCTGTATCTTACGCGAAGGGATCGGTGTAACGGTCGAAGTCGATGATTTCATCTTTGCGGCTGCGGTGTCGTTTCATGATATCGCGGCGCTTGCGATTGCGGCTGTGTCCGATCAGAATGGAACGGATCACCAGAATGACAATCAGGATAACCGCGACAATGCTGACTGCAAGCAAAATTTTACGGACGTTTAAGAAAATAACATTTCCCCCCGGTGTGGAAACTGCGGTCGGAGAAGTTGTGGAAGCGACGGATTCAGACGCTGCGGTGCCAGCCTGCGCGCTCGTGGCGCCCTGTGTGCCGGAGGAACCGTTTGCACTGGAAACATTCGCATTGCCATCCGTGCCGGAGCTGTCTGTGCTGCTTTGCGCATTAGAAGCGCTTCTTTGTACGCTGTTCGCATCTGCCTTGGAAGAGCCATCCGCTGTTGCGATGGCAGCGCTTTCCGTTTCAGAAACCGGTTCTGCACTGAAATTAAAGGGCGTTATGCTGGAAAAGAGGATCGGCGCGCTGCCGAGATCCTGACCTTCGTAGGAGTAGTGGATGACAGCGGCCTGTCCATCCTTCAGGTTATCATAGCTCAGCTCGGAATCCAGATCGGCAAAGGTGAGCGTATCCGGAAGGAGAACTTTCGCATCCGGGTCGATAGAAAGGATGTCGGACTGATTGAACGTATTTGCGAACAGGTCGCCGTTTTTTACCTGATAGGTAGTGTCTTCTTTGGATGCTGTAACAGAAGAAAAGTTGCTGAAACCGTAATCAAATAAGCTTATCGTATCCTTGAACTGCTGCGGGGACTCCTCCTTCATAACGACGCAGATCAGCTTCAGCCCGTCTTTCTGGGCGCAGGAAACGAGGTTAGAGCGAGCGTTTGCGGTGTAGCCGGTCTTACTGCCGACGAGATATTCGTAAGCGTAGGTTTTACCGGGCAGCAGCTTGTTTTTGCTGTTCGGAATCAGATCCTGTGACAGCGTTGCGCTCGCCGGGATTTTGTAGCTTACCGTGTCAGACATGCGGCAAAGCACGTCATCGGAGAAAAACTTTTGCCCGATCAGAGCGAGGTCATGGGTGGAGGTATAGTGATTGTCATCATGCTTGCCATTGGTATTGACGAAATGGGAATCCGTGCAGCCAAGCTCCTTTGCGGTTTGGTTCATTAAATCTACAAACGCTTCCATACTGCCGCTGATATGTTCGCCGATGGCATTGCCGCATTCACTGCCGGAGCCCACCAGCAGACCGTAGAGGGATTGTTCCATCGTGATCGCTTCACCGGCTTTGATGCCGATGTTGGAATCACTTCGCCAGTCGATGCTGTGCACCGCGGTATCGGAATATTCGATCATCTCATTTAATTCGCTGTTCTGACGCGCAATGTAGGCAGTCAGAATCTTGGTTGTGCTGGCGGGATAGAGCTTTTCGTGGATATTTTTGGCATAAAGGATTGCACCGCTGTCCGCATCCATCAAAATCGCGGAGCGAGCATTGAGGATCGGACCCTCCGGCCAGTTTTTGATTTCGTTGCTCTCAACCGGGATCGAAAGGTTGGCCTCCGCCAGCGCCTGGTAATCGATGACCTCGGCGCGAGCCGTTAAAACAGCGCCACAAAACAGATTGGCGCCGACTCCAAGTGCTATCATAAAAGAAAAGAAGGATCTTTTCTGGAAAAATTTCATGTAATGTACCGTCCTTTATTGAAAGATAGTAACATCATACACTATTTCCAGGCAGATTTTAAGGGCAGAACAGCAAAATTCAAAATTTTTTAAAATTTATACTACAGTTCCCTCGTGGCATCCCGTGGGCAGAATTCCATGCTTGCATGAGAATTTGCCCACGGGATGCCACGAAGGGAGCGCCGCTTTATGAGCAAAAATGAGCTGCGAAGCAGCGGAAAGCGTCGAAGACGCGATTTTGCGAATGGCGCGGGTGGCATCTCGCGCACAGAATTCCATGCTTGCATGAGAATTTGCCCACGGGATGCTGCGAATGGCGCGGGTGGCATTCCCAAAACGCAAAGCTTCCTTTTTATCCCGAAATATAGTAAGATAAATTGATATCAGGATTGTGGGAGTGCGCAGCACGGAACAATCCGTAGGTATCAAAGCCAGGGTCAAAAGGTCTGAACCCACATGAGCTTGCTCATAGGTGGGAGAAAGACAAAAACCCAATAAAATAATAATGAAAAATAGTGAGGATAATTCATGAGATTGCGCAATATTACAGGCTGTCGGGAAATGATCGGGGAGAGCGAGTTTGTCGTACACGAACCGGAAACGATGAAAGGGAAGTGGAGAGAAGCGTTTGGCAACGACCATCCGGTTTATGTGGAAATCGGCATGGGCAAGGGACGTTTCCTGATGGATATGGCGCGTCTTTACCCGGAAATCAACTTTATCGGTATCGAAAAATATTCCAGCGTGCTGCTGCGCGCAGTTCAGAAGCTGGAAGAGGAAGAGCTGCCCAACGTTCGTCTGATCCGCATGGATGCAGAAGATCTGGAAAACGTTTTCGCGCAGGGAGAGCTGGATCGCATTTACCTGAATTTTTCCGATCCGTGGCCGAAGGACCGTCACGCAAAAAGACGCCTGGAGTCCAGACAGTTTCTGGCAAGATACGATCAAATCCTGAAAAAAGACGGAACGATCGAGTTTAAGACAGACAACCGCGCCCTGTTTGATTTTGCACTGGAAGAGGTGGAAGCAGCGGGATGGACCTTGAATGAAAAAACCTTTGACCTTCACGCGGATGCGCGCTTAAACGAGGGAAACGTCATGACTGAGTATGAGGAACGGTTTTCAGCACAGGGCAATCCGATCTGCAAGTACATTATCAGCCGCTGAATCCCCTGCATAGGAAAAGCCGTTTTCCGATATACATAATAAAAAGACTCGGACGGACAACGGCATGGAAAGAATGGAACAATTAAAAGCGATGCTTTCCCTGTGTCTGATTTTCGGCGTAGCGTTCTGCCTCGGAAGCGTTGTGGGACATACGGTGCGCGTACGGGATCAGGCGGTGATGGCGCGTCCTGCACAGAAGGACTGGGGACTTTCCTTTCAGGAGGACAACAAACCGCCTGTGGCGGACGAAAATATGGAGCAGCTGGCGCAATATGATGCGTTTTATGCGGAGAATACGACGGAAAAGGTTTTGTATCTGACGTTTGACTGCGGATACGAAAATGGAAACACGCCGGCGATTCTCGACGCATTGAAAAAGCATCATGTGCCGGCGGCTTTTTTTATTGTAGGGAATTATCTGGAAAAAAATCCCGACCTGGTCAAACGGATGCGGGCGGAGGGGCATATCATCGGAAACCACAGCTATCATCATCCGGATATGAGCCAGATGGGAAAGGAAGAGTTTCAGAAGGAGCTGGCGCAGCTGGAAGACCTGTACGAGCAGACAACCGGCGAAAAGATGTCGAAGTTTTATCGCCCGCCCCAGGGTAAATACAGCGACAACAATCTGCAGCTGGCAAAGGAGCTTGGGTATCGGACGATTTTCTGGAGCCTTGCCTATGTGGACTGGAAGCAGGAGGAACAGCCGACCCGCGAAGAGGCGATGTCAAAGCTGTTAAAAAGAGTTCATCCGGGAGCGATTGTACTGCTGCACAATACGTCCCGGACGAACGGTGAAATTCTGGATGAGGTTTTAACAAAGTGGGAGGAAATGGGGTATCATTTTGCTTCGCTGGAAGAACTGGTATCCTCCGGCAGCAGGGAAGCACGGAGCTTTTTCTTGACGGATAACCAGGAAAATCCGGTAAAGAGCGCCGCGCCGACCCATGCAGCAGGATCGCAGAAGCAGGCGAGGGGAAAGCTTACAAGCTTCATGGCGATCAGTGCTGTGATCATGCGGGCAAACAGCTCGACTACGCCGCCCATCATCGGCAGGAAGCTGTAGCCGCAGCCCTGCATGATGTTTCGGAAAATAAAAATTGTGGAAAGCGGAATATAAAAGACCGCACACATATAGATATAGGTTTTTGCCCAGGGCATCAGGGAAGCCATATCGATGTCTCCGGAGAAGAACAGGGAAAGCAGCGGGCGCAGGAACAGACCGACGGCAACTGCAGCGAGCAGCGAGTAGATGACGCTGATCAGGAGAGCGGAACGGACGCCCTTTTCCAGACGGTGATAATCGCCCTTGCCGTAGTTCTGACCGCCGTAGCTTGCCATTGTCTGTCCCATCGACATCATGCCCTGTGTTACGAGGTTCTGCACCTTGCTGGCAGCAGTAAAGGCAGCGACTGCTACAGAGCCGAACAGATTGATGGCAGCCTGCATCACCATTGCTCCGGATGCAGTAATGGAAAACTGCAGTGCCATTGGAATGCCCATTCTCATCTGATATGCCGTGTCTGATGCGGAAAGTCGCCACTGGGTGCGCTCCGGGCAAAGCACGGGAACGTTCTTATAAATATAGATCAGACACAGTACCGCAGAAACGCCCTGTGAAATATTGGTTGCAATTGCAGCACCTGCCACACCCATATGGAAGCAGAGGATCAGGAGCAGATCGAGCACCACATTCAGACAGGCGGAAAATACAAGGAAAAACAACGGAACCTTACTGTTGCCGATGGCCCGCAGAAGTGAGGAAAACAGGTTATAAAAAATACAGGCAACGACTCCGCTGCAGATCAACATGCTGTAGGTATACGCATCGGCAAAAATATCCTCCGGTGTATTCATAAGGAGAAGCAGAGGCTTCATGGTGCTCAGACCGACCACGGTTATAAGGATTGTGACAAGAACAGAGAGCAGGATACCGTTTGCCACGCTGGCGCGGACGGCTTTTTCATCCTTTGCTCCATAACGCTGTGAGGTCAGGATCGTAAATCCGGCGGTAATGCCCTGTGCAAAACCGATGATCAGAAACATGACTGTGCCGGTGGAGCCCACGGCAGCCAGAGCGTTCGCGCCGACGAAGCGGCCGACGATGATCGTATCGGCCATGTTGTAAAACTGCTGGAAAATATTGCCGACTAACAGTGGCAGGGTAAATTTGAGTATGATGGACAACGGTTTGCCCTGAGTCATATCCTGTTCCATAAAATCCTCCATCGGTTGGGTGTTTTACGGCGCTTATGGGCGCTTTATGTGATTTATGTAGCAAAAAAGACTGTTGAAATCTCAACAGTCTTTAAAAGTCGAAGCGACGTGATTTGAACACGCGACCTCTGCGTCCCGAACGCAGCGCTCTACCAAACTGAGCCACGCTTCGATTGCTTCATCAAGCCTTATTATCATAACGAATTTTTCTGAAAAAGTCAACTGGAAAATTTAGAAAAAAAGAAAAACTTTTGCAAGCTTTTGCAACTGACATGTTGCCAGAAATAGAGTATACTGAAAGCGAAAGAACGCAACAGAAAAAACTTTAACATGACAAAAGGGGACAGATCATGGCAGCTACAGTTTTTCATACCTATGATAATGCATTATATGAAAAGGTTTACCAGACCGCTTATCAGGCGGCAGCGGAGCTGATAGAGACCGCCGGGATGAAAGCGGGTCAGATTTTAGTAGTCGGCTGTTCGACCAGTGAAGTTGGCGGGGAGAAAATCGGAACCTATTCCAGTCCGGAGCTGGCGGCAAAGGTCTTTGGCGGAATTTATGCGGCTGTGCAGGAAAAAGGCATTTATCTGGCGGCCCAGTGCTGCGAGCATTTAAACCGTGCACTGATTCTGGAGACAGAAGCGGCAGAAAAGTATGGCTATGAGCCGGTCAATGTTATGCCGCAGCCAAAAGCAGGCGGATCCTTTGCAACAGCGGCATGGCAGGCATTTGCTGATCCTGTGGCAGTGGAGCATATTGCGGCACATGCAGGAATGGATATCGGAGATACGCTGATCGGGATGCATCTAAAGGATGTGGCGGTTCCGGTCAGACTGTCCATTCGACAGATCGGGGAGGCACATCTGGTATGCGCACGGACGCGGCGGAAATTTGTCGGCGGGGTTCGGGCGGTTTATGACGAAAGATACCTGTAAACAGCATATAGAATAAGGCTGCAGGCATTTTCGCGGGAACGCCTGCAGAAATCAGGAGAAGGATAAAAGAGGGAGCATGGTATGGTGTTGGAAAAAATAGCCGTTTTGAAGGAGCTGACCATTTTTTCCGTGCTGCTGAGAACTGTGCTTGCGATGGTTTTCAGTGGAATTTTAGGGTATGAAAGGGAAAAGAAAGGGCGTCCGGCAGGATTTCGGACGTATATGGTTGTCTGTATCGGCTCGGAAATTGCGATGATGACGGGAATTTTTCTGAGCCGGGAGCTTGGAAGCACTGACCCGAGCCGGATTGCTGCGCAGGTGATCAGCGGGATCGGATTTCTGGGAGCCGGGACGATCCTGGTGACCCGACAGAACCAGGTAAAGGGGCTGACCACCGCAGCGGGGCTGTGGGCAGATGCCTGTCTGGGACTGGCACTTGGTTCTGGCTTCTACTCCGGGGCAATTGTCGGCTTTGCAGCCATCTGGTGTTCTCTGAAAATCCTGAGCACAGTAGATAAGAGGCTTGGAAAAACAGCGCGTGTTTTTGGAGTTTACGTGGAGTTTGTAAGTATCAAGGATCTGAGTGCCTTTTTGGCATATGGACGGGGACATGGCTGTAAAATGGACGGGCTGGAGATTGTACGCAGCAAGGATGTGGATGGAAACAGGGTGGTTGGTGCAACAATGACCCTTCATTTTGATACACCTGTATCCCATGAGAAGGTGATAGAAGAGTTCGGCAGACTGGAGGGCGTGCAGTTTATCAAAGAAATTTAAGCGCGGCATGTGAACGTGCCGGAGTCGAACGCTGATCATGGATTTGCATGCGCGCGATCCGTGCCGTATCCATCTGGCTGGCGGCACGAAGCTGCGAAATCCCTTATTTTGTGCGGGGTGCAACCAACGGTTGACAAATTTCAAGCCGCCGTTTGGTGGCGGGAAACTGTCAAAATCCATATACTGAAACAAAAAACAAATGGAGGCAGGATGTATGATTTTGGCAGATAAGATTGTCCGGCTGAGAAAGAAAAACGGCTGGTCGCAAGAAGAGCTTGCGCAGAAGATGAATGTATCGAGACAGGCAGTCTCAAAATGGGAAAGCGCGCAGACCATCCCGGAGCTGGAAAAAATTTTGCAGCTTGGAGCGTTGTTTGGAGTTACGACAGATTACCTTTTAAAGGATGACATGGAACTGGAGGAGTTTACATCGGAAACGATAGACAGCGGCGTGCGCCAGATTTCCATAGAAGAGGCGGGAACCTATCTCGTACAGAGCAGGGAATCCGCAAAACGGATTGCTGTCGGGACGTTTCTGTGCGTGTTATCCCCGATCCCGTTACTTTTATTAGGCGCGGCATCGGAGTATGAAAAACTGAACATTTCGGAAAATCTGGCAGGTTGTCTTGGAATAATGCTGTTGCTGTTTTTTGTAATCGCGGCGGTCGCATTGTTTATCTATTCCGGGTTTCAGAACGAGCAGTATGAATATCTGGATAGGGAAGAGCCGTTTGAGCTGCAATATGGCGTGAGCGGAATGGTGCGGGAAAAACAGAAAGAATATCGGAATCAGTACATTTTCTGGAACATCATTGCAACGTGTATCTGTGTGGCGTCCCCGATTCCGCTGATCGTCGGCGCATTTTCGGAACAGGAATTTCTGATAACGCTGCTGCTGACCGTTACGATGGTGCTTGCCGGAATCGGCGCATGTATTTTTGTGGTGAACTGCAGCATCTGGACAAGCATGCAGAAACTATTAAAAGAGGGCGATTACACGATGGAAGCGAAGCGCAAAAACCGGAAAATGGGAGCGTTTTCCGTAGTTTACTGGCTTATCCTGACTGCAATTTATCTCGCCTGGAGCTTTTCGACGAACACATGGGATAAGACCTGGATCGTCTATGTGGTCGGCGGCGTGATTTATGCCGCGCTGTGTGTTGTCTGGGAACTTGTGATGAACCGGGAAAAATAGAACGCACGCTCTTTACGCTCCTTCTCATAAGGGTGTTAGAGCATAATGCGTGCTTCTCGGATGAGGACAGACGATTTAAGGTCGTCTGTCCTTTTCTGTTGCTTGGAAATAAGCAGTCAGTCTCTAATAAAGAATACCAACCGACAGCAGCAAGAACGTTTCGATAGGCAAGACGATGATTTGTACGACGAACTGTACTTTGACGACAGCCCGTATTGACGCAAAAAGTAAATTTAATACCATATTTTTCAAAAAGGGTATTGAAAACGCAGAGATTTGTAGCATAATAGTGGTGTGGGGTATAACTACTATGAACAATTATGAATTTTTAGAGAAAATCGGCTTTTCGTCAAACGAAGCAAAAGTATACGGAACACTAATTAAACATAAAGTGTTAAACGGTTACGAAATCGCAAAACTTTCGGGCGTTGCGCGTTCGTTGGTGTACGAGGTTATCAATCGCTTGGTGGCAAAGGGCGCGGTTATTCGTATAGACGGAGAGCCGAATTTTTACAAGCCTATCGAGTATCAAGACCTTATACGTAGCATCAAGGAAGAAAACGAAAAGAATATTGCCTGCGCCGAACGCGAGCTACAACAACTTGCAACGGAAAACGCCGACGTCGATTATGTAATGAATATAGTGGGCGAAGAAAAATACGTTGCTAAGGCAAAGGAACTTATCGACAGCGCGCAAGCGGAAATTTCGCTGTCCATTTGGCGAGAGCTGTTCGAAGTGCTGCGTAGTAATATCGAAAACGCAATATCCCGCGGGGTAAAGGTGTATATTTTTACCTTCGGAAGCATTTTGGTCGAGGGCGCAACGGTGTATTCGTACAATATCAACGACGTTTCAACACTGTTTCCATACCGTAGAACAACAATTATAATCGACGGCGGAGAGTGTTTAGTCGGAGAAGAAGGCGATCGCAACGTTTACGTGCATACGCGCAATCATTCGGTTGTTTCCCTTGCCACCGACGAAATTGTTTTGAATGTTTTTTGGAATAAACTTATCGAAAAAGAAAACCTGTTGTCTAAAGGCTGCTCCGGCGCGGATTTCTTGCAAGCCATACACAGTTTGGCGGAGCGCTACGGCATTACCAACGAGATGACCAAGAATTTCCTTGTTTACAATTTTCAAAAGGAGAAAACTCAAAATGGCAAAAAATGTTGAACGATTACAGGCGCGCGAAGCCAAGGAACTTATCCGCCGCGAAAAGCAGTTGGACGCAAGAAGCAACAAATTTTATTTGATTTACTTGTTTATGATTTTGTCGCTCATCTACATAACGGACGAAATCGCGTCTACTATATCCATTCAGTTTCAGGCGAATATAGTTACAGAATTCTTCGTAAAAAATATGGGTATGGAATACGGCGCGGGATTATCGCTCTTTTCCGCCATAGGTTTTATTTCCTATCCGGTAACACTGCTTATTATTTTCTATCGTCCCCTTGCGGACAAATTCGGGCGTAAGCCGTTTTTGGTTATTAACACGTTATGTATGGGGTTAGGGCTGTTCCTTGTGTATTTATCTAAGGATATCTACGTTTACATGATAGGCAGCACGTTGATGAGTTTTATGGTGTCGCACGATATGCAATGTGTGTACATACTGGAATGCTCCGACGAAAAGTCCCGCGCCCGTAACTACGCAATCGTAAAAGCGGTGGCGATACTGGGTACGTTGCTTGTTCCGTTGCTTAGGGCTACGCTTATGCAAAATGTAAGCGAGCGTTGGCACGTTGTATATTTAGTTCCGGCAATTATCGGTTTTGTAATGGCGTTATTCGCGTTGCTTTTTGCAAAGGAAACAAACGCGTTTTTAACAAAAAGAATAGAGTACTTAAAAACTCCCATCGAAGAACGCGAACAACGCAGTAAGGAAGAGTGCGAGCAAAACGCTCAAGGCGGAATTCTGACCGCTGTAAAATTCGCATTCAAACACAGGCAATTACGCTTTTTGATCATCGCCTGCTGTTGTTTCTATCTTGCTTCGTTAGGTACGGCAACGTACAGTACGGTTATGGCAAAGTCTGCTTTGATGACGGAAGAAGAAATAACTCTTGCTCTATTCTTGTATCCCGTAGGCAACGCGCTGTTTACGTTGATATCGGGTTTTGTGTCGGACAAATTCGGGCGCAAAATAACTATAATTGCGATGTCTTGTTCGGCGTTGGCGTGCTATTTGCTGTTTATTTTAAGCGGTATGTTCAAGTGGACTCCGTATTTGACAGGCTTTGCAATCGGCGGATTTATGGGCAGTTACTGGGGCGCGGGCGATACTATCGGCGGAATAATGTTCTCCGAGTCTTCTCCTACAAACTTGCGTTCGTCCGTAACTGTAATCAACACGTTGCTTAACGGAGTTATGGGCGGACTTGCAACGGTTATCACTATGATACTGCTTCCTATCATTCCCGAAAAGATGTTCGGCTATATGTACTTGGGTTTGACTGTGCCGGGGCTTGTGGGCGCAATCGTAATAATGTGGCTGTTTGTCGGCGAAACTCGCGGGCTGGATCTTAAAACGGTAACGGGTACGGAATGGGATAAGCCCAAAAAAATTAAAGAAGAAACACAGGATGGTGAATAAAAATGGATAACAAACGTTTTGAACTCGGCGCAAACGAACAGCCGTTGGATATTATCAAGGAAACATGCGGTTTTGCAGGCATATTCAAACAAATAGGAGTGATAGGGGATTCTTTGGCGTCGGGTGAGTTCGAAAGCCACGACGAAAACGGCAGCATAGTTTATACCGATATGTACGAGTATTCGTGGCCCGCTGTTTTGGAGCGCATTACGGGGACGAAGTACAACAATTATTCTCGCGGTGGAATGACTGCGCGCGAGTATATGCAAAGTTGGGCGGATGCAAACGGATTTTGGCAATGGAATCAAGCGTATATCATTGCGCTGGGCAACAACGATTCGTTTGTCTTCGGACATCCGTTGGGAAGCGTCAAGGACGTTAACGCAGAATGTCCGCAGGATAACGCCGATACATTCTTCGGCAATATGGGACAAATCGTTTGCAAACTTAAAACGATCGAGCCAAATGCGCGTATTTTTGTCGTTACTCCGCAACTTCGCGGTGATGCCTGCGATAAAGATATTCGTTATATCGCAAGCGAACTTGCCAAATTGTGCGACATGTTTGACTTTACGTACTTGCTGGATATGACTGCGCATGCGCCTGTATACGACGCCGAAATGCGTAAGTCGTTCGGGCTGGGCTTCCATCCGAACCCGATGGGGTACTATGTTTACGCATTGATGGTGGCTAATTATATCGATTACGTTATACGTAGTAACCCTCGGGAATTTGCAACGATACCGTTTGTCGGTACGTCGCTCAAAAACAAAGATTACAAATAGTATGTATTTGCTGAAATGCACAATTAACTAAACTTGTAGATGTTTTCATTGCAAGTTTACAACAATTAATACTAAATATATAACCGTTTTGGGGACGAAGGCATTTGAGCATTCGTCCTTTCTGTTATGATTGACAAAGAAAATGCGATTTGTATGCTAATTTAGCTGAAATGAAAAGTTAAAGTCCACATAGGTAGGGAAAACGTCCACGAGCGGAAGTTAGTTGTGCAAACAGGTTGGAAGTGAGATAATGTTAAATGTCCCGTAGAAGCCAAAGAGGAAAAATGATGGCAAAATACAAACATTTAACAATGTCGGAGAATAGAAATATATTCTCTGTTGAAAGAAGACAAAAGCATTCGCAAGATAGCGAAAGCGTTAAACCGCGATCCCACCACCATCGCCAAAGCAGTTATCTGAATTGGAAGGAATCACATATCGCACCATGATGGGAGAATTTATTCTTTATTATCGAGGCAAAATCGTAGGTGGTATCTATGATGATAGATTACTCGTGAAACCAGTAAAATCAGCTGTCCGGTATATGCCGACAGCTCCGTATGAATTGCCATATGATGGAGCAAAGAGGATGCTGTTGGTAGAGGAAGTGGATAATAAGAAATTCATGATCGGATTGTTTGATGCTATGTATGCGGAGTTACCAGCACCAAAACAGAAAAGGGGGAAATAGATATTGGAAAGACCTATTTTAAATAAAGAATTGGGCAGCAAGACATTTCGGGATTTTTACTTCCTGAAAGAAGAACTGGTTAAGTTTTGTAAAGAAAATGGATTGTCTGTATCTGGCGGAAAAATAGATATAACAGATAGGATAGCTCATTACCTTGATACAGGCGAAACTCTATCTGCTCCAAGAGAAAAGAGGGTGAAAGCTCCGATATCTGACATTTATATGGATACAAAAATTGAACCTGATTTTGTCTGCACAGAGAAGCATAGAGCATTTTTTAAAGAACATATTGGAAGTACATTTACTTTTAATGTGGCTTTTCAGAAATGACCATGGGACCGATCTGTATTGCACCGGAGCTTAAAAGGAAGGGGTATGGAAAGATTTTACTGGATTATTCTCTGGAAAAAGCAAAAGAGCTTGGATGCGGAGCACTATGTTTTGAAGGGAATATTGATTTTTATGGAAAAAGCGGATTCAGACAGGCGAGTGAGTTTGGCATCCGCTATCATGGATTGCCGGAAGGCGAGGATGCATCTTTCTTTCTGTGCGAAGAACTGATGCCGGGATATCTTAATGGAATTACAGGTGAATATGCACCTTCGGCAGGGTATCTGGTAAATGAAAAGGAAGCAGAGGCATTTGATAGAGAGTTCCCGTATATGGAGAAGAAAAAACTTCCGGGACAGATTTTTGGAGGAGATATTCTGTAAATTAGGACTTCGTATTTGTAACAGCTTTGCTGATTTCAGTGGAAAGCCGAGTTCTGATAATGATATTCAATTGATGGTTTATTCCATACGAGAATAAAAATAGAGTAGACGAATTATTTAGCAATCTTCATCAAATCTTTATTTTTTTCTGTTAGGTTATATTTCAGTAAGAAATGA
>OGZO01000942.1_pt1 | contig 21862 bp, 15 predicted proteins | sample 1576721 | NCBI WGS metagenome assembly OGZO01 (sample SAMEA3541516, study PRJEB24748) | human gut metagenome | biome: human gut; feature: human-associated habitat; material: faeces | place: China | collected 2012 | reverse complement strand
AAGCCCGTCCAGAATGTTCACTACCTTAGTAACGTTCACCATTCCTCCCGAGCCTGTTCCACTTTTATAATAATGAAACTGTATGCGTCCGAAAACAGCCACCTCTTTGTCTGTATCAAGAGGCAGAGCATTATTTTCATTTTTGAGCATAACGATTCCCTCAGAAACCATTTTCGCCGCAGTATCAAGATATTTGTTCCAATCAAGTATTCTTTCCATAGCTTTCACCTTTCCAAATTTTCTATTGAATTTCAAAGTGTATTATAGCACAACCCTCCCACCTATTCAATAAAGATACTATGAACAATGGGTTTACTTTTTATATAGCATATCCTGTCCTAAGGAAAAATATTGCACAATGTGTTTATTTGTGCTATAATGAGTATATATGACTGCACCGCACGCTTCTTGTTCGGTGTTCCTTATTAAAAAAATTATTGTCGGAGGGGTAAAAGTGGATAATATCGTCACTGTCGGCGGACACATAAACGCATCTATAAACTTTGCCATGCAGCAAAACTATGTCCCTGTCATAAGAAGCCTTGTAGTAAATAACAACTCAGAGGAAGTCCTTGAGAATATCAGCCTTAAAATAACCTTTGAGCCTGAGTTTGCAAAGGAATTTACATATTATATCGGCTCTATCCCCGCAAAAAGTTCTGCCGAAATATCCCCCGTGAGGATATCTACCAACACAGATCTTCTTTTCTCTCTTACAGAAAAAATGGTGGGCAATATCACCATTGAGGTGCTTCAAAATGGCGAAAATATCTTCACCTATCAGAACACTATAGAGCTTCTCGCCTGCGATCAGTGGAGCGGTTTGAACATAATGCCTGAGATGATAGCCGCATTTGTTACGCCAAATCACCCTGCGCTCTCCCCAGTTATTCATGACGCTTCCACGTTCCTGAAAAAGTGGAAAGGCGACCCCTCTTTCACAGGCTATCAGACCAACAACCCAAACAACGTGAAGCTTCAAATGGCAGCAATTTTTGCCGCCCTCGTCCAGCAGAAAATAGTCTACAACGATCCCCCTGCAAGCTATGAAGTCATAGGTCAGAGGATACGCCTGCCGCATAAGGTCTTGGAGCAAAAAATGGGCACTTGTCTTGACCTTGCAGTGCTTTATGCCGCCTGCCTTGAAGCGGTGGGACTTCACCCTCTGCTGTTTTTCATGACAGGTCACGCATTCTGCGGCTGTTGGCTTGAAAACGAAACTTTCGCAGATTGTTGCGTTGACGATGTTTCCGCCATCGAAAAGCGCATTGCAGAAAATGCCGAAGAAATGCTCCTTGTGGAGTGTACAGACTTTGTTGACAGCAACGTTCACAATGTCGAGCGTTTCGACCATGCCATGAAACACGGCAAAGACCATATAAGCAACATGGAATTTCAATGCGTCATAGACATTATCCGCACCCGTGGAAGTGGCATAAGACCTATCCCACTGCGTCCCGAGCAAACCTATTCAGGTCTGCAGCTTGCAGAAGGATCCGACAAGCCAAAAGAGATGCTCGCCCCTTCCGAGCTTAACAGCTCACTTCTTGGTAAAGTGGCAGAGGGCAACGATAAACCCGTCACAAAAATGCGCATATGGGAAAGAAAGCTCCTTGATTTCAGCCTGCGAAATTCTCTTTTGAACTTCCGTGTCACAAAGAACACCATGCAGCTTATGACCGCCGACCTTGGAAAGCTTGAGGACGAGCTTGCAAGCGGAAGTGACTTCCGTATCATGGAAATACCTACCGAGTGGACAGTTTCCACTCGTGACGCAAAAATATTCGCTATCGAGAACGAAAAGGACCTTGTGACAAATATCGCCGAGAACGAGTTCAAAAACAACCGCATAAGAACGTTCCTTAATGAATCCGACCTTGACGCCGCCCTTAAAAGCCTCTACCGCTCCGCAAAGGTGAGCATGGAGGAAAACGGCAGCAACACCCTTTTCCTCGCTCTGGGACTTCTCCGCTGGTATGAAAGCGACCTTTCCGAAAAGCCACGCTATGCCCCTTTGGTGCTTATTCCTATAGATATCGTCCGCAACACACGCAATAAGGGCTATATAATAAGGAGCAGACAGGAAGAAACTCAGATAAACGTCACGCTTCTTGAATATCTCCGCCAAGACCACGGCATCAGTATCACAGGTCTTGACCCTCTCCCACTTGACGAACACGGCATAGACCTGCCACTTGTTTTCAATACTATCCGTCAGGCGGTCATGGGCAAAAAGCGTTGGAACATCGAGGAATATGCCTTCATCGGTCTGTTCTCGTTCAGCCAGTTCGTAATGTGGAACGACCTTCGCAACCGCTCAGAGGAGATAAGCCAAAACAAGGTGGTGTCCAGCCTTATGGCTGGCTCTCTCACCTATGCCCCCGAGGATATAAGCATAACCCCCGAGAATATAGATTCCGACCTTGACCTTGAAAACATGGCAGTGCCAATGAGCGCAGACTCCTCACAGCTTGCCGCCATTGCCGCAGCAGGAAGCGGACAAAGCTTTGTTCTTCACGGCCCTCCGGGAACAGGAAAATCTCAGACTATCACAAATATGATAGCAAACGCCCTCTACAATGACAAGTCTGTGCTGTTCGTCGCAGAAAAAATGGCAGCCCTGAACGTTGTTCAAAAACGTCTTGCAAATCTGGGTCTTGACCCGTTCTGCCTTGAACTCCACTCCAATAAAACAAACAAGACCACTGTCCTTGCAGAGCTTGACAAAGCCCTTGAAGTGGGCAAAATAAAATCCCCCGAGGAGTATTCAGCCGAAGCCGCAAGGCTCAAAGCTCAGAAAGCCCAGCTCAACGATACCATAACCGCACTTCACGAAAAGCGTAACTGTGGTGTGACCCTTTATGAAGCTATATCAGCCTATGAGCGCAGTATATCCGAAAAAGACAAAATATCAGTTTCAAAAGATATTCTCACAAACATAGCAAAAGAAACTCTCGACCGCTTCAGCGACCTTGTGCATAGATATTCAATAGCCATAGCCGAAACAGGCGACTTTGCCGACTTCCCACTTAAAGATATCGGCATTACATCATATTCTATGGAACAGCGTGACAAGTTCCACACTGAAGCCGCCGACCTTGCCCAAAAAGCCACCGCTTCCTCTCAGTGCGCACAAACTCTCGCACAGGCTTATAGCTACAGCGGCGACCTTGACAAGACAGCAGTAAAAATGCTTTCCCACATATACAAAGCTTCCACCGCTGACGGTGAACTTCTTGACGGACTTCTCTGCGCACCTCACTATGATATCACCCTGCAAAAGATCAAAGATACTCTTGCCATAGGAAAAGAGTATACCGCTCTCTGCACCGATATCCTCAGCAATTTTGAAAAAAGCATTTTTGACCTTCCTGCTTCAGAATCGAAAATGCTCTATAAGCAGGCAGAGCAAAGCTGGTTTTTGCCAAAAGCCATAAAGCTTGGAAAGCTCACAAAGGGAATAAAGCTCCACGCCAAAGACCCTGCTTCCGTTACAAAAGCAAACCTTGGTGAAATTCTCGATAAGCTTTGCACCATAAGCGAAAAGAAAGACTTCCTGCGAAGCCTGCCTTCAGATGTAACAGCGCTTCTCACAGGTATTTACATGAACGAGCAGACCGATTGGAATGCCCTTGAAAAAGCCGTTTCAAAAACCGACAGCATTATGAATGCCATTAAGCAGAAAGCGGGTGCTGACCCTGCACAAATGGCTCAGACTATCGGAAAAGCAAACTGCACTTCTGAAGGACAGGCTCTCTCCTCGTTCCTTGAAAAGCTTTCAGCCTTTGAGGACAGCTTCTCAGCCAACATGACCGCCATAGAAGCAAGTGCAGATTGGCTTGGCTTATCTGCAGAAAAGCTTAATACCTATGCCGAAAACGCCGATAAGCTTAGATACGCCGCCCAGTTCAACAGCGTTGACAAAGAGCTTTCAGACAACGGACTTTCAGGTGTCAGCGAAAGCTACCGCACAGGCAATGTCGACAGCGAAAACGTAGAAAAAGCATTCTCCTGCACGCTAAATTATCAGCTTGCACTTATGATAATAAACAGCGATAAACGTCTTAGCCAGTTCAGCAGTAACAGTGCAAACGACCTTATCACACAGTTCAAAGACACTCTCGATAAATTCTCACGCCTGACTATACAGGAGCTTTTGGCTCGTCTTTCCGCAAAAATACCTGCCCAAGGCTCAGCCTGCGCTTCCACCTCTGAAATGGGCATACTCAAACGTGCCATAAAGAGCAACGGCAGAATGATGTCACTTAGAAGCCTTTTCGATAAGATACCAAATCTTCTCCGCAAGCTCTGCCCTTGTATGCTCATGAGCCCCATATCAGTTGCACAGTATATAGACCCGTCATTCCCGAAATTCGACCTTGTTATCTTTGACGAAGCTTCACAGCTTCCAACAGCCGAAGCCGCAGGCACTATCGCAAGGGGCGAGAACGTTGTTATTGTGGGCGACCCTAAACAGCTCCCACCAACAAACTTCTTCTCCTCAAATCGGATAGACGAAGAAAACAGCGAAAAAGAAGACCTTGAAAGCCTCCTTGACGATTGCCTTGCTATCTCCATGCCGCAGCAGTATCTCAAATGGCATTATCGTTCACGCCACGAGAGCCTTATTGCCTACAGCAACATGAAATACTATGACAATAAGCTTCTCACATTCCCGTCCCATAACGACCTCATTTCAAAGGTGAGCATTATCCACCCCGAGGGTCACTATGACAAGGGCAGAACAAAGCAGAACAAGGCGGAAGCAAGAGCCGTTGTTGACGAGATAATAAGACGAATGAGCGATGAAAAGCTCCGCAATGACAGCATAGGCGTTGTAACATTCAGCTCCGTTCAGCAAAATCTCATTGACGATATGCTCTGCGAAGAGTGGGCAAACCACCCTGAGCTTGAAGAGCTTGACAGAAAGTCACCAGAGCCGGTCTTCATCAAAAACCTTGAAAACGTCCAGGGCGACGAGCGTGACGTTATACTCTTCTCCGTCGGCTATGGTCCTGACGAAAAGGGGCAAGTTTCAATGAACTTCGGCCCTCTCAACCGTGACGGCGGCTGGCGAAGACTTAATGTAGCAATATCCCGTGCAAGAAAAGCCATGATAGTCTACTCTGTCCTCCGTCCTGAGCAGATAGACCTTTCAAGAACACGTTCCGAGGGCGTTGCAGGACTTAAAGGCTTCCTGGAGTTTGCCGAGCGTGGAAAGCTTGCCGTAACAGCCCACAGCACCACAAAAAGCACAAGCGACAGCACTGTAACAGAGTGTATCGCAAAAGCCATAAAAGAGCTTGGCTATGGGGTGAAATGCAACATCGGAAGCTCCGAGTTCAAAGTTGATATCGGCATAATCGACCCTGACAACGAAAAGGAGTATCTCTTGGGCATACTCCTTGATGGTGAAAACACTCTCCACAGCTCAACTGCACAGGATAGATTTATCCTACAGCCAAGCGTGCTTAACGGTCTTGGCTGGAATATCCTGAGAGTGTGGACGCTCGATTGGTTTGACGATAAGGACCGAGTGCTCAAAAACATAAAAGCCGCCATAGACAGCGCACCAAAGCATGAAGCCGAAACCGCTCCCCCCTCAAAGCCTGCCGTCTATTCCACATCGCAGTTTGAAAGAGAAGAAGCTTCCGCCATCACATCAGCCTTTGCACAGCCTTATGTGACCGCAGATATTGGCATAATGGGTACATCTGATGACTTTTATAAACCCGAAAACAAGCAGAAAATAAGGGAAACAGCCGAAAAGATGATCGCTGTCGAAGCACCAATAAGCGAGAAGCTTTTCATGAGAAAAGTTTTCACCGCATGGGGCATAACACGAAGCGGCTCAAGAGTGGAAAGCATCTTTGCCGATGCCGCACAAGGCGTTTCACCATTCGCCACAGCCGATGAAAACAGAGTTTTCCTTTGGAAAGAGGGGCAATCCCCTGAAAGCTATTCTATCTATCGCACAAGCGATGATACCAACAAGCGAAGCATGGAGGATATCCCCTCCGAGGAGATAATAAACGCCGTGAAAGAAGTGCTTTGCCAGCAGATAAGCCTTTCAGAAACCGACCTCGTAAGAGAAACAGCCAAGAAATTCGGCTACACAAGAGCTGTGGGCATAACGGAGAGCGTAATAAGCTACACCCTGAAAAAAGCTCTCACCGCAGGTCTTATCAAAAAATCAGAAAGCGGAAACATCTCCGCAAAATAATACGCAAACAAACCAAAACCACCGCCGAGAGTTTTCCTCCCAGCGGTGGTTTCTATTCATATCAGTATTTCCATTTCTCCGAGCAAATCTGCATCTCAACCATGTGCTTGTAGATACCGTTGGTCTTTTTAAGCGCCTCAGGCTCATTCTCATGTTAGCCTGCACCCTGAACGCTGCCTTGTGAGAACACATTAGCGCAGTGATATAAAACACCATTTCAAGAACTGCAAAAGAACTTTTCTTTTTCTCTTTCATAACATGGTTATTTAAACTTGTCAAGTTTTTTCTTAAAGCAGCTCAAAATCTTGTAATAATATCATTTTCATGATATAATTTTATCATATGAATAAACGACAGGAAATGATAAAATGAAAAACATAAATAAAGCGATCGCCTTTGCTAAAAAAGAAACCGTCCTGATAGTGGCAATGCTCTTAGCCGTTATATCTGCATTTTTCGTCACACCTGACAAAGCATATGCAAGTTATATCGACTTCAGAACGCTTGGACTTTTGTTCTCTCTCATGACAGTGACCGAGGGCTGCAAAGGTCTTGGCATTTTTGAACGCAGTGCAAAATTTATCATAAGCAAAGTCAATACCGCATTTCAGCTTTCCATAGTGCTTGTGGGGCTTTGCTTCTTTTCAAGTATGTTCATAACAAATGACGTTTCACTTCTGACCTTTGTTCCCCTCACTCTCACCGCCCTCTCAACTCTCGGAGAATCAGGCAACAAGCTTCTCATACCCATTGTCGTCATGCAGACCATTGCCGCAAATCTTGGCAGTATGCTCACGCCTATAGGCAATCCTCAGAATCTATACCTTTTTGGTGTATCAGATATGAAGCTGGAAGATTTTCTTGTACTTATGCTTCCCTTTACTATTGTGGCAGGAGCGATGCTTTTTCTGTGGACGCTTGCAGTGTGTAAAAAGTCAGGAAAGCTGTCTGTCAAGACAGATATAACTGCTGAAAACTTCGATACATATTCGACTAAAGACAAGACAAAGCTTTCAGGATACGTCCTGCTTTTTGTCCTTTGCCTGCTTACAGTTGCAAGGCTTATCCCATGGCAGATAATAACCCTCTGCGCACTTGCTTTCTCTGCCATTGCTGACAGAAACGTGCTTAAAACAGTTGATTACTCACTGCTTCTTACTTTCTGCGGATTTTTCATCTTTATCGGAAATATGGGCAGAGTAGAGATTTTCCGCAGTGTACTCAGCAGCATAATAAACGGTCACGAGCTTTTTATTGCCGTTGCCGCAAGTCAGATAATAAGCAACGTTCCATGCGCTATACTCCTTTCAGGCTTCACCAACAAGCTGAACGCACTTATAATAGGAACGAACATAGGCGGCCTTGGTACTCTTATCGCCTCCATGGCAAGCCTTATATCCTACAAGCAGATATGCCGCAGCCACCCCCATATCAAAGGCAGATATTTCGCATATTTCACAGCCGCAAATATCGCTTTTCTCGCTGTAATGGCTCTGACTGTAAAGATCGCATACTGAAATAAGTTTTCTATACCCTGCCCACTTTATCTGCATAACATTTTCGCTAAATGCCCACACTATCCGCAGGAGGTGTTTTTATGCTTGAATTTTTTGCAGGAACGCTGGTAGGCGGTTTTGTGGGCGTTGTGACAATGTGCCTTTGTATCACCGCAGGCGAAAGCGACCGTCACGATGAACGATGATGTTTTACACAGGTAAACTTCGTGATTTTTACCAAAAAAGCTGCCGCAAAATCTCCCTTTGCGGTGGCTTTTTTTATGCCTGTCCGTATTGACAAATACTCCGCTTTGTACTATAATAGTATCATTGTACTTTAGCAAGTAAAAACGCAAAAGCATAAAAGCTTTAAAGCGACATATGAAGTAAAAGGAGTGTATTGGATTGACAGCAAGGTGGATAGTATTGGTATTATACCTTGCACTTATGATAGGCATAGGTGTTTATTACCGCAGAAAATCGGCAAGCGTCAATGATTTTGTACTGGGAGGACGAGGTCTTGGAGCATGGTTCACAGCCTTTGCATACGGAACTTCATACTTCTCGGCAGTAATTTTTGTAGGCTACGCAGGAAAATTCGGCTGGAATTACGGTGTGGCTTCCACATGGGTAGGAATCGGAAACGCCGTCATAGGCTCATGGCTTGCATGGAAAGTTTTAGGCAGACGTACAAGGATAATGTCAAAGCACCTTGAGGCAAAGACCATGCCTGAGTATTTTGAAAAGAGATACAACAGCAAGCCTTTGAAGATAGTTTCGGCACTTATCGTGTTCGTATTCCTTATCCCTTATACGGCTTCGGTCTACAACGGCTTGTCAAGACTTTTTGAGAAGGGCTTTGGCATTCCTTACAAATATTGTATAATCGGCATGGCAGTTTTCACTGCGGTGTATGTTATCATGGGTGGCTACAAGGCTACAGCACTGAACGATTTTATTCAGGGAATAGTAATGCTTGTAGGCATTGCGGCGGTAGTGCTTGCAGTGCTTGGTGAAAACGGTGGCCTTGGAAATTCTCTTGACCTGCTTGGTGATATTCCTGACGCAAGCGGTGAAAAGGGTGCATATTCGTCACTATTCGGCCCTGACCCTATAAACCTTGCAGGCGTTGTTATTCTTACCTCTCTCGGCACATGGGGACTTCCGCAAATGGTGCAGAAATTCTATGCAATAAAAGACGACAAGGCTATCAAAACAGGCACCATCGTATCCACATTCTTTGCAGTAGTGGTAGCAGGCGGCTGTTACTTCCTTGGTGGCTTCGGCAGACTTTTTGTCAAGAGCGCTGACGGACTTCCTGAGGGCGGTTTTGACGGAATAGTTCCGACTATGATGGAAAAGCTTCCTTCACTGCTTTTCGGACTTGTTATCGTTCTTGTGCTTTCTGCTTCAATGTCAACACTTTCATCGCTTGTGCTTACATCAAGCTCCACTTTGACTATCGACCTTATCAAGCCTATAATGAAAGAAAAAATGGACGAGAAAAAACAGCTTATCACAATGAGAATTTTCATTGCCGTATTTCTTATCATCTCAGTTGTGCTTGCAATAATCACCCTTGAAAATCCACAGACAGTAATTTCAACTCTCATGTCTATCTCATGGGGCGCACTTGCAGGAGCATTTCTTGCACCATTTATGTACGGACTTTTCTGGAAGGGCGTAACAAAGGCGGCTTGCATGGCAAGCTTTATCGCAGGAGTAGGCATAACGGTCGTACACATGGCATACTACACCCTTGCAGGACACACAGGAACACTTTGGGGCATAAACCTTGCCTCGCCTATCAACGCAGGCGCATTTGCGATGCTTTTCGGACTTGTTCTTGTACCTATCGTTAGCCTTATCACAAGGCAGAGCGACGCTGACAAGGCTCATGCTGAAAAGGTGTTCGAGTGTTATAATGACAGCGAAATATGATTTCACATGGCTTACATAATTGAAACGCAGACAGGGACGGACTTTGTTCGTTCCTGTTTTTTATGCGGATAATGCAAATGATATAGTGAGCGAAACGACAAAACAAGCGGGCGAACGGTGTTCGCCCCTACGATTTTGTTGCCGTGGGTTTTAGCCTTTTTTATTCAATTTTCAAATTGCATTCGGAGTATGACACTGGGTATTATGCCCTAGGTTTTGTATACACAAAATATCACAATGCACGCCCACGTCCTGATACAAGTACTCTACAGCCTGTTCCAGAATCTCTCATCGTATTCACTAAGTCACAGGGCTTGTACGTGCCCGCAAGTATCTAAGACGCTTTCTACTTATCCCTGAAAAATGCTCTTTTTGTTGCATAAAAAATGCAACAATTAATGGATTATTGCCAAATTAAATCATAAATCATTTGTTTGCACAAATTGACCACATGAATTTTGTATAATATCCACTGTAGGGGCGAACAGTGTTCGCCCGTTTTCCTACCTGAACTAACTTTTGGGGGTCCACATTATTAATGTGTATACAGACAGCAAAAAGTTCCATAAAACACCGTTCAACACCTGAACGCATTTTATGGAACTCTTTTCAGATTATAAATTTCTTCGCCTTGTTTACAATACTGCGGTCGTTTTCGTAAGACAGGACCTGTCCTGCCCTGCCGATCTCGACCCAGCGTATGTCTGCGATCTCCTCTTCCTGAGGAGTGTAGTCGGTGTTCTTTGCTTTGCCGATAAAGTAGACAACGATCTTCTGCGTGTCCTTCCTTGGTGAATAGGACACTATCTCCCGAAACGTGGTATCAAGATTTACGTCTATCCCCGTTTCCTCCATGATCTCACGCTTGGCAGTTTCTTCCTCTGTTTCATCGCCTTCAACGTGACCCTTTGGGAATGACCAATGACCGCTGTTGATATGCTTTATCAGCAGTATCTCGGTGTTGCCGTGATACTTTCTGTAAACGATAGCACCGCAGGATTTTTCATGCAGCATCATTTTTCCTTTCCGGAGCTTAGCCCCAATATTTACTCATTGATTTAATTATATCACAACAGCCCTCATTTGTCTATACCCTTTAATAAATATACTCCCATTTTGTGCATATTCCACAAATCAGGTAAAATAAAAAAAGCCGTGCAAAAGCACAGCTTTTTGAAACAGTCAAAGATTATTCCTCGACCTTGTTCTCGATATACTTAACGATATCGCCAACAGTCTTGATGTTCTCAACCTCTTCATCAGGGATCTCTACATCAAAGCTCTCCTCGATGCTCATTACAAGGTCAACTACGTCCAGTGAGTCAGCGCCGAGATCCTCTGTGATAGAAGCCTCCATAGTTACTGCGTCCTCTTCAACGTCGAGCTGCTCTACGATAATGTCCTTGATCTTATCAAATACCATTACTTTACCTCCATTCTGTACTTTACTGGGTCTGCCGCTCAGCGCAGCATTTATGTCAGCCGCCGCCGCTCATAAGTCGGCAAATCATTCGGCATGATCATCAAAAAAACTCATTCCTGCGAACTTTCCTCAAACTCGCCCACAGTTCTAAACTTATTATAACGCCCCTCAAGCAATTCGTCAAGACCTTTTTGCAATTTTCTTTTCAAAGCTCCCTCGATATAGTCAGAGATATTCTCCGCAGTGAGCTGTGGGTCGTTATGTGCGCCGCCGTCGGCTTCGGAAATTATATGGTCGCACACCCCAAGTCTTGTAAGATCCTCAGCAGTTATCTTCATTATATCGCAGGCTTCACGCTCTCTTGTGGAATCCTTCCACAGTATACTTGCGAAACCTCTCGGTGATATTACCGAATAGATAGCGTTTTCAAGCATTGCAAGCTCATCGCACACAGCCAGAGCCAGCGCTCCGCCTGAGCCGCCCTCTCCGAGTATTATGGAGATAACAGGAGTCTTGAGGGTCATGAACTCCATGATGTTTTTGGCTATCGCTTCGCCCTGACCACGCTTCTCAGCTTCTACGCCGCAGAATGCGCCTGCTGTATCAACAAGGCATATAACAGGTCTATGGAACTTCTCAGCCTGCCTTGCAAGCCTGAGAGCCTTTCTATAGCCCTCCGGGTGTGGCATACCGAAATTGCACTTCTGATTTTCTGCAAGATCCCTACCCTTTACCTCTGCGATAACTGTAACAGGTATGCCCTTAAAATAGGCTATACCACCCATAACAGCACCGTCATCACCAAAAAGTCTGTCTCCGTGCATCTCAAAGAAATCGTCGAATATAAGAGGGATATAGTCCTTGGCAGTCGGTCTGCCCTTGTGTCTGATTATATCAAGTCTTTGACAAGCTGTCAGCTCACTCATTTGAGGACACCTCCTTTGCTGGCTTATGAAGTCTGAGTATATGAGCGAGAACTCTTCTCATTTTCTTTCGCTCAACTATCATATCAACAAAGCCGTTTTCAAGCATGAACTCGGCAGACTGGAAATCGTCAGGAAGCTTCTGCTTGATAGTACCCTCTATAACACGTCTGCCTGCAAATCCGATAAGCACCTTTGGCTCTGCGATTATGATATCGCCCAGTGACGCAAAGGAAGCTGTTACTCCGCCTGTGGTAGGGTCGGTCATAACTGCGATATAAAGCAGACCTGCTTGGTTATGTCTGGCCACAGCACCGCTGGTCTTTGCCATTTGCATAAGGGAAACTATGCCCTCCTGCATTCTTGCTCCGCCTGAGGCTGTGAATGCGATAACAGGGAGCTTATTTGCGGTGGCGTATTCGATAGCTCGTGTTATCTTTTCGCCCACAACACTGCCCATGGAAGCCATCATATAGTTGGAATCCATAACGATTATAACTATCTTCTCGCCTCTTATAGCAGCCTTTCCTGTGATAACAGCGTCTTTAAGACCGGTCTTTTCTCTCAAAGCCTGCTGTTTTGCTTCATAGTCAGGGAAATCTATAGGATTTTTTGATATCATGTCCTTATCAAATTCCTCAAAGCTACCCTTATCTATGGTTATATCAAGACGTTCTTTTGCGGTAAGTCTTGAATGATAGTTACAATGAGGACAAACCTTGCCGTTTGCCTGAAACTCCTCCATAAAAGTGACGTTTCTGCATCTTGGACACTTGAAAAGCAGACCCTTTGGGATATCGGTCTTTTTCTTGTCATCGTCCGCCTTATCGCCGTTAAATCTTACTTTAACGACAGAAAACAGATCTTCAAGCATTATTCCTTACTCCTCTCATCTGCCAAAATGTCGGTACGGTTAAGAAAACCGTTATCATAATTGCCCTCTAAAAACTCCGGGCGTCTTATAAGCTTAAGCTGGAAATCAACATTGGTTGCAACGCCGTCCACGATAAACTCAGACAGCGCCCATGTCATTTTTGCAATAGCTTCTTCTCTATTCTTACCGTGAACGATGAGCTTGCCTATCATGGAATCGTAATAAGGCGGTATCTCATAGCCCTGATAAACTGCGGTATCTACTCTTATTCCTGGTCCTCCGGGGATAAAGAGCGACTTTATCCTGCCCGGTGACGGTCTGAAATCAAGAAGCGGATTTTCCGCATTTATACGGCACTCTATTGCATGACCTGTCAGCTTTATATCTTCCTGCTTTATAGACAATCTCTGTCCTGATGCGATAAGGAGCTGTTGCTTTACAAGGTCAACGCCTGTGACGGCCTCTGTGATAGGGTGTTCCACCTGTATACGGGTGTTCATTTCCATGAAATAGAACTCGCCGTTTTTATCCACAAGGAACTCAATAGTGCCTGCATTCCTATAGCCGCAGACCTTAGCGGCTGTACAAGCGGCTTTGCCCATTTTCGCACGAAGTTCCTCATTCATAAAGCTTGCAGGGGAAGGGGCTTCCTCGAGGACTTTCTGATTTCTTCTCTGCATGGAGCAGTCACGCTCGCCCAGATAGATAACGTCACCGTAATTATCTGCAAGTATCTGTATCTCGATATGCTTAGGGTCTTCTATGAATTTCTCGATATAGATCTCGTCATTGCCGAAGCAGGCAAGAGCTTCCTGCTTTGCGGCGGTCATCTGCGCTTCAAGCTCATCGTCGGAGTGAACGATCCTTATGCCACGTCCTCCGCCGCCTGCTGAAGCCTTTACCATAACAGGGTAGCCAAGATCTCTTGCAAGGGTATGCGCCGCATGGATATTGGAGATAGCACCGTCTGAACCCATTATAACAGGCACTCCTGCTTCTTTCATTGTTTCCTTTGCCTGCGCTTTATCGCCAAGCATTTCAATAGACTCGGCTCTTGGTCCTATGAAAGTTATGCCGCACTTTTCGCACATTCTCGCAAAGGACGGATTTTCAGACAGAAAGCCAAAGCCCGGATGGATAGCGTCTGCACCTGTTATCTCGCAGGCGGAGATTATCGCCCTGACGTTAAGATAACTGTCCTTGCTTGGTGCAGGACCTATGCAGACTGCTTCGTCTGCTATCTGAGCGTGGAGAGCGTTTCTGTCGGCGGTGGAATATACCGCAACAGTATGTATGCCAAGCTCTCGGCAGGCTCTTATAATGCGGACAGCGATCTCGCCTCTGTTCGCTATCAATACTTTTTTGAACATATTATGCCTCACTAATTATGACTAGAATAAGAGATACCTTACTTTATCGCAAAAGTTATCTCAGCGGAAACAGCCTTCTTGCCGTTTACAGAAGCAAGTGCCTTTCCAACGCCGATAGGACCCTTGACTTTGATTATCTCCACCTCGATATCCAGCTTATCACCAGGCACTACCTGCTGACGGAACTTACAGTTGTTTATGCCGCCGAACAGACCTATCTTGCCCTTGTTCTCAGGAAGTGAAAGCAGTGCAACTGCACCTGCCTGCGCACACATCTCTACCATAAGTACACCCGGGGTAACAGGATAGTTCGGGAAATGTCCCTTGAACCAAAAGTCCTCAGCCTTTATATACTTTGTAGCCTTTACACGCTTGCCCACTTCAAGCTCGTTTACCTCGTCGATAAGCAGAAAAGGGTCACGGTGAGGGATTATTTCCATGATCTGCTCTTTATTCAAAACAACTGCCATTGTCTTTCCTCCAAATCAGTTTAGTCAAGTATCATTATGGTCTGATCGAACTCAACAGCGTCGCCGCTGTTTACGCATATCTCTCTTACCACGCCGTCAAATTCGCTCTGTACTTCGCTCATTACCTTCATGGACTCGATAATGAAGATAGTGTCGCCCTTCTTTATCTTGTCGCCAACGCTTACGAACGGCTTTGAATCAGGTGACGGAGCGGCATAGAATGTTCCCACGATAGGGGCTTTAACTGCCTTGCCGCCTGTTACCGGCGCTGATGTTGCCGACGCTTCTGGTGCTGTCTGTGCTGCAGGTGAAGCTGTGCCTACAGCCATTGGCATAGGCATTCCCATTGGTGCAGGAGGAGGGCATTTCTTGCCCTTTACTGTTATCACCTTGTCGCCGTCAGCTATTGTTATCTCACCGAGGTCTTTATTCTTCACGATATCGGCAAGCTTCTCTATTGTTTCAAGGTCAAACTGACCATAAATCTTTTCGCTCATATCAGTTTCTCCTTATCAGTCGCACTTCTTGATACAGATAGTAGCGTTATGTCCGCCAAAGCCCAGAGAGTTTGAAAGTGCTGCATAGACAGGCATTTCTCTGTTGCCCTCAACGCAGTAGTCAAGGTCGCACTCAGGGTCAGGAGTGGTGTAGTTTATTGTCTTATGAACAAAGTCGTTCTGTACAGAAAGTGCAGTAACGATAGCTTCCATGCCGCCTGCCGCACCAAGAAGGTGACCTGTCATAGACTTTGTGGAGTTTATGACCGTCTTTCTTGCGGCTTCTTCGCCAAGAGCAAGCTTGATAGCTGTTGTTTCATACTTATCGTTAAGACCTGTTGATGTGCCGTGAGCGTTGATGTAGTTCACCTGCTCAGGCTTCAGACCTGCTTCTTCATAGGCATACTTCATTGCATGAGCGGCAGCCTCGCCTGTTGGTGATGGGCTTGTCATGTGATAAGCGTCGCCTGTTGCGCCATAGCCTGCTATTTCAGCTATGATGTTTGCACCTCTTGCTTTAGCGTGCTCATACTCCTCAAGGCAAAGTATGCCTGCACCCTCGCCAAGGACAAAGCCCTGTCTGTTCAGGTCGAATGGAGTTGAAGCCTTGTCAAGCTCTGTTGCCTTTGAGAGAGCCTTCATATTGTTGAAGCCGCTGAGTGCGAAATGAGAGATACAAGCCTCTGAGCCGCCGCAAAGGCAAACGTCAAGATAGCCGTCCTTTATTTTTCTGAAAGCTTCGCCGATAGCGTGAGTACCTGAAGCGCAAGCTGTGGTGGTACAGAAATTATCGCCCTTAAAGCCTGTCTGCATTGCAACAGTGCCGGCAGCCATATTGCCTATCATCATAGGGATAAAGAATACGGACACCTTGTCAGGCTTTTCGTTGAACTTTATGACTTCCTTTTCGGTCATGTTAAGACCGCCGATACCAACGCCGATTATAACGCCTGCTTTGAAAGGATCAACGTCCTTGAAATCAGTGCCGGCCATGGCAAGAGCCTGCTTTGCAGAGCACACAGCGAACTGTGTGAATCTATCCATTCTCTTTGCCTCTTTTTTGTCTATATACTCAGTGCAGTCAAAATCCTTGACAGCGCCGACTATCTTTACAGGAAAATTTTCGGTATCAAACTGGTCAACATAAGACAGGCCGTTCTTGTTAGCCTTGATATTAGCCCAAAATTCCTCTACGTTCTTGCCAAGAGGGTTTACTGTACCCATACCTGTGATAACAACTCTTCTCATTTAAACACTCCTTAGTATCATTTAAAACATATCAATCTACATTCCGTAAAATAAATCTACATGGCGTTAAACAATAGTCGCCATTAAACCAAAACGTCACATAACGGGACGTCGTAAAATGCCCGTCACGGTGAGTGACCGAGTGACTACATCATCAGGCCGCCGCTTATTTCTATTACCTGTCCTGTAACGTAGCTTGCATCCTTGGAAGCAAGGAAGGATACAACGCCTGCTATCTCATCTACTTCGCCGTAACGCTTCATTGCTATCTGATTTATCATAGCCTGCTTCTGAGCGTCTGTGAGCTTGTCTGTCATAGGGGTCTTGATAAATCCAGGGGCTACAGCGTTGCAGGTGATACCTCTTGAGCCAAGCTCCTTTGCAACTGTCTTTGTCATGCCGACGATAGCTGCCTTTGTTGCGGAATAGTTTATCTGTCCAGGGTTGCCGTAAAGTCCTGCAACGGAAGCAAGATTTATTATCTTGCCTGACTTCTGTCGCATCATAACGCTGCCCACAAATTTTGACATATTGAACACGCTCTTCTGGTTTACAGCAACTACCATATCGTACTGCTCCTCGCTCATACGAGCCATAAGACCGTCACGAGTGATTCCTGCGTTGTTTACGAGAACGTCGATAGTGCCGAAACGAGCCTTTACTGCCTTGACTGTTTCCTCTACCTGTGCATAGCTTGAAACGTCGCAGATGAACTTTTCACACTCTACACCCTCTGCCTTTATCTTATCCATTATATCGTTATCTTCAAACATTGCCTCAGAGATGTCGTTGAGAGCAATATTGTAGCCGTCCTTTGCAAGTCTGAGTGCTATTGCTGCACCTATTCCTCTTGCGGAACCTGTTATCAATGCTGTTGCCATTTTATCTTCCTCCGTCTTTTACTTGCTGAGAAGCTTTTCTGCTTCTGTGAACATTTCCTCTATCATATCCTTTGCAGGCTCGACCTTCTTTACCATGCCTGCGATAGCTCCGCAGAGGAAAGAACCCTCCTCAAGGTTGCCGTCCTGAACGGCTTTTCTCAGTGAACCGAGGGTTATCTCCTCGAACTCCTCAGGTGTGATCGTGCCGTTTGCTTCGCCGCTTGCAAGCTTCTTTGAGAACTTTGTCTTAACGTTTCTGCATGGGTGACCTGTATATCTGCCTGTTACGATACTGTCTGTATCCTTTGCCTTTACAACAAGCTCCTTATAAACAGGGTTTATCTGACACTCCTCTGCGGCAAGGAAACGTGTGCCGAGCTGTACGCCCTCTGCGCCAAGCATGAATGAAGCGGCTATTCCTCTGCCGTCTGCTATTCCGCCTGCGGCTACAATATCATTCGCACCGACTTTTCCGCTTACAAGTTCATTTATTGCCCCAACAAACGAATCTCTGTTATTCGTTTTGAGAGCGTCAAGTGTGTTCAATCCTTCAAATCTGATTATACCGGCATATATTTCGGCAACTTCTGCTTTCATATATGTTACATTCATCTTTGCAACGTTACCCGATTCAGGCTGTTCCGTAACCTCCAAGCCCAATGTACCGTTATCGCTGTCATATAACAAATTAATCCACTTTTCTCCCTCTTCACCTTTTTCCGCCGAAAACGAGGCAGAAATCGGTGCTGTTTGTATATATGCACGTCCGTCCCTAAAAATTTTAGTCTGCACAGGTAAGCTGTTTATCGTTACTGTACCGTTTCCGTTTCCTGCATTTATGTTTATAATAAAATCAGACTTTTTCAGACTGTGTGTTATCTTATGCGTAATATTCTTTTCTCTTCCGTACAACTCGGTTTTGTCTGCTTTTTCAAAAAATCTTGACTTGTTTTCTTCATTATCTGACTGGCGCTCCATTTTTTCATATTCAATACGACCGCTCAATTCATCATCTGCCTCTTGACGCGAATTTACCTCGTCTGAAATTTTGATTTCAAGCGAACTGTCCGATTCCTTTCTGTCCGATATTTCGGTTGAAATTTTGCTCTCAATCGAACTGTCCGCCCTCTTTCTGTCCGACGTTTCCTTTGTTATTTTATCAGTTAAATCATTACCTAAATTCACACGTTGATTTATTTCTTCACTCAAATTATCCTCTAACGTATTATATTCGTCCTGCACCGTCTGAAAATTCGATTTCACCTGTTGCCACCATTTTTTCAGCAAAGTTTTTCCGTCAAAATTAAAATCTAATTTCATTCTTATTCTCCTTCCACCAATATCCTTTTACCGTTAATACACAACATACCGTTACTGTCCTGTGTAATAACATTATCCCCCACGCTCAATTTTTCCGTTTCAAAATCGCCCTTAAAATTCATATTGCCATTGTCCGTAATATTCACAGCCGAATTGCCGTTGTTGTCCGTAATATTAAACACAAACTGACCGTTCACATTTCCAATCTGCGTTTTTACGTCACCGTCCGTTGACACCTCAATAATATCAGATAACAGCGAAACCGTACCGTTTTCACCGTTTATTTTCATTCCGGATTGTGAAATAACACCGCTTACCGATTTTGCCCTGACTTTACCGCCTGTTGTCGATACTTTTTTGTAACGTTTTGCAAGAGTTCCTATTTGTTCAAGATAGAAAAACAAATCCTTTTTAACCCTGCCGACAGATATAACGGTATCGTCACTTTGATAAGGATAATATTCAAACCTTATGACGCGTTCTCTAATCTCGTTTCCGGAGTCGATTACAGTCACCGTATCACCGATATTAATTTTCTCGTCCGCATAATCCGCCAATTTTGAAATATCAGAATATCCGCCTGTTATATTAACACAAGGCACGTCAATTCTTTCCTCATTTTCACTGTCAAACTCCCACCGTGCGCGTCTTAATATTTTACTCGGTTCAATATAATCGGTATAATCACGATACCCCTCACGAACACCGTAAATATCCGCGTTTTCACTTATAATATACTGCTTTCCGCTGTTCACACTTCCGATATGTGCGTCATCTTTTCCGTAAGGGTACAACTTCGTCACCATATCGGTTATATCCCTTTCTATCGAAATATCTTTCATATTCTTTGAAAGATCAAGCCTTAAACAGCTTTCACCGCCTATACGCTCCACAAGGGCAATCTTGTAATTGTCGGCATAAATCTCGCCCTTACCACAGTTTTCGATAAGAGCCTTAACCGCCTCATACGGATTGGTCTTATCCATAGAAAAGAAATCAACCTTAAAACCGCTGTAATCAACTCGTTTCAATCCGACTTTTGTCAATTCACTGTCCGTCATAATCGAAAACTTCGTATTTTTAAATATCTGCCCCAAAACATAAGACGGAGTTTTTCCGATTAAATCGGGAATATTTTGAATATGTATGTTCGATGCGTCCGCATTATAGACGTGACTGCATTCCGTCGTAATAAAATTCTTTTCACCGATTGTTTTTGTTACCTTTATAATTCTGTATGCCTGCCTCTCGCATACAATGATTTTATTTTCACTTATAATTTCCGACTTTTCATTTATCGGGTGCGAAAAATCAAGCCTGCGTTCACCGTTTATTTCATACGTAACACGCACATCATACGCGTCACCGATTACAATCCCCTTGTCAAACGTAACACTGTTATACGGTAATATTCTAAGCATTTCCGTCACCCCATTCCAAGTCGTCAAAATGTTCACCGTACATAAAATACGGTGTATATGAAATTTCGGCCGTCATATTTTGACTGTTTGAATTTACGATATGAAGTTTGTTTCTTCCCGACGGAAATTCAAAAAACTCACCCGACACCAATATATTTCCGCTTGTATTTTTGACATTTTGTTTTTCAAAATCAATAGTTGTCTGACCGTTTGACATAAACGTAAGCGATTTGCCGTTCATAGACAGCGTTACATTTCTTGCACTCGCTCCAAGCTTTACAATCGGTCTTACAGGTCTGTCACCGAAATTGTATACACTTATATCACCGCTGCCGGAAATATTAAATTTAAACAAGCACGAAATATCAATAGGTATATTTGCATCTAACATAAAAGGCATTTCCAAAGCCGGGCCTTCCGTATCAAAAATACATTTACAAAACGGTTCTGCCCTAAACGACACCTCCATAACCGCCTTACGACCGCTATGTTCAGGCATATATATAACCTCGTCCGACACTTTCCCCCGCCATTTTGAAAATGGCATATCATCAAAAATCAGCTCACCCTCACCGCAAAGCCACAGAGAAAGCAAAGACAGCTTCCTCTGCATTTCCGCAAGATTATCGGCATATATGTTAAACGTAACCGTGAATATCCTGTCATTATAAAACTCACGTCCGAAAGGATTAGCTTTTGAAAAATCATATCCGCTGTCACGGTACGGCAAATCGACAATATTCTCTTTTACGCTCGGCAATATCGGTCTTGATTTAGTCCTCACCGTCACATCGAAATCGGAAGAATGACGGTCTTTAAATATAAAACCATTCCTCATATAATCCCCCTTTAATTGTAATTACCGTATGATACGGCCAGTCCAACTCTGTTTTGAAGTGCGTTCAAAATATCACGGCTGTCTCCTCTTATGCTGATATTTCTGTTGTCAGAATAAGAATTTGACGATACCTTAATCGACTTTATCGCACTTATAGTCTGATTGAACAACGATGTAATCACACTTTGCATATTTTTTACGTCAAAATTCACGCTTTTCACGATTTTTTCTATATTCATTCCGTTTTTTTCGATAGTTGCAAGAAGATATTTCTTATTTGCCTCAACGGTATCATAACTGTTTTCAAGACTTGTTAAAGTTGCGGTATGTGTTTTTTGTAATTTGTACATTTCCTCTTCACGTTTTATCTTTTTCATCTGCTCCTGCAAAGATTTGTATGTATCCATACCTTTTTGAGTAACCGCATTTTTGTATATGCTCAATTTGTGCGATATTTCGGACTTCGACTCGTTCCTGTCCTCAACCTCCCACTTCGTGCCAAGTGCCTTTTCTTCACTTGAAAACTGTTCTTTCAGATTATTTATGTATTCCTTTTGCTTATCAAGAAGTGTGTCCGTTGCCTCGATTTTTGCATTATACAAATTCAAAACCGCATACATAGTATCGTCACTGTATTCCTGCCAACCTACAAAACCGCCGTCATACATTTTCTGAATACGTTCGATACTGCGTTCGTAAAACTGAATATGACTGTCGCCTGTTTCGTCCCAATCATCATATGTATCGCGGATATTTTTCCAATTCTTCGCGTCACTTTTCCACTTTTCATAAACGGCATAATTCTTTTCATTTTCAAGTTTGCCGATTTTCAAATCGACATCGGCTTTGTACTCATAGAAATCCTCCCAAATTTCTTTAATTTCCTCTGATGAATATGCGGTTGACGTAACCATTTCCGACACCATAGCATTATAGT
>OGZO01000938.1_pt1 | contig 21917 bp, 19 predicted proteins | sample 1576721 | NCBI WGS metagenome assembly OGZO01 (sample SAMEA3541516, study PRJEB24748) | human gut metagenome | biome: human gut; feature: human-associated habitat; material: faeces | place: China | collected 2012 | reverse complement strand
AAAGATTAAATAAAGAGAAAAAGGAGGAAAACAATATGTTTATGTTAGAAGAGACGCTAAGAAATGAGATGATGGAGAATAGAAAATTAGGCAGAGAAGAAGGAATAAGAAATGGAATAAAAAGAGGCAAAGAAGAAGCGAAGCTTCAAATGATAAAAAGAATGAAGAAGTTAGGATTTGCTTTAAATCAAATATCGCAAATTACTGGGATTCGAGAGGAAGAAATAGAAAAAATATTGTGTAAAAATATTGCTGATGAAGACTAAAAAAAGTAAACATAATACTTGAATAACTTGAAAAATGTGTTATAATAGATGTACTCTAAAATTTGAAAGGGAGTATTATAATGAGTGTACTTAAGAAAAGTGTATGGAAACGGAGCAAAGAGTTTGATAAGCTGAAGGCGGGAAACTTTTTCGGAACGCAACCTATTGAAGAAGCATATGAGGCAAGACATAAGAAAGATAAGTTCTGCGTTATGCTTAGGGTTGACTATGGTAAAGAAAATGCAGTAACGTATTGTGCTGTTTTTAAGAATGGTATAAAAGGCGACTTAAATTCAAAACTGACATGGGAAGAACGAATTTGGATAATTGACACTTTGTTTGATGGGGAGAAGTTTGCTTTGGAATTATACCCAGAGGAAAATAGATGCTTAGATAGAATGGATATTTATCATCTGTGGGCGTATGATGCTAAGACCGCTATATTACCGTTCAATGTGAACTTTAATGAAAGAGCTGAACGGACTAAGTATGGTACATTTATGCATGAACACTTGCCTACGTATCTTGGATGGCGTGAAAAACAAAACTTAAAGAACAGTAAGTATGGACCAATTTATAATGGGGTTGAAATTATTGATCCCAGAAATCCGATGCCTCACATGGTGGTGTTTCCTTATGCTTTTAATATGTTCGAAGATTTGGATATAAGAAAGTCGATAGCATATTTATAATACTAAAACTGTAACCTAATATAGAAAGAAGGGATAGCAGAGGAAGGCATTGTCTCGGTGTATGTATATACTGAGCAAATGTCTTTTTTTATGCTGATGAATATTATCAAAAAATATAAATTTCTAATATAATATATTGAGGAGATTTATAGATGGATATAAATGAAAAAAATTTTTTAATAAGATATGATGAGATTGTATGTGAAATGTCAAGAAAAATGCTATCTCAGACAGTTACAAGAAGTATTACAGTTAACTTTATAAAATGCATTATTCCTCATCATACTGCTATAATATATATGTGTGATAGTTTGATTAGAAATTCTAGAAATGAAGATATGATAGAACATGCAATGAATATCGCTGAAAATAGGCGTAATGAAATTATAAAACTACAATCAATAATGAGGAATAACCAATACATTAATGATAATAAAGATGTTGAACATCATAATGTGGCTCAGTATATGATTACTAATGAGATGATAGCTGAGATGAGAAATAGCAAAAAGGTGCCAGATGTAGAAATTGATTTTATAAATGGAATGATTCCAGCTTATGAAGGTGCAATTAAATTATGGAATAATTTAATTCAATATAAAATTGACCCAGAACTTAGAAAAATATCAGGTAACATAATGCTTGAATATGGCAACGAAATTGGAATTTTTAAGAATAAAAAATAAAAAAATAATTAAAAATTGTAAAATTTAATTTACATTATGAAAAAAATGTAAAAAAGTTTGTAGCCTGTAAGTAGCATGAAATGACCATTTTCGACACGATTCGACAAAAGAATAAAAAAAATTCGACAAATTTTGCATTTTTCCTTGATTTGGCAGGTAATATATGCTATAATATAAATCGAACAAAGAAATAAAAAAATAATTAATTAAGGAGGAAGCTAGTATGAAGGCTACTGGTATTTTAAGAAAAATTGATGGGTTAGGAAGAATAGTAATCCCAATGGAGATTAGAAACAAATTGGAGATAGCTGAAAATGATCCATTAGAAATTCACGTAGAAGGCTCATCTATAGTTTTAAGAAAATATGAACCAGATTGCACATTTTGTGGAAGTTCTAGAAACGTTGTAGAATACAAAGGAAAGAACGTTTGTGAAAAATGTATAAGTGAATTAAAAAATATGTAATGTAAATAAATGTTTACACTACAATTGGAATGGCGTATAGCCTTACTATTAAATGTCCTGATTACTAGACAACAAAGTTTAGTGATATGGGACATTTTATTTTATTATTTCCAAGTATTAGACCTTGACTAAGAAATATCATAATGTTAAAATACAAATGGGTAAATATATAACAAAAAACGGAGGAAAAAATATTGAAAAGAGTTATGGCAATTCATAGAAGATTAATAGCTTTAACACTAATAATGTCAATAATTTTTAGTATTATAATTATGCTACTTTTAAATCATGAAGTAATAGCAACATCTAATAGATATGAATATAATGGAAACAACTTGAATACGTCTTTATATCCTGGGTATAAAGAAAAGCTTGATGCACTAAAGAAAAGTCATCCAAATTGGGATTTTATAATTATGGAAACTGGACTTGATTGGAACCAGACGATTATTGGAGAATCAGGAATTTCAGGAAATAGCCCATTGTCACTAATCCAGAATAGAACTGGTGCATGGATTTGTGCCACTTGTGGAGGAAAGAAATACGATAATGGAACATGGTCTCATGCTTCAGAAGATGCTATAAAATATTATATGGATCCACGAAATTGGCTAGAAGATGATAGTTCGGCTATATTTCAATTCTTACAAATAGGATGGAAAGAATCATCTGACCAAGATGTATATAATGCTATAAAAGGAAGTTTTTTAGATAAAGATGGACAAGGATGGGAAAATGCTTGTGCAATAAATAGAGCTTCAAGAGAGGGAAATGCCAACCCATTTTATATAATAGCAAGATTGTTACAAGAACAGGGAAAAGATGGTGGTTCAACATGGAGGATGAGTTCAGGTGAAAAATACTATTATAACTTGTTTAATATAAATGCTGGTGGAAATTCTAATAGTGAAATTATTGCAAATGCACTAAAATATGCAAAAAATCACGGTTGGGATTCAATAGAAAAATGTATAAAAGATAGCATAAAAATTTTATTGTCAGATTACATAAATGCAAAACAAGATACATTGTATTTGAATAAGTTTGATGTTGAAACTTATGGCGGATTATATCATCAATATATGCAAAATATTGAAGCTCCTAAAGCAGAAGCATATATTATGTATAGTAAAATAAAAGATACAGGAATATTAAATCAAAAATTAACATTTGTAATTCCAGTATTTACTGGAATGCCAAGTACTCCATGTGCATCTCCAGGAAATATGGCAGTAGACAAAGGACCTGTAAATATTAGAGTAAAACAAGGACATTCTGATGTAAATGTAAGAGCTGAAAGAGATAGATATTCCAAATTAATTGCTACTGTTCCAAATAGTGATTCAATTATCTTATCAGTAGAAAGATATGGAGATGGATGGCACAAAGTAGTACTTGAGGACGGCAAGATTGGATATATCTTATTTAATAATTCTTATTTAGAGCAAATAAATGATATAACGAATTGTGATGAAAAAATGCTTGTAACATCTGATGGCATAAACTTAAGAGTTGGACCAGGAATGTCACAGACTATAATTACAACATTAACTTATGGACAGCAGATAACAAGAATTGATAACACTGGAAGATATAATATTGATGGAAAAGTATGGGACAGAGTGAGATTATCTGATGGAAGACAAGGCTTTGTGTCAAGAGAATATATCAAAACAATTGATTCATCAGATGAAGTATATACAGTAAGAGCTGGTGGTGGATTATTTATTCATAGAGAAGAAGGAGTAAGAAGTCCAATACGTTTATTAGATGATGGATTGAAAGTTACAAGAATAGGAATTGCTACTAAGGAAATAAGTGGATATTACTGGGATAAAGTTGTAACACCAGATGGTGTTGTTGGATATGTTGCAAGAGCATATTTAAGGGATAACAATGGAAATGTACCATCAGGAAAAAAGGAAGAAGTTCCTTTATCAAAAACTAAGAAAGATGAAGATAAGAAATATATATATGCAGAGGCAAATGTATCAGTAGAAACACTGAGAACTGATTATGGAAATGACATAAAAATTACAAATTTAAATAATGAAAATATTGAAGGCGGAATTGTTGGAACTGGATATAGTGTAACAATGAATAAGAAGGAATACAAAATTGTAAAACTAGGTGATTTAAACGGAGATGGTTATATCAATACAGGTGATACTTATTTAATGAAATTAGTTATACAGGAATTGCGTAAGTTAGATGGTGCCTACAAAAGTGCATCAGATATAAATAATGATGGAAATATTAATACAGGTGATTCATTTGTATTAAAGAAACATATAAAAGAAGTTTCGATGATTACTATTCAATAAAGGAGAAAAATTTATGAGAAAATTAGACAAAACTCTAAAAATAATTATAATGATTGTACTTGTTTTTACAAGTATAATCGTTTCAAACCCAAAGTCGTATGCGGCTAGTGCATCAATATCATGTGCATCTTCGATAGAAACCAATAAACCACTTGTTATTAGTGTTACAGGAACAGGTGTGCAATGGCATTTAGTATTAAAAGTAAATGGAACAGTTATAGCAGAGAACAGTGAATTGGATAATTATGAATCTAATAAATCAATAAACTTTACTGGAACATATACACCAACAAGTGCTGGAACTTTAAAGGTTGAGCTTTCGGGTTCTGTAACTGAACATAGTGATGGTTCGACAATAACATCATTTTCATCTAGAACAGTTACTGTAACTGAGCCAAAACCAGATCCAGAGCCAACACCTACTCCAGATCCAGAGCCAGATCCAGAGCCAGCCCCAGATCCTACACCAACTCCTACTCCAACTCCAGGAAAAAATGAGACTGTACCAAATGAAACAAATAACAATAAAAATAATACTACAAATAATAATAAAGAGAAAACGAAAAGCAGTAACGAACATTTAAGTTCATTAAAAATTGATAAAGGAACATTAACACCTCAATTTAATAGAGATAGACAAGAATACAGTGTAACTTTTGATGATAAATTTGATTATAAAACATTAACTAGCTTAAAAGTTACAGCAAAAGCAGAAGATAGTAAGGCTACTGTATCAGGGGCAGGAGATATAGCAATAAATGAAGGTGACAACAATATTGAGATAAAATGTACTGCTGAAAATGGAAATACTAGAATTTATAAAATAAAAGTGACTAAACCAGTTGAATTAAAACAATCAGACTTAAGGCTAAAATCACTTACTATAAATAAAGTAGATGAAGAAGGTAAGTTTATAAAAGCTAGTCTTGATAAAGATTTTGACCCAGAGGTGTTTGAATATACTTGTGATGTTGAATCTAATATATCTGATTTAGATATTAATGCAGAAGTTGAAAATACAGAAATATCAGTAGTTATAACAGGAAATGATAATTTAACAGTTGGAACTAATACTGTATTAATAACATTAACATCTCCAACAGATGATACTGTGCAAACAATGTATAAGATAATTGTAAATAAAGCAGAAGAGATTCCTGCAAGTACTGATGCTATAAGTGTTGAACCTACAACAAAAGACAATAAATCTAAAATAATAGCTACTGCTATTGGTGTGATTATAATATTAGTTATAGTACTTATAATTCTAATTATTGTAAACCATAAAAAGAATAAGATTGACGATTATGATACTGCCGATGATGACGACAATGAAGAAGAATCGAAAAATAGATTTGGAAAAATAGAAGATAAGCTAGATGACAACATATTAAATGCAAACACAGAGGAATCGAAAACTGAAAAAGTTAAAACAGAAGAGTCTGAGAAAGAGGATTATAAAGCAAAAGGATTTAAAGCCGAAGATTACCAAAAAGAAGAATTGAAGAACATAATAGAAGAGAAAACTCAAGAGAATAAAAAGACAGGAACTACAAACAAATATACAAGCAAACTAGATGAATTATTTGAAACTAAAAAAGGTTATGATAAAGAAGAAGATCCTTATGATTTCAAAATATATGAAAAAGAAGAAAAGAAGAAAGAAAATGCAGAAGAATTTTTAAAAGATATAAAGAATAAAAAAGGCAAGGGTAAGCATTTTTAATAAAAATATAAGAGCAATACATTTTATAGTGTATTGCTCTTATTCGTTCCTCCAAAACTATTAAACCTGAAAGTTCCCCTTAAATTAAAAAATACTAGGTATTATTTCTTTGTTTCATTTTTTTGATGAATTACTGTCAAAAGAAACATTTGTAAATACATCATCATTAAAGAAATCTTTTAATTCAATACCACTGCCTTCACATATATGAAGAAGGGTAGTAAGAGTAATGCTAGTACATTTACCATTCAAGAAACTACTTACTGTTGAATATGGAATTCCAGAGTCTAAAGCCAGTTTATGAATAGTTACGTTGTTTTGTGAAGCTAGATCAGTTATTCTTTGTTTTACTGCATTTGAAAGTGTCATATCTTAATACCTCTTTTTCTTTTATTTTAATATACCTAAGAATAGCAAAAATAGTGTAAATACGTTGACGATAAAGAGTGAAAAAGTTTTCCGTTTTTATCCAAATTGTAAGTCGCACTTAAATATAAAATTACTTTAGGTATATAACTATTTTATACAAAAAAATTAAAAAAATCAATATTTTTAGCACATATAAGTATTTACAAATAGTTATATAAAAGATAAAATATACAAAGACTAAATGTATCTAGTATGAACTTTACATAACAGAGAGGAGAAATACGAAGATTATGGATATAGACAAAATTTCTAGAAAAGAAGAAAAAATAAAATTAGGAAAAAAGATAGCAGAGAGAGTTAAGGATGGACAAACTATAGGATTTGGCTCAGGCTCAACATCATATTTAACTGCTATAGAAATAGGCAAAAAAGTAGAAAAGGAACATTTGCATATAATTGCAATTCCAACTTCAAAAGAAATTGAAAATGTATGCAAGCAATATAAAATACAGATAGGAAATCTTGTAGAAAACAAGATAGACTGGGCTTTTGATGGAGCTGATGAAGTTGATCCAGATAATAATATGATAAAGGGTATGGGAGCTGCAATGTTTAAAGAAAAATTAAACATATTAAATTCACCTATTAATTATATTTTGATTGATCAAACTAAATTTGTAAAAGAACTTGGTGAAAAACATCCAGTTCCAGTTGAAGTATTTCCACAAGCACTTGAATATGTTTCAAGAAAGTTAGAAGAACTTGGAGCAGCAGAAACTATTTTTAGAGGAATGACAGAAAATCAAAATGCAATATTAGATGTAAGATTTGAGAAAATAGATAATAAGCTAGAAGCTAAAATAAAGAATATAACTGGAGTTATAGAATCAGGCTTATTTATGGGATATAATGTAGAGATTATATCTTTATAGAAAGGAATTATATGAAAAAATTATTATTTGCAGCATATTCACTTGATGTTGGTGGAATAGAAACAGCGTTAATAACTCTTTTAAAAGAATTGTGCCATAAATATGAGATAACACTTGCACTTGAAAAAAAGCAAGGAATATTTTTATCAGAATTGCCTGAGAATATAAAGATAATAACATATACACCAAGTAATAATAAGATTGCTTTAATTAGAAAATGTATTAATTTATGTAAACAAATCAAGTTTAGAATTACATATAAAAATAAATTTGATTTTTCTGCTTGTTATGCTACATACAGTTATCCTGCATCATTTATGTCACAAGTAGCAAGTAAAAATAGAGCTATATGGGTACATAACAATTACATGAATTTTTATGATAATAATATTCAGAAATATAGAGAATTTTTTAAAAAGTTGGATATTTATAATTACAAAAATATTGTATTTGTGTCAGATATGGACAAGAAAGTATTTGTTGCACAATTTCCAGAGTGCAGTAAAAATGCGATAGTATGTAATAATTTTATTGATTACAAGAAAATTTTAAAACAGGCAGATGAAAAGGTAGATGACTTTAATAAAAAGGATATTACAACATTTATTAATATTGGAAGACATGATGAAAAACAGAAAAAGCTAAGCAGGATAATAAATGCAGCTAAAAGATTAAACAAAGAAGGATATAAATTTAGAGTGGTATTTGTGGGAAAAGGTGTGGCAACCAAAGAGTATCATAATATGGCTAGAAATATTAAAAACATAGAATTTCTAGGAGCTAAGAAGAATCCATATCCATATTTGAAAAATAGTGATTGCTTATTGATGTCATCAGATTTTGAAGGATATCCAGTAGTATTTGTAGAAGCCAAAATATTAGGAAAGCCAATAGTTACAACAGATGTATCAGATAGTAAAAAAGATATAGAAGGAAAATATGGAATAGTTACACCTCGAACAGAAGAAGGTGTATATGAAGGAATGAAACAATATTTAGAAAATGGTTTTACAACTCATGAATTTGATGCACAAGAATATAATGATGAAATAGCTAGAAAGCTAGAAAAAATAATAGAAGGATAAAAGATGATAAGTTTTATTATACCAGCTTATAATGCTGAGAAAACAATAAAAAGAGCAGTTGACTCAATCTTAAATCAGAAGGAAAAGACTAATATAAAATTTGAAATAATTATTGTAGATGATGGTTCCAAAGATAAAATCAAAGATGTGATTTATACTAATTATAGTATTGAGATTCAAACTAAGGAAGTTAAGTACATGCATACTGAAAATGGTGGAGTTTCACATGCTAGAAATATTGGCGTAAATAATGCTTTAGGAGAATATATCATATTTGTTGATAGCGATGATTATGTAAGTGAAACAATGCTACAGGATATTGAGAAATATGTAAATCAAGATATTGATCTAATAAAATGGAATCCGATTTTTGTAAATGAAGATGAAACTGAAATAAGAAGAGAAAAAGCGATTACATTTGATATTACTACTGGTGAAGATGGATTTAATAAGTTATTTGGAAAAGACAATCTTATATCATGTTTGTGGAATTATGCAATAAAAAAGGATTTAATGTTAGAATTTCCAGAGGGTAGATATCATGAGGACTTTGCTACAATGCCACTAATGGTACTTGCTGCAAAAACAATGGTAGCAACTGATTTATATGAGTACAATTATGTGCAAACAGAGTCTAGCATAATGAGAGGCGATAATTCAGATAAGCAATTACAAAAGCTAAAAGATATTTTAATAAATTATGATGAGTTATTAACTTGCATAGATAATATGAAATTAAAGAAAAGAACAAAAGATAATGCTAAGATATTTGCAACAAATTCTTTACTTGTAATTTTGCCAGAGCTTGAAGAGGATAATAAGCAATATTTCATGAAAGAATTATCAAATAGAAAAGTTTCGAAATACATAAAGATACGAAGCATAAAGCAATTTGTTAAGAAGTTAATATTAAAAAGCAAAGGAATATGATAAGCAATGTCAAAGGTAAGTGTAATTGTACCAGTATATAATGTAGAAAAATATATAAAAAAATGTTTAGAATCTCTTGTAAATCAGACATTACGAGATATTGAAATAATCGTCGTAAATGATGGTTCGCAAGATAAATCAAAAGAGATAATAGCCGAATATGTACGCAAATATCCTAATATTGTATATGTAGAAAAAGAAAATGGCGGATTATCAGATGCTCGTAATTATGGAATGAAGTATGCGAAAGGAGATTATATTGCTTTTGTTGATTCAGATGATTATGTAGATACTACAATGTATGAGAAAATGTATAATAAAGCAGTAGAAGAAAAAGCAGATTATGTTGAATGTGACTTTTATTGGGAATATCCAGATAAATTGAAGAAAGATGTTGGTATCAGATATTCAAACAAAAAGGACATGCTTGTATATGCACGAGTTGTTGCATGGAATAAGTTAATAAAAAGAGAAATTATTCATAATGAATTTCCTAAAGGATTGTATTATGAAGATGTAGAGTTTTTCTATAAATTAATACCATATATTAATAAATTTGCATTTGTTAAAGAGCCTCTTGTATATTATGTACAAAGAGAAAATTCAATAGTCAACAAGCAAGGAGCTAAAACTGCTCAGATATTTCAAGTCCTTGATAATGTAATAAAATATTATAAAGAAAATGATTTGTACGAGGAATATAAAGAACAGTTAGAGTATACATATTCACGACTATTGCTATGTAGTTCATTAAAAAGAATTGCGAAAATACCGGATAGTAACATAAGAAAAGAACTTACTAAAAGAACATGGGAAAAGCTAAATAATAAATTTCCACATTGGAAGAAAAACAAAATTTTGAAGAATAAATCAAGTAAAAATATGTATATGATAACTGTAAACAAGATGACAATAAAAGTTTACAGCCTGATATTTCATATAATTTAAATGGAGAATAGATGGAAGCAACATTAGTAAAAAAGAAAGAAAAAGAAAATCAAGTAGATAGTAAGCAACCACGTTCATTAATTATTGATATTATATGTGTGTCTGTAATACTAAATCCTATATTTGATATATTAAGTTTTATTTTTAGAAATTATTTTGAAACAAACATATCAATATCAACATTTCTTAGACCGGTTATACCAGTAGGATGTGCAATATACTTTTTCATAAAATCTGATAAAAAAGAAAAATTAAAATTAGTCGGAATTGGAGCGATATACTTATTATATGCAATAATTCATTTGTATATAGTCAGTCAAAATGTAACAGGCTGGTCTTCAGGAGGAGCATCAAATGAGCTGCAATATATATGTAATTTTACATTCTTAGTAGTTGAATTATATGCGTATTATTGTACATTTGCAATTAATAAAAAAGATTCTGCAAAAGAGATAGAGAATAAAAAAAGAGGGATTGATAAGCTAAAAAAATCAATTATTGTAATGTCAGGAATATATGTAGTAAGTATATTATTTTCTATAATAATTTCAAAATCATCATATACATATCCTGAAACTAAGACTGGTTACAAAGGCTTAATTGAATCTGGAAATAGTCTAAGTGCGATACTTGTATTATCTCTTGGAATTATGATTCAGATGATTAAATCAAGAGAATATAAATGGAGAATTATTAGCACTGTTATATCAGCAGTTACATGTATATATTTAGTAACATTAATAGGAACAAGAGTTGGAATGATTGGCTCTATTATGGTAATTGCAATGTATGTGGCTATTGAGATAATATTTAACAAAAATAAAAAAGTTGCAATAATCGGGAGCGTAATATGTATAATTGGGGCTGTGGCATTTGGAATAGTTGGTTCAAATACGATAAAACGTAGAATTCAGATGAAAGATGCACAATTTGACATTATTGATGAAAAAACTGGTGAAATAGGATGTCTTACAGGAGACATGCTTAGAATAAAAAATAAAATTATAGATAATACATTAGAGGATAATTATTTAAGAGATGATGAGAAACAATCTGTAATAGATTTATACGAATTTGCTAAAGAACACAAATTTGCAGGAAATGATACACGAAGACAACAATTTATATATAATACATTTTTAATGAAAAATCAGAAAAGCATATCTAAATTATTGTTTGGAAATGGATACAAAAATAAGTTTAGAGAAATGTGTATGGAAAATGAGTTACCAGCGTTTTTATTTAACTTTGGAGTAATTGGATTTATATTATATGTAGGTCCATTTATAGCAATAATGATAAAAGTAGCAATAGATATTATAGAAAGATCAATAAATAAAAAACTAAACGGAATGTATGTTATGAATTTCATATTAGGAGCATTAATATATGCACTATCATGGCTATCTGGATATGTATTTTTTGCTACATCATGTATGTCAATAATAATTATAATACATATAATTATTTTAAATGAAAGTAATAAAGAATTGGAAGTGATAAAATGAAGAAAAAGATTTTATTTGGGATAACAAGTCTAACTCTTGGCGGAGCTGAAAGGGTTTTGGTTGATCTATGTAATAAATTAGCATGTGATTATATGATTACAATACTAACGATTTATGGTGGAGGAGAGCTAGAAAAGCAGCTTGATAGACGAGTGCGAGTAATTAGTCTATATGATAAACCGTATAATCAATATTCTAAGTTGCAGCATTTAAAGATCTCATTAACATTATTATTAAAAACAAAGATTCCAGATGAATATGAAACAAGAGTGGCTTTTCTTGAAGGTCCGATTACTAGATTATTTTCAAAAAAATGTAAAGCTAAGAAGATTGCATGGATTCACAATGATGTATCAAAAGTATTTGGCACAGGAATAAAAGCAAAAATGAAGAAGATATTTGATAAACATATATATAGTAAATATGATGAATTAGTTTTGGTAAGTAAAGAGAACAAACAAGATTTTGATACACTATATGGGAAGATGGAGAATGAAAGAATTATAAGAAATTATATAAATTATAATCAGGTAATAGAAAAATCTAGAGAAGAGATAGATTTACCATATAATCATAAAGATATAAATCTTGTGAGTGTATGTAGACTAGTTGATCAAAAGGCAATAGATAGATTTATAAATGTCCATGCAAAGCTTGAAAAACATGGAATACATAGCAAAGTATACATAATTGGAGATGGACCACTAAGATATACTTTGCAAAAGCAAATAGACAGAACGGGCGAAACAGAAAATTTTTATTTATTAGGAGCTAAGGAAAATCCATATCCATATATAAAAGGTGCAGATTATTTTTGCTTATTATCATATTTTGAAGGTTATGGAATGGTGTTAGAAGAAGCCAAGATACTAGATAAAAACATTGTTATTACTGACACAGCGGCAAGAGAGTGTATAAAAGGCTACCAAAAGGCAATAATTTTAAAAAATACTGAAAAAGAAATTTACGAAGGATTGAAAAAACTCCTATCTAGTGATAATATAAAAGGGGCTAGTGCTGAAACAATAAATACAGAAGAATATAATAAAATAATAGATGACGTAAAGGGGATATTGTAATGAAAATATCGATAGTTACACCAACGTATAACAGAGCAGAAGAACTAGAAAAATTGTATACAAGCCTTGTTGTAAATAATAATTCGAATGTTGAATTTGAGTGGCTTATAATGGATGATGGCTCGACAGATAAAACTAGAATCACAATAGATAATTTTATAAAGCAAGGAATTATAAAAATAGATTATCATTATCAAGTAAATCAGGGAAAAATGGCAGCACTAAATAATCTAATGCCATTTGTAACAGGAGAGATAGTTATGTGCTTGGATTCGGATGAATATTTACTTCCAGGAGCACTAGATATTATAAAAAAATATGAAGACAAGCTTATGAATGATCCTAAGGTATATGCTTTAATATTTTTAAAGAAAAATGAACAAGGAAAACTAAGCGGAAATAGATTTCCAAAGAATTTACATAGAAGTGATATGTTTAATTTGTATTTCAGAGAAGGAATAACTGGAGAAAAAGAGCTTGTATTTAAAACAGAGATACGTAAGAGATTTAAACATGAGTTAGAAGCTGATGAAAAATTTGTTACAGAAGCTCGTCTGTATCACAAGATGGATATTGATTATGATGTTATATGTGTAAATGAACCAGTGGCTGTTTGTGAATATAAAGATGATGGTTATACGAAAAATATTTTGAAAGTATTTAAGCAAGCACCTCTTGGATATTATGAATATTTTAAAGAAATCTTAGAAATGAGCTTAAAAGGTGTAAGCTTCAAAAAGAAAATGTATATATATAAACATTATATTTTATTTGCAACATTAGCAGAAAGAGATCATGCAATAAGAAATGTAGAAGGTTTATTTAATAAAATAATGGTATGCTTATTGTGGATACCAGGTGTTATAAAAACAAGACAGAAATTTATGAAAGACGATAAATAGCGACGTTTTGACATTCTATATAAAATATAATAATATATATGGAGATTATGTTAGGAAAGGGTATATGTAAATGGAAAAAAATAATGAAAATAGAATAATAGTAGAACATGTATATAAAACATTTAATGTATATTTGGACAAAGCTAATTCATTAAAAGAAAAATTATTATTCTGGAAAAGAAACAGAAAAGAAACACGTGAAGTATTAAAAGACGTAAACTTAACAATAAAAAATGGCGAGGCTGTTGCTTTAATTGGTGTTAACGGAAGTGGAAAGTCTACATTATTAAAATTAATGACAAAAATAATTTATCCTACAAATGGAAAAATAACTGTTAATGGTAAATTAACATCATTGCTTGAATTAGGAGCTGGCTTTCATCCTGATTTTTCTGGAAGAGAGAATATTTATTTTAATGCTTCTATATTTGGATTAACTAAAAAGGAAATTGATAATAGATTGCAAACTATAATTGATTTCTCAGAGCTTGGAAACTATATAGACAATCCAGTTAGAACATATTCTTCAGGAATGTTTATGAGACTTGCTTTCGCTGTTGCAATAAATGTCGATGCTGACATACTACTAGTTGATGAGATTTTATCAGTAGGTGATCAACATTTCCAAGAAAAATGTATAAACAAAATGAAAGAATTAAAAAGAGAAGGAAAAACAATGGTATTTGTAACACACGGATTAGACTCTGCTAGAGAGCTTTGCGATAGAGCAGTATGGCTAAATAAAGGTGTAATACAAATGGATGGAGAAACAAACAAAGTAATCGATGAATATATAAAAGAAACAACGTAATTATGATTTAAAATAATGTGGAAAAGAAAGGAAAAAATCTTCAAATGAGTATTTTCAAGAATTTATATAAATATAGAGAACTAATAAAAACAAGTATAAAAAAAGATATAGGTGGAAAATATAAGCACTCTTTTTTAGGAATACTATGGTCATTCATAAACCCATTGCTACAAATAACAGTATATGCAATTATATTTCCATTAATAATGAAAAATGATATACCATATTATACAGTATTTATGGTGTGTGGTTTGATACCTTGGAACTTTTTTGCAACAGTGTTAAATAGAACGTCATTTACAATGATTGAAAACCGGTAACCTGATAAAGAAAGTGTATTTCCCGAGAGAGATATTGCCATTATCAGTGGTAACAAGTGAAGCGGTTAACTTCTTAATATCAACTCTTATAATTTTAGGATTTATATTAGCTTATGGATTAGGAATAACTAAGTTTGTAATATTATATCCAGTAATATTATTAATCCAATATATATTATGCCTAGGACTATCTTTGATAGTATCAAGTGTAACAGTATTTTTTAGGGATTTACAACATTTTATTGGTGTAATACTACAATTATTATTTTATGCAACACCAATCGTATATTCAATACAAACTATACCAGAACAATATAGATGGATATTGAAAATAAATCCAATGACATACATAATTGAAGGATATAGAGATATATTCTATAATCAATGTATGCCTGATATGAAAATGTTAGGAATAGTTTTAGCAATTGGAATTGCAACATGTATAATTGGTTATATTATATTTAATAAATTGCAGAAAAAATTTGCAGAAGAATTATAGAAAGGTGAGTTTATGAAAAATTTAAAGATTTTTGCTTGTCCGTCTGCTGAGGAATTTACTGAAGAAATATGTGATTGTTTAAAATTAAAAATGGGTAAAATGAAAACAATAAAGTTTAAGAATGATAATACTTTTGTTCAAATAGAGGAAAATGTCAGAGAACAGGACATATATATTGTCCAAACTACTATGCCTCCAGTAAACGAGAGAGTTATGGAATTGTTAATTGCAATAGATGCTTTTAAAAGAGCATCTGCAAGACGAATAAATGTTATATTACCATATTATATATACTCTCGTTCAGATAAAAAGGATCAGCCTCGTATACCAGTAACAGCTAAGCTTATGGCACAATTAATTGAAGCTGCTGGAGCAACTAGAGTTATAACTTGTGATTTGCACAATCCTGCAATTCAAGCTTATTTTAACATAAATTGTGATAGAATATCAGCTCAGAATTTACTACAAAATTATTTCAAAGAAAAACATTTTGAAAACATGGTAATAGTTGCAACTGATGCTGGAAGTTCAAAGAAAGCATATAAATATTCAGAATATTTTAAATGTCCAATAGCTTTGATAGATAAGAGAAGAAATGGCAATGATGATAAGGCAGTAGCAACTCATGTAATTGGAGAAGTAGCTGGAAAAGAAGCTATTATATTTGATGATGAAGTTGATACAGCAGGTTCTCTTATTGAAACAGCAAGAATCCTTGAAGAAAATCACGCTAAAGAAATATATGCAGGATGCACACATGCTGTATTATCTGCAAATGCTAGTGAGAGAATAAAACAATCTCCAATAAAGGAATTAGTAGTAACTAATACAATACCAGTTACTGAGGAAAAAATGAATGAAAAAATAAAAGTGGTTTCTATTGCACCGCTATTTGCAGAGGCAATAAAAAGAATAAATGAAGCAAGACCAATAGGAGACTTATTCAAATTAGACTAATGCACAAAAGGTAAAATATAATAGAGAGAATACTAGAATACGAAAGGGAATATTATGAAAAACAAAAAATTGTCTATTGTAGTGCCAAATTATAATAATGAAAAATATTTAAAAAAATGTATTGAGTGTTTATTACAACAAACATATAAAAATATAGAAATAATTGTTGTAAATGACGGATCTAAAGGCAAGTCAGATGAAATAATGGCTACATATTCTGACAATCCAAAAATAAAATATGTAAAACATGATGTAAATAAAGGATTATTTCAAGCAAGATTAACAGGAGCATCAAATGCGACAGGTGATTATATTACATTCTTAGATGCTGATGATTATGTATCTATTGATTATTATAGAACAATGGTGAGAAAAGCAGAAGAAACTAATTCTGATATGGTAATTAGTAGAATGGCACTTGAATATGATAGTGGAAAACAAATTGAATATAAATTATTTGAAAAACATTTTGAAAGTTTAAATGGAAAAGAATGTATTGACCAGTATTTTAAACAAAAAGGATTAGATTTCAGCTGGCATACTATATGGAATAAAATTTATTCAAAGAAATTATGGGACAAGGCTGCAAAGCATTATGGAGATATAAAAGAAAGACTTGTAATGACAGAAGACTTTGCTTTTTCAACAGTATTATTTTATTATTGCACAAAGATTACTCAAGTTCAAAATGATAGAATATTCTATTGTCAACATGATGTAACTTCAACATCAATTCAGGATATTACTTTTAGCAAAGCTGAAAAGAATATCCATGATATGAATGTATCATTTACATTTGTTGAGAACTTTATGAAAAAAGTAGGCATATATGATAAATATAAGGAACAATTTAATGAATGGAAACATTTATATGCAAACCAACATCGTAATAATGTAAAAAGAGCAAAGAAATTAAGCAAAGCTGAGAAAGAGAAGATTTACAATATAATAGATGAATTCTGTGATGACAAGAGTAAGATATATAATGCAGATTTCTTCTACACAATAGAAGTAAAGTATAATGATAAATTAGAGAAGATAAAGCAGCTTATTGCATCTCCAAAGATAAAATGCGTAAGTTTTGATATATTTGATACATTAATTACAAGACCTTTTTATGAGCCACTAGATATGTTTAGAATAATGGACAAGGATTATAGAGAGCTTACTCATAATGATGTTGGAATCAACTTTTCAAAAATTAGAGTTATATCAGAAAATATTTGCAGAGAAAACAAAAGAAATACAGATACTGAATGTCAAGAAGTTACATTAGATGAGATTTATGATACTATACATACACAATATGAAATAAGTAAAGATGTATTAGAAAAATTAAAGAAAAAAGAATGCGAATATGAAATAAGATTTTGCAAGAGAAGAGATACAATTCATGAACTATATGAACTAGCTCTTGATATGGGTAAAAAAGTAATATTCACATCAGATATGTATTTACCAGAAGACGTTATTGTTAAGATATTAAAGGAAAATGGATATACTGAATATACAAAATTATATTTATCATCAACAGTAAAGAAAATAAAATGGACAGGTGATTTATATAGACATGTATTCAAAGATATGGGATTAGAGCCTGGTGAAATGATTCACATGGGTGATAATTTCGAATCAGATTATAAGAGAGCAAAAGAACTAGGAATGAATTCAATTCATATTCCTAAGACAATAGATGTAATGACTAAAACAAATTACACTAATAATCTGGCACAGCCGCTTATTAAGAGTTTACCATTCTGGAGAGACAATGCAGAATCAATAAGATTTATGGGAATTAGATGCATGATGGCTGTTGTTGCTAATAAATTATTTGACAATCCATTTAAGACATTTGACCATAGAACTGATTTCAATTCGGATCCATATTTAATCGGATATTATGCTTTAGGAATGTATGTATATGGTGTAACAAAATGGATATTAGATGAAACAAATGATCGTTATGATAAAGTATCATTTATGGCTAGAGATGGATATCTTATATTAGAAAGCTACAAGATAATGAAAGAATTGTATAGTAATCCGGCAGTTGAGGAATACCTATATGTTTCAAGGAAAGCATTAATTCCAGTTATGATAGTTGATAAGCTTGACTTTTATAAGCTATCTGAAATAATAGAGATACAAACTCATTCTCCTAAAAATGTTATTAAATATGTAAAAAATATTTTAGATATTGATGAAGAAAAATTAGAAAAATTATGCAAAGAGCAAAATATAAGCTATACAAAGAAATTTCAGAATAATGAAGAATTTAATAGATATATAAAGATACTTGTAGACAATTTCTATGATGAAGCAAGACATAAAGAAAAGAGAGAAAAATTAAAAGAATACTTTAATAAAATTATGGGAGATAAGCCTGCAACATTTGATGTTGGATATAGTGGAAGACCCGAATTTTATTTAACACATTTATGTGGAAAAAGTATTGATACACTTTTCTTAAATATAAATAGAGATGATGCACTTGAATATTCTAAAGTTGGCAATTTCAAATTAAAGACTTATTTTGAAGCAAAACCTACTGCAACAGGAAATGCGTATGAGCTATTATTCTCAAAATTAGCACCTTCATGTATTGGATATAATATAACAGAAAAAGGTGTAGAGCCAGTGTTCGAAAAATACGAAAATTCATATCAAGTAGAGCAGATGGTTGGAATAATGCAGAAGGCAGCAATAGAATTTGTAAGTGATATTATCAATATATTTAAACAAGATACTGACATTTTATATTATCAAGATTATTATATTACATTACCAATAATGTCATATTTTAATTCTGCTACAAGATTAGACAAAAGACCATTAGATGCAGTTGAGTTTGAAGACACAATTAGAACTAATAAAAGAGAAAAAATGATAGATAGTATGCAAGAAGATTTAAATCATAAGAATCAAAGAACAATTAATGATTTATATAATAATGCAACAATATGGAATAAGTCACAAAAAGTAGGAAAACTTGATTATAATCCTACAGTTGACTTAAATGGAAGAAATAAATTTGTACGTTTATTGTACTATGTATTATTTGATAGAACAACATTAAAGAGAAGAATTAGAGACACTTTAAAAATAAAGTAGAGTGAAAGGAAAGACATGGATAGATTTGATTATAATAACCAACCAGGGCAAGAATTAAAGAAAATTATGAGATTGTATGAAAAAAGTGAGATCTCAGTTATAATTCCTTTTTATAATGATAAGGAATATATAATGCAAACAGTTAATTCAATATTAAACCAGACCTATCCATATTTCGAATTACTTATAATAGATGATGGTTCGAACGATAGTAAGAGTATACATTTATTAGAAAAAATTGAAAAGTTGGATGAAAGAATAACTGTATATCATAAGGAAAATGAAGGATTAGCGGCAACAAGAGATTATGGTGCAAGCAAAGCAAGTAAAGATACAAAATATCTTGCTTTTATTGACGCTGATGATTTATTCGATGAGACTTTTCTAGAATGTGCATATTGGACACTAGAAACTAATTCAGATGCTTCATGGGCGTATGCAGATTCAGTTGGCTTCGGTGCCTTAGAATATACATGGAGAAGACCATTTAACTCAGAGATTCTGAAGAAAAGAAATGACCTTGTCTCAGCAGCAGTTATAAGAAAAGAAGATTTCTTTGAAGTTGATGGTTATGGAATTAAAGAAAAGGCAGTAAATGAGGACTGGAACTTCTGGCTAAAGCTAATTGCAAAAGGAAAATTCCCAGTTCACATGAGTTTTTATGGTGAATGGTATAGAAGAAAGAAAAATGGAGAACTTGCGAAATCAATAGAAAATAAAAAGCAATCTTTAGAAATAATTAATGAAACTGCTAAGACAATAAAAAGTGAAGTTAAACCAGTTGAATATCCACGAAGTACATATAATTGGGAAGAAATAGAAGACGTAATTAGTACAGATGAATGTGTTGATGATACAACAAAAAGCAAGATAAATATACTTATGATTGTTCCATGGATGGTCATGGGTGGTGCTGATAAATTTAATTTAGATGTAATATCTGGATTAGATAAAGACAAATATAGCATTACTGTAATATCAACAGAACCAGCAATACGTGATTCACAATATAAATTTAGAAAATATGCAACTGTATATGATTTGACTAGTTTCCTAGATGAGAGATATTGGCCTAATTTTATAAATCACATTATAAAGCAAAATAATATAAATATTATATTAAACACTAATTGTGAAATTGGCTATTGTATGCTACCATACATAAAGGCCAAGAATCCAGCAATTCCAATAGTTGATTATATCCATATGGAAGAATGGTACAATAGAAATGGTGGATATTCAAGAGACTCAAGCAGTGTAGCTTCTGTAATTGATAGAACATATACATGTAATGAAAATAGTAAAAATATATTAATTAATCATTTTAATAGAAAATCAGATACAATAAAGACTGTATACATTGGTGTTGATGAAGAAAAGTTTGATCCTGATAAATACAATAAAGATTCTATGAGAGAAAAGTTTGGAATTGTCAAAGACAATGTAATTGGTTTTATATGTAGAATAACAGAACAGAAAAGACCAATGTTTTTCCTAGATATAATAAAAGAATTATCAAGTAAAAGAGATGATTTTGAAGTTATTGTAGCAGGTGATGGTAATTTATTATCAGAAATGAAAAGAAAGGCTGAAAAACTTGAGATTTCTCAGTTAATACATTTTTGTGGAAGTATCGAAAATTCAGAAGAATTTTACTCTGCTTGTGATGTTACAGTAAATTGTTCATTAAAAGAAGGACTAGCACTAACTTCGTATGAATCTTTATCAATGGGAGTGCCAGTTGTATCAAACGATGTAGGTGGTCAAAAAGAATTAATTAATGATGAATGTGGTAAGACTATTAAATGTAGACAAAAAGAAGAAGACATATATAATTGTGAATATAACCAAGATGAAATAAATGATTTTACAGTAGCAATAAATGATATTTTAAATAATAAATCTGATTATAAGGATAATTGTAGAAATAGAATTTTATCAGGATTTACAACTAAGCAAATGATTGAAACAATGGAAAGTGAAATAAAAGATGTAGCAAGCAATCCAGACAAACAAAAAGTAGAAAATGCACAACATTTAAATGATAATATTGAAATTACTAAAGAGCTAATTACACGTGCATTTTTAGAAACGCAAGAAAAGTACAAATGGGAATGCACATTATATAGACGAGAATATAGATATGATATGCGAAATCCTAAATTAGAGTTAATTTCAGATAAATTATGGAGTTACAGATGGTATAGAGGACTAATAAAAATATATAAAAAAGTTAGAGGAAGATAGAGATGAAAAAAATATCTGTTGTAATACCAATGTATTATGAAGAGCAGGTTGCAGAAGAA
>OGZO01000936.1_pt1 | contig 21968 bp, 15 predicted proteins | sample 1576721 | NCBI WGS metagenome assembly OGZO01 (sample SAMEA3541516, study PRJEB24748) | human gut metagenome | biome: human gut; feature: human-associated habitat; material: faeces | place: China | collected 2012 | reverse complement strand
ATCTCTTCCTACATAATTCGTTCGCACCAGCCGCAGCCGCTTGTTCTGCCTTAATTCGTTTTACTTTCCCGACGAATTCTTATAGATAGCTTTTCTAAGGCAAGTTTTCTCTTTTCGGAATAGCCTGCCCGATGCTGATCTCGATGCAGCGGCGAATGGCATCCATCTGCCGGGCATCAAATGATCCGAGATGCTGCCGGCATTGGCGCTTATCAATCGTCGTGATCTGCTCCAAAAGAACGATGCTCCCATCTCGCAGGAACGCCGACGGTGGCACAGGATACTGCGTCGCCTGACAGCCATGCTTCCTCGGCCGCGACGTGATCGGCGCAACGATCAGCGTGGGCGCGTAGAGATTTCCGATGTTGTTCTGCAAAATGACGACCGGGCGGCGGCCATGCTCCACCGAGCCCGGCTCGGCTCGCAGCTCCGCCATGAATACGTCGCCCCGGCGGAATTCTTCCTTTTTCATGGAACAACCTCCGCATTCTCTTTTTCACAGATCGCTAAAAACCGGTGCTTTCCTCCGGACGCATAGGGGTGACAGGTGAGAAGCGTCAGTAATTCTCTCCCTGGCTGTATCATGACGGAGGCAATATCGTCCGGAGCAATGACGGCAACGCCCGACACGCGGTAATGATCCTCACTCCAGAGCGTCGTCAGGATCACCTCATCGCCCTCTGTCAGCGTGGACAGATAGAGGAAATAATCCGCACCGTTAAACCCGCAATGCCCGGCAAGAACGCAATTCGTATTTGTCCCGCCGATGGGCAAGCTTGTCTGCGAAAGATGTGCTGCGCCCTTCGCCATGTTTTCCTCCGAAGCACCGAGATAAATGGGCAGCGTTACGCCGAGCTTGGGGATGCATACCGTCCCGAAGACCCCGTCATCAATGCCGTAATCCGAAAGACATAGGGATGGCTCCTGATACGCTGAAATGCTGGTAAAGCCCGCCTGCCGGTTATGATACAGTTCCTCGTTATATGCCTGCGCCGCCCGGAAAAGCTCCGGATATGGCAAATCCCCGTCTTCCAATTCCGTGAAAGACGGGGATTCTTCGTTCTTGTTTTCCAAGACAGTTTCATTAAATCTTTCCGCGGCTTGTTCCGCCTGCGATTCCAGGCGGTGCCCGGAGAAGAAAGGAATCAAAATAATCAAAAGCCCTAAGAGGAAAAGAATCAACGCAACGGCAAGTGATTTCGTTTTCACCGGCTCAGCGCCTCCTTTCTCCGGTGATCCCGGCGCGTCTCCCGTACAACGACCCATACAAGGACTACGGTGTCCGCCAGAATAACGCCGTAATATATGCCGTCGAAGTACTGCTGCTGCCAGCTGGAAACTCTGCTATTCTCTTCAGCTGTTTCTGTAATCTTCGTTGAAACGGCTTCCGGCTCATAGGAGACACGATGCCCTTGCACCAGCAGACGGTGCGTATTGACGCCATACGGCGTACAGGTGATGAGCGTGCACATGTCTTCATCCTGCTGGATACTGAGATGCGACGTATCATCCGGGAGGACAGTAAAAATATCCTGCACTTCATACGCCAGCGTCCGGTCCAGCACATGCAGAAAAAACCGGTCTCCGACCTTCATCTTTTCCAAGTCTGTCAGCATCTTTCCTCTGGAGAGGCCGGAGTGACCGGTCAGGACGGCATGCGTCCCTTTTCCGCCTACGGGAAAGGACGATCCCAGCAGATGCCCTACGCCTTTCTCCAGCGTGCTGCCGTCCGTGCCGTGGTAGATCGGCAGGCAAATATCCAGCTCTGGGATTTCCAGCTGTCCCATAATGCCGCTTTCGTTAACAGCGAGGATCTCGTCATATTCTTTCTGCGCTGCAGTCAAGCCAGTTAAAGAAAACGCGCCGTCCGCGGAAACGGATATTGGGGACAGCGCGGCGTTGTACGTCTCCGCTGCGGCAAGTATCTCTGCTACGCGGGTATCTGTCATCTCCTCCACGGCTCTGGAATACTCGGTCATTACAAGGCTCTTGTTCTTCTCCGCCAACGCGTTTCCCAAAATCGGGTACAGAATCAATCCGGCAGCGAGGAAGAGACACGCTGCACCGGAAACAAAATAAATCATTCTTTTGTATTTCATCGGATGCTCCTTTTTCATATCTTCTCGAGTTATTCGCTTTAAGCCGCCTTAAAGCGAATAACTTTTTTGTTAAAACGAATAACTCATATGTATGGGAGAGATTTGCCTGTTTTTCCGCCTCTCCCATGTGTCAGGGTTATTTCCCTAGCTTCTTTCTGCGGGCGCTTACCAGGATGATCGCGGCGGCGACCATCAGAACAGTACCGGCAACGCCGTACATCCAGGTACCATGCCCGCCGGTCTGCGGCAGGTTGAAGCCGCGGGTGTTGACAACAGTCAGCGGCACGATGGCATTGGCCGATTCGCCGCCGGCATCCATCGTCACAGTGTTGCTGTCCACCTTGGCGGAAGCAGTCAGAAGACAGTGCTCCAGATGCTTCTGCGGCATGTTCTTATAGAGACCTTCCGGAACATCCGCATACCGTGGATCGTTCTGCAGAACGCCCAGCACATCGGTGACGTAGATATCACAGAGATCATCGCTCTTCGCTGCCTCGATCACGATCTGGATATCGTCGCGGAGCAGCGTGTAGCCGTTGGCCGTCTGAATCTCGGTGGCGATGTATGTGTCATCCTCCAGCCCTTTCACGAGGATGGAGCCGTCTGCCGTAGGAGTGAATCGGGTGGCATCGTTTCTTCCGGGTATGTGACCGGTCACATAGTAGATACCTTCGCTCTCATCTAGTTCCGCCGTGACGAAGTATCCGTCGCTGTCGTTGTAAAGAAGGAACTCCACCTTGGAGAAGTCACCCTGCCCGTCGCTGAATTCCTTGGTAAGGTCAAGACCGTAGCTGTACACATGGCAGTCGTCTACGAGCGTATCGTAGAAGCTGCTGTTGGTACGCTTCCATACCAGCACGACGTCGTTGCTGTTCCCATCGTCGCCGCAGACAAGGCTTTTATCGGGATTGAGCTTCGCCGAATAGGTGATGCGCACGGTGCAGTCGGAATAGCCGGAATTTATCATGTCAGACATGGTATACACAGCATAGCTGCCGTTGATCTCCGCAAGACCCGCAGCCGTCATGAAGATGTTCATGCCGGGCGTGTCATTATAGGATACGGAGAACTTTCCGTCGCCTTCGTTCCAGACGATGATCCGGGCGTCCTCGGTGCAAGAGCTGCTGCGGAAGAATTCGATCTTCACATCGTTCCTGCAGTACGAGAGGCCGGCGTCCAGCGTGTCCACAAAGGAGTAATCCGTCAGATAGGTGGCTTCAGAGGTAATGCTCGGCAGCGTCGATAGGATCTGATATTCCAGCGTGTCATTGGCAGAGGCCGTGGCAGTATGGGCGAAGCCGTCGGTAACGGCGTCGGAGCCACCGTTTTTGCCGGTGTCCGAAAGCGCTTCGCGCACGGTCTTTTCCAGCGTCGGGATGCCGGTGAGGTTCTTGGGGTATACGGTGACATCGTATATCCAGCGTTCGCCGCCGTCATCGGCGTTGCTGCCGTTCACGGACGTCATAGGAAGGGAAAGGAAAAACGGTGCGGTGGTTTCCGCGACCATTTCGGGCACTTTTGTCTCAACGAGGAGATACAGCCCGAGAGGAAGGTCGCTCGCGGAGGTGTGGCCGTAGCTGTCGGTCAGCGGCATTGCTGTGCCGCCATTTTCGCGCACGAAGCGCTCTAAAGCGTTCTTCACCGTGATGGCGTTGCTTGCCAACGCGGATTTCAGGCCGTTGATAAGAGTATCGGAGCGGTAGAAATATACGGTGCCGTCTTCCAAATCCGCCGGTGCATACCGGTCTCCGGCGCTCACGCCGATGGCGGACAGGAACGTGCTGTTGGCGTCGTTCTGTGCAATCCCATAGAGAACTTCCACATGATGTGACGCTCTGTTCTCTTCCTCGGTATAGGTACGGATATCGGCAACTTTCAGGTAGGTGAACTCAACACCTTTAATGGCATATCCGTTGACTTCTCCGTTCGCGTTCAGCGAGCTCTTTCTCGTATCGCCGCCGAGGACATCCTCCACGCCGGGATCACGGACACCGGTGGAGACGTAGCTGGAATCCCATACGCCGTCCTTCTCGGCGTTGGTAATGTCGTACTTGTAAATATCAAAGGAGCTGGTCCTGTCGGTGTTGATTGTGGATACATTCTCCATCAGGGCAAAGGCGGATACGGTCGTTGTCAGCACGACCAACACTGCCATGATAACGGAAAAGAGCTTCTTACCGGTTTTCTTCATTGCATGCAGTCCCTTCTTTTATTTTTGGAAACGATGATAAGAAAAAGACCCATACACGCCACGGCAAAGCCGGCGGAGAGCACAGGCCACAGACCGGCTCCGCCGGTCATGGGGAGAAGATAGGTTGGGGAGTTGTTAACGGTTACGGAAACATCGTAGATCAGTTTATCCTCATTTTCCCGGGGCAGCGTTCCGAGTTCTACCGGCTCTGTTAGGAGCACATAGCCGTTGACCGTTGCGATCTCCGTAATACGATAACGGACGTTGTTATCCGCCCGGAGGCCGTCGAAAATGGCAATCCCGTCATCTCCCGCAATGAGCATACCGTCGCTGAGGCTTTCCGAGGTGCATCCGCCGATCTCCTTTGCCGGAGTACCGTTATGGAATACCGGCGTCCATGTCTCTCCGTCCTCAGAGTATTCCAGCCGGAACGCGGCACCGGGGATCGGGTTTCCGCTGCTGTCGGTTTTGGCGACGGTCACAGAGCCGGGAATACGGGTGTTTTCCCGCCGGATTTCGATTTTCTGTCCGTCCGCAGTCACGGAGAAAACATAGGGCGTTCTATCGATTTTGTAGCCGTTCGGAGCTTCCAGCTCTTCGAGATAGTAGTCGCCGAAGGGGAGGTTATCGAAAGTCAGAACGCCGCTTTCGTCCGTTGTCCCCTCAGCGAACGGATTCCCAGCATTGTCCAGAAGCCGGAACCGTGCGCCGGGCAGCGCTTGTCCGCTGTCTTTGTCCACCTTCTGGATAGCCAACGAGCCTTTGAATATCTCGTTTCGGAGCGGCAGGGGAACTGTTTCCCCATCGGAAGAGATGTTTATTTCGTGCAGGGTGGTATCAAGGGCATAGCCTTCCCAGCCGGACAGCTGACGGATAATGTAGACGCCGTAGGGCAGCAGCTTCGACTGCGCCGTTCCATTCTCCCCACAGGTGAGGATGTCCCGTTCGGATTCCGCAGCCGCCTCATAGCTGCCCGCAGATTTTGGGAACACTTCAAAGGTGGCCCCGGTCTCGGGCGCTTCCGTTCTCGCGGCGCTGTTCACGGCGAGCTTGGAAATTGAGAACCGCCCGAGAATTGGGTTTTCCTTCACAGTCAGGGTTAAGTCATTCTTAATAGTGGGCAGCTGATCCGCGGTCGCGGGAACGGGATACACCGTCATATCCAGAAGATATCCGGGCGAAGGTGCAATTTCCCGAATCGTCCAACCCTCTCCGGCCTCGTAATAGCCGGTAGTAAATTGACCGTTGGCGTCGGTGGTACAGGTCTCAATCAGCGTATCGCTGTGATAGAGGCCGTAGACCGCTCCGGCAAGCGTCCCGTCGCCCTGCGCTGTTTCAGTGATGCCGTCCTCTTTGGTCACGGTAATGCGGAATTCCTTGCGGTTGGCTTTCAATGTGAGATAGCCTGTCATGCCGCCGACGGCCTCTACACCGACGACGATATCCTGCCGTGTTGTTGAGCCGTAGGGTGTGAACGTGGAGGCCGCCGTATACGCGGAGTTCCGGGTAGCTACCACAGTAACCGGGGCGGATAGCGGCGATGCGGAACGGAGAATCAGCTGATTCCCGGATACCGCAACGGAAACAACGGTGTCCGATGCGGAGAAGGAATAGTTTTCGATCACGTTGTTCGTATCAGTCAGCGTAATAGAATATGTGGTGCCGTCATAGGATAGCTCCTCCTGTGGTGCGCTGCTGCTCACGGCAGTCATGAAGCTCGGCAGCGTCATATAGCTCAGCATGTAGGAGAGAATCGTATCATAGATCTGCCCGATCTCCGCATTCTGACCGTTGGAAACAAGGCAGGTATATATTTCGTCGTTGCCTCGAGTGTACGGCGGGGACGGCTGCCGGGCACCGGTGACGAATTCCCAGATCAGCATCTGCGTGGCGGTCTGCTGGCAGCTGGGCGTGCCGGGGAGATGGCTGCTGTTGCCGGCGCGACCGCAGAGGAGCGCCAGCTTGATGGCGTTTTGCTGCTCATACGAAAAGCTGTTCCAGACGTCGATGACGTCCGAACGGAGAACATCGCCGTGGGCGAGCATGATGCCGGGCTCAATGCAGTAAGCCTCCTGCCCGTTGGCAAAATCGTTGAGGCGCATATCCCCATAGCCGCCGGTCGGGCCGCCGTTATAATAAAAGGGGTGCTGGTAGTAAACGTACTGCCCGGCAGAGTCGTAGACATAGTCGAAGGTAATGAGCGCCGTGGCTGCGGCGGCTTTCAGCATGGGAGCCTTAGTCAAGGGAACCGTTAGCTCCGGCTGTTCTGCGCCCTCCTCTTCCTGCACGTCTTCCGCAGACGGCGCTGCTTCTTCTACAGATTCGTCCCCCTCCGGCTCCGCCGCCAGAACCGCAGGACACGGAAAACTCAGAAGGCAAAGAAGCGCGAGGATGAGAGCCAGGATTTTGTATCGTGTTTTCAAAGGGGTGTTTTCCTCCTTGCCGTAGTGTGGGGCGTGCTCGCGTATCCGTCCGGCGGCACGCCGTGGAAAAAACAGATCGGGAACATGTGTGTCCCTCCTTCCTCTTTTTATGTAGGCCCGTATTTGTCCTCGACACCCCCGGACAGGGAAGTCACCAGACAGCAGCGTGCCGGGCTGCTCCATGAGAATTGCACTCCTCCGAGGATCTCTCCGAGCCGCCCCCATTGTGTGATCTGTGGCTGGGCGGAAGTATCATTGTCCCCATGCGTGGTCATGGCCGTGCCGGCGGCTGTCCGGCAGTCCCGGGCTGACGGTATCGCTCTCCGAAAAGGGTCATGGCGTGTCACCCGGTGGGCTTCGCTCTCGCGGCACATGGGAATGTGTCTGGTGAATGGCTATGAACTTGTCAAGGTACGGTGAGGGAAACATCACCCTCTCACCCAACGCGGATTTTTTGCTCATTTGTCACCCTGTTTTCTTGAAAATTTTAAAATTTTCTTTTTTCCGGCCATAATGGACTTACAAATATTCTGAAAAGATACACCTTCTTTCGCCGCAATCTCCCGGTACGTCATGCCCTCGCAGTACATCCGGATGCGGCGATACTGCTTTTCCGTGACGATCCCGCGGATCTTCTGCAGAGAGCTTTGCGCGAACATTACGCTCTCCCGTCTGTCAAGGCGGGCAAGAATTGTTTCTTCCGGAGACGGCTCTGCGGCGGAATATTCCGTAAGGGGCGATGTGTGGTCTGAGTAAATATGATCTGCGAGTTCCCAGTCGTGGTAATTCTCGTCTGACCACATTTTCCAGAACCGAAACTCCTCCTCGGATGAAAACTGCTCGGGCGTGAGCGGATGGTCCTGCTCAAAAGCGTCCGGGCAGAGGATGGCGCGGCTGTTCCGCTTGTTTCGTGAATACAGGCTTTTCCTATCGTGCATTGTATGTACCTCCGATTGTTTTTGGCGGGGAAACAATCGGGGGGCTACGGGTATGCAGCGATCCAGCATTGCCAGCGCGAGATAAACAAAAAGCACCCTTTCAGCGGATTCGCTGAAAGAGTGCTTTTTGCTCGTCTGTGCGAGTTCAGGCGCTTTGTATTCTGCATCTATTCTTGTTAAACAGGCAGTCAGCCTGTCAAAACTCATGCATTTTCAATGTCCAAATATAAAGAAAAAGCCTTCCATGATACGGCACAGTCAGATTCGGCAGCGAACAACGGGCAGTATCAAAGAAGGTTTCTTATGAAAGATGGAAAAAAGGGAATTTCCAAAGATCCAGCAGCGTGGCGGAGTGAGCTGTTACACTGTTGTCATTCTGATAAACGGAGGTTTTCTCATGGCACAGATCTTTGGCTATGCGCGGGTATCGACCCGCGAGCAGAATGAGGCGCGCCAGCTTCTGGCGCTGCGCGAATTCGGCGTGGAGGACGGGCGCATCTTCACCGACCGGCAGTCCGGAAAGGACTTTGACCGCCCGGCCTACCGTCGGCTCGTGCGGCGGCTGCGCCCCGGCGACACGCTGGCCGTCAAATCCATTGACCGGTTAGGGCGGAACTACCGCGAAATTTTGGAGCAATGGCGAATTCTCACACACGAGCGGCGCGTGGGCGTCGTGGTGCTGGATATGCCGCTGCTCGATACGCGGCAGGAGCGCGATCTCGCCGGAACGCTGACGGCGGATATCGTTTTGCAGCTTCTCAGCTATGTGGCAGAAACGGAGCGTGTCTTAATCCGCCAACGGCAGGCCGAGGGCATTGCCGCCGCACGGGCGCGCGGGCAGACGTTCGGCCGCCCGCGGCTGGAAGTTCCGCCCGCATTCGCGGAGGTATACCGCCGCTGGAATAGCGGCGAGATGAGTTCGCGTGCCGCGGCGGAGCGGTTGGGCATATCGCAGCCGACGTTCCTGCGCTGGGTGCGCGAAACGCCGTAGGTCACGCCATGCGGCGCAGCCGTTCAAAGCGGCACTCCGTCCAGAGCTCCAGCCCAAGGGGGAGAAGGCACAGAAAAGCGTAGCCCACCGCAGAGGCGGCGGCGAGGCCGTTCAGCGGCTTCCAGAGAATGATCGGGTCGTAGAACATCTCCGTCGCGCCGAGGATGGCGCCCATGCCGGTCAGAATGATGCCGGAAAAGAGCGCGATGACGAACGCGCGGTCGCGGTTATCAAAGCGATAAATAGAAAACGCCGTCCGGCCGCGGAGTGCACTTCCCCGGCTCTTCATGGAGTCCGCCTCCAGCGCGAGCGCCTGAATGAGCCATGTAATGAGCATGGAGAAAATGCGAAGGCAATGCACAAACCGTTCCCAGACATTCCCTTGATTACTGCCCCGACCGATGCCCTTTTGGGTGAGATCAATGCGCACGGCCTCGCGGTTCAGACGCGGGATGAGCCGCAGCAGTATCGTGAGAAAGAGCGCGAGCCGCGGACTCACGCGCCCGAAGAGATACACGACCTTGTCGGACGACACGACACGGAACAGGCAGCTGCACCACATGCACACGCACGCCGCGCGCGCGCCGAGGACAAGCCCGTAGACAAGGCTCTCCGCTGTCATGTTGTTCCCAATGAAGTTCTGCCGCAGCACGGTCACGCCGAAGTGATGGTTCCCGGCGTAGCAGAGCGCAAAAACCAAAACGAGCGGCACGAGACAGAGGTCAAACACAAGCGCGCGCCGTCCACCCCGCCGGATGCTGTAGGCGAACGCGGCGGCGTAGGCGATGGCGAGAAACACCGGGTGCGAGAACGCAATACTGCCATAGAGCACGGCGGTAAAAAAGATGAAATTTACCGCCGGATGGCAGAACTCAAAGCCCATCGTCTTCCCCCATCCCGTATTGGAGCTTCACACGGTCGAGCTTTTCAAGCAGGGGCTTTCCGAAAATAAGCATCGTGAGCAGCGTGCAGATGCCCTGACTCAGATTGACCGGGAAGCCGGATACATAGAGCGGCCACGCCGTCTGCGCGTTGATGACCGGCAGCGTGAGGAACACGGTGCAGGTGTCGAGCAGCGGCCCGACGAACAGCAGCACGGCGAGAAAGCCGAAGGTGCCCATTGCAACGGGCTTTTTCGGCAGACGGTTTTTGGCAAACAGAAACCCGGCGAGCATGCCGCCCGCACCGTAGGCAAACATCTGCCACGGCGTATACGCGCCCTGCCCATAGAAAAAGTTGCTTGCAAGCGCGCTGACCGCGCCCACCATAAAGCCCGCCTCCGGCCCGAACGCGATGCCGGAGAGCATGATAACGGCGAAGATCGCCTTGAAGTGCGGCAGCGGGATCACCACGCGTGCGGCCACGGCCAGCGCGGAAAGCACCGCGATCACTACAAGCTCGCGCGCCTGCGGCCTGCGGCTTTCAAACGCCAGCAGAAACGGCACGATCAGCTCCGCGATCACGAGCGTGCTTGTAATATAGTACCCCCGCCCCGGGAGAAAGCGTATGCCGAGATAGATCGTCAGAGGGAGGACGATAAAGAAATCCGCCAGCATCGCGATATGGGACTTTTTCACGGATCAGGCCTCCTTGTTTTTCCGGTAAAGGTCGATGACGTCCTCCGCAGTGACGGCCATGTCGAACACATGGCGGCTCATGCGGTGCGCCGCGGTCGTATAGAAGCTGTTGTTGCCGAAGAACCGGCGCGGCGTGTCGGTCGTGAGGATCTGCCCGTCGAAGAACATGGACACGCGGTCGGCGTACCGGGCGCAGAACTCCACGTCGTGCGACACCATGACGATGGTGATGCCCTGCTTTTTCAGATCGGCGAGGATCGCGGCGAACGTCTCCTTGAAGAAGCTGTCAATGCCCTTCGTCGGCTCGTCGAGCAGCAGGAGCTTCGGCTCGGTGAGCAGCACCTTGGCGAGAGCCGTGCGCTGCTGCTCGCCGCCGGAGAGATCGTAGGGGTGGCTCTCGAGCAGCGGCGTGATCTGGCAGAGCTCCGCCGTGCGCGCGATCTTTTCCGCGTCGGCGGTCATCTCCGCGAGGTCCTCCCGCACGGTCTTTTTCACAAACAGGCTCTTGGGATCCTGCGGCAGCATGGCGATGCAGCCGCGGAACAGCTCCTTCGTGCTGTATTTCTCCATCGGCTTGCCGAAGAGCTTGATCTTTCCGCGATAAGGGCGGCAGATGCCGCAGACGGCCTTGAGCGTCGTGGATTTTCCCGCGCCGTTGCCGCCGAGAATGGCATAGATATCCCCGGCAGGGATCTCCGCGGACACGCCGCGCAGGATGTCCCGGCCATCTTTTTCATACCGGAACCACAGCTCCTTCAGACTCAGCGCCGGGTCTTCGACCTCCGCCGGAGCGCTCGCGGGTTCGGCCTTGATTTTCGGCGCGGCGGGAAATTCATTGCTCAGCCAGTTTCGCCCCTGTCGGACGGTCAGCGGGCTCTCTCCGGTGCAGCCCGCGCCGTAAAAGACGCGCACGGGCGTGGGCATGGCGGCGAACATGGGATTCTTCTGCTCAAAGAGCAGCTGCCCGACGTTCGCGGGCGCGTCGTCCGCGATAATTTTTCCGCTGTCCATCACGACGGCGCGGTCGGCGTAGGGGAAAATGTCCTCGAGCCGGTGCTCGGTGATGATGACGGTCGTGCCGAGCTCGGTGTTGATCTTGCGCACGGTATTGAGAAAATCGCTCGCGGCGATGGGGTCAAGCTGGCTCGTAGGCTCGTCGAGGATCAGCACCTCCGGCTGCATCGCCATGATGGAAGCGAGATTCAAAAGCTGCTTCTGTCCGCCGGAGAGCGTGGCCACATCGCGGTGGAACCAGTCCTGAATGCCGAAGTAGCAGGCCATTTCCGCCACACGCGTGCGCATGGCCGTCTGGTCGCAGCCGAGACTTTCGAGCCCGAACGCGAGCTCGTGCCAGACCTTGTCCGTGACGATCTGATCGTCCGGGTTCTGCATCACGAAGCCGATCTTCGCGGCCTGGTCGCGCTCGGATACCTGCGCGAGCGGCGTGCCGCAGAAGAGAATCTCGCCGCTACGCTTGCCGTTCGGCGTGAGCACCGTTTTGAGATGGCGCAGCAGCGTGGTCTTGCCGCTGCCGGAGCGTCCGCAGAGCACGAGAAATTCCCCCGCGCGGATGCGCAGCGAAACGCCGTCGAGCGAGAGCTTGCCCTTCGCCGCGGCATGAGAAAAGGTCAGATTCTGGATATCGAAATGTTCCATTGAACGGTCTCCTTTATATGTAGAACGGTGGGGATCAGAAGAAACACGGCGTAGGCGGCAAAGCCGAGCACCGGCAGTCCCCGGAGGGGAGCAATATAGAGGTCCGGCGTATACGCCGCTTCAGCGTCGCCGAAAGCAAGAACGAGCACCGGCAGCGCGATCTCCAGCGCAAGCAGCAGCCAGTCCGTGCCGGTCATCGCGTAGCGCTGGAAGCTCGTCCGCTTCGCGCAGCCGTAGCCGCGGCTGCGCATGGAGTCCGCCGTTACGATACCGCCCTCGAGCGCCCACGATGTCAGCGTACCGAGCACGGTCATCCCCTCGGCGAGCTTTTCCTTTGTGCCGTCTTGTTCGGAAACGCCCCGCCCGATGGACGCTCTGGCCCCGGCGATCTGCCGGGCCTTTCGCATCAGATTGGGGATCATGCGCAGCACCATCACGAGCAAAAGCGAGAGCGCCGGAATCAGATTGCCGAAAAGGCTCGTGAACTTGTCGCTTGTCAGCACGGCGTTATAGCAGCCGAACCAGAGCAGCATATTGACGAACACCGCCGCGAGCGCCGCGCCGTAATAAAGTGCTTCGAGCGTGTACGGGCGGTCAAAGTATGTAAAGAGCAGCGTCGCCCCGTATGTATTAAAGAGCGGATTGACCGCCGTGAACACGAGAAACAGGGGAACAAGACCCCCGATGAACCGCCAGCCCCGCCGCCCATGCAGCAGAAGATAATAAGCCGCGCCGCTGACGACCCCCGCGAGCAGATACGCCGGGTGCTGGTTGAGCATCCCGCCGAGAATGGCGCCGAGGAAGAACACAAAGTTCACCGCCGGATGGCGCTTGGAAAAGGCGTCTGCTCTCATTTCACCATGCCTGCCGCGCCGACGTCGTCGCCGAGCCCGGCGCAGGTGTAGCACCAGACGATTTCCTCGCCGCCCGTGAGCACATAGCTTGAGCAGCCGTAATTGGGGAACGAACCGTTGACCTTATACATCCAGCCGGACTCCGGTCCGGCGTCGAACTCATAGAGATGACCGATGCCTTCAATATAATAGCTGTCGTAGAGCGGCGTCCAGCTATACTCGAGTTGGAGCTCCGATGCGGTGCAAACGCGCTGCAATACGCCGAACGCCGTCTCTCCCTCGGCAAAGGATACCGTCGTCTCCGGCAGCATCACGCCGTCGCGCGGGACATAGGGGAGTTTCTCCTCGCGTAGTGAATCAAGGCTTTGGAGCACGGTGTCGCACCGGATCGTGATGGTGCATGTGAGTTCCTGCTCCGGCTCGGTCAGTGCATTATCATTCAATTTTTGTATATGGTACTCCGTGCCGAGCGCGGCAGGGGCGGCGTCTCTTTGGCTGAACGCCCAGAACCCGCCGCCGGCGGCGAGCGCCGCAATGATGAGCACCATGATGAGATTGGCGATTTTTTTCTTCTGCATGGGGCAAAACCACCCTTTCTGCCATTTGGACTTTCCATTTTCGTATCATAGCATAGCTTTTTCGGTTTTTCTATCCCTTTCTCCGGCATGTTGCGGCGAAGAAAGCACATGATTTTGCCAAAACCGCTCGAAATAATGGTAGACTTTTTGTTTCAAGGGAGTAATCGAAGATATAGCGATGTATTTGTTTTTTATATACTATATCTTGACATTTTAAAACATACCACAGGTAAAAGGAATTGTCTGCTTTTTGTTTCAGTCACTCAACTGAATAGGTCTGCAAGGACACATAGCCGTCCGCTGTAAAGGCTCAGCAACGAGTCAGGCGCCGGTGAAAAAAGAAAAGGGGTGCGAATCCCCTTGCACGCACGGTACTGTATGCGTGAGTCCGTACCGAAGCGGCGAAAGCCGTCGGGACGAAAGTCCGCCATTTCGGAGCAAGGCTCCGGGAGAAGGTAGGATACGGGCGCGGAGAAGCGATTCTCCAGATCGTAAGCCAGAAGAATTATCATGTCCGGGACCATCTGACAGCGGGCGAGCTCTCCGTATGTACAGTAATGAAGACGAATCCGCTGATCCTTTCCCGCAAGGGAAAGAGGTCGGCGTTTTTTGTTTTCCGAAGACGGAAAAGGCCGAAAAACTCCCACAGTGGGAATAGCGGCATTTTCGCGTCTCCGGGCATTGCTATGTCAAAAAACTGTACGAGGAGAGGCACACGATGTCGAACAAAATGACGGCGAAATCGCGCGCCATGCTGAATCAGGCGCATATCCAGCAGGTTCTGGCCGAACCGGTGCGAAAGGCCGCGGAGGAGCAATTCGCCCGCGACCACGCGAACGACACGGACGAGGAGCTCTATGCGCTGCTCAAGGAAATGAAGCGCAAGCAGGGGAAAAACCTCAAGCCCGTGAAAACCGTCGGCCTGCAATACTTTGAAGCGCGGCTCGGCCGCTGGACGGACGTGATGGGCCGCATCAACCGCGAGCTGGAAGCCGAACAGGCGGAAACGCTCGGCATCTCCGCCGCGGAATGGGAGCTGCTGCGCACCATGCGCCAACTCTCCAGCGGGCATGTGACCGTCACGGTGAAAAAAGGCGAGATCAAGGCCATCCGCACGCAGGAGCCGCCCCGCGCCGAAACTACCTCCGCCGCCGTCGCCGCGGCTCTCTGATACCGAAGTCTCCTATTTATATAAGGAAAGAGGATCGGGTATCGGGAAGCGGCGGCTAAGAAACCCCTCAGTCACGGCGCTTTGCGCCGCGCCAGCTCCCCTGACGAGGGGAGCCAAGATAGTTTTCCGCAAACCCACTTGCCGCCCCTAACAGGGGCCGACTCTCCCCGGCGGGGAGAGATGTCGCCGCAGGCGACAGAGAGGGGGGTGGGGGTGGCAAAACCGAAGGTTTTGACGGAAGGGTTTTCCCTCGTAAGGGCTCCCTTGTGTAAAGGGAGCTGTCAGCGAAGCTGACTGAGGGATTGTTGTCCCTCATCCTATTTCAGCTACACCGGCCACCCGTGCCGTTTTAGCCGGAGATCGTTTTTCGCGGTCTCCGTGCTCGCCCTTTCCCGTTCCGGTAAAGCCGCCGGGACAAAACAAAGCGCCTCCCTGCCTTCCTCCGACCTTTACGGACGGAGGAAGGACGAGCGGCGCACGTTCCGAGAGAAATATTTTTTTAAGGAGGCAACAGACACACATGAGAAAGAAACTACTGTCCCTTCTGTTGGCCGCGCTGATGATTCTCGGGCTTTTGCCCGCCGCAGCGCTCGCCGCAGAGGGAGACACCGCCCCCGCCGCTTCGGCAGCGGAGGACATCGCGGTGCAGGCTGACGAGGAGACCGTCACCCTGCCGGTCGAAGCCGACGACAGCGGCAGCGACAACGCCATCACCGTCACGGTGGACGGCACGGCGTATGAAGTGAAGAACACCGGAACGGTGACGGCCGATTCTAAAGCTGCACCGATCTATAAGGTCGTAGTGCCGAACGGCACGGCGGCTGTAACGGTGAACTGGGGGTTGCTGGTAACACGCGGCGCTGTTGCATGCCCCTGCGGTGCATGCACGGTATCTCTTAACGATCTGAAAGCTTCCAACGGAACATTCGCTCTCCCGCTGTCTGATCATTCTGCAGAGGAGACTGCGGCGGTTACCAAAGGATATTTTGCGTCGGCAGAAGCACTCCAGAGTATCAAGGACCAGTCCTATCAAAAGATGGTGTTCGCATGGATGCGGTGCAAGGACGCCGACGGCAACTGGTGCTATGCGCTTCTCTGCGTTGAGATCGAAGGCGTCACCAACTCCGCCCCGGCGCTGGCCTCCGGCGTTGCGCTGTACACGGTGGTGGCGCCGGACGGCGAGACCTACACCGCTGACGTCACCAAGTTTTTCGTCGATGAGGACGCAGGCGACACGCTGGCCTACTACGTCTCCGTGAACGGCGGCGAGTTTACGAAGCTGGAAAAGCCGGAAGCCTATACCTACACCTATGGCGAAAACTTCGTCAACGCTCGGCTCACATTCAAGGCGAACGACGGCAAGGCGGATTCGCTGCAAAACTGCACCGTGATCCTCAATAACCCGGAGTATCCTGTGGTCCATGGCGCGGACAGCAGCACCACCAATACCACGACCGGCACAGCGGTGCAGCTGAGCATCGGCTCGCTGATCTCCCACCCACAAAGCATCAGTCTCAACTATTTCGTGTCGATCGACGGCGGCGAGTATAAGCAGGTCACCCTGTCGAGTAGAACATATACTTATGCCCCGGTCAAGGCCGGAACACATACGCTGCTCTTCAAGGCCGGTACCGGGAAAACGCTTGATGAAGGAAAGACATCTGGCGTGTATACATGGACGGTCACAGCGACCGGCGCGGATATCAATAACCACGCGCCCGTCGTGAAGAATCCGACCGAGGGCCCCGGCCAGCTCGGCTCCGGCGTCAACCGCACGCAGTGGAAGCCCGATCTGGCAAGCATTTTCAGCGACCCGGACGGCGACACTCTGACCTACTCCTACAGCATCGACGGCAGTAATTTTTCGGAATACTATCCGACCGTCGGTATCCACGCCGACTATCTGAAGCCGGACGGCACCCACACCGTGACCATCCGTGCGACCGACCCCTACGGCGAATACGCGGATCTCACCGTCACGATCGAGAAGGTGTCGAACCACATACCCACCAAGAAGGCCGATGCGCCGGACAAGCTCAGCGTGTTTGTTCCCGTGGGTGTTCGCTATAAGGTGGACGCCAACCTCTACTATGATGATATTGATGCCAAGGATCAGGGCAATCTGAGATTCAAGAGCGCGAGATATGGAAGCGCGGGCAGCTATAAAGCGGCAAACGCCGGCGACACGAAGACCGAGACCGCTTACGGCAATGATACCTCGAACGCAAATGCCTCTTCTGGCATCGAAATCACCTACACGGCAATCGCCATCGACACGCAAGCGACGATCACCCTGGGCGAGACGTACACCATCGATCCGGCGGCGCTGGACGGCATCAACATCCCCGGAAACTATCTGGTCCGCGTCAGCAAAGGCACTACGGGCGGCGCGGAGCAGTCCTTTGACGGCACGTTCACCGTCACCCCGGAGGAAGCCGCCGTTTATACCATCCATATCTACGGCGACAAATCCGCCGCGACGGCCGATAACTATGTCGTGCAGCTCACGGTGGAAAAGCCCAACACCCCGCCGACGCTGGCGGAGGGCGTGGAAGAGAGCGTCAAAAAGTACGGCTTTGAAGACATTGCCTGGGAGCTTGATCTCTCCACGATTTTTACCGACGCGGACGGTGACAAGCTGACCTATAAGGTCTCCGTCAACGGCGCCGACCCGGTGGAAGCGGCGGAAAAATACAGCTACGTCTGCGGAACGACTTCCGCGACGCTGAAGTTCACCGCGAACGACGGCAAGGCCGATTCCGATAAAACCTACACCGTTACTCTGTACTCCAACCGGAAAACCATTCAGCTGAAGGAATCCGGCGCATCCGAGGTCGCTACCGGCACGGTATTCAGTCTCAGCATGTACTCGATTTTCAAGGATCCGTCTGCTACGGGAAAGTCGTTTTATTATTCCATCAACGGAGCGGAGAAGGAATTCCTCGGCTCCGGTCAGACCAACAGAGTTGCCTTTAAGCGGGCGTTTGAAAAGCCCGGAACGTACAAGCTGGAGTTCTACGCCCAGCACGGGCCGACCTTCATCGGGCCTTACACCCATACGCTGACTGTTACCGGCGAGGAGGTCATCAACCATAAGCCCTATCTTCTGGAGACGGCAGATGCGCAGAAGCCCACCGGCGATTTCTGGGTGGGCGGTAGTGAGCCCCATTGGCGGCCCGACCTTACCAAGGTATTTGCCGACGAGGATGGGTACGCTACACTCTCCTTTACCTATAAGGACGACCTTGATGAGCGATTCAGCACATTCTATACCGGCTCGACCCAGCCGGGCTATACGGCCAGCAAATACAAAGTGGGCGAACGCACCGTCACCATCCGCGCGACCGACCCCTACGGCGCGTATGTGGATTACACGGCACAGATCACGGTAAAGCAGGACCATCGTCCCGTACGCAAGGCGGGCGTGCAGGACGCTTACACCTTTGAAGTTCCCTTCGGCGCGACGCTGACGCTCAAGGCCGGCGATTATTTCGAGGATACGGACGAAAAGGACATCAACACCGAAATGCAGTTCTTCAGTCCGCGGAGCACGACCTATACATACAAGGCCGACGGTTCCGCCGAACGCGTTGTGACGATGAGAGGCTGCTGCGACGGTTATGCCAGCATAGCAAAAACCGATAGCGTAACGTTTACGTTCCGCACCGTGATGCCCGCGAGCTGGCCGACGATCACCGATTTCACGGTCAGCAGCATGCACGGCGTTGCCAATAGCGACACCGGCGCGGAAGAGGGCGATGTTGCCGTCAAGGCCGTGACCGTCACGCCGTATGATACGCTGCGCGTTGCAAACGGCGAAGCCGCCGCGGGTCTCATCACGATCCGCATGGACGAGGACGTCATCGCCGCCGCGCGTGAGAGCTACGAGCTCAGCGCCGGTAAGGCCACTGCCACTGCCAGCACCGGCGCGTCCGTCGGCACAGAGCTGGACGACGATATTTTCCTGAAAATGGCAGATAATTACCGTATAGCTCACGCCGTCTCCGTCTCTCAGAAAATCCAGAACGAGACGTATGGCGAATATACCCTCACAACCTGTTATGATCTGATGCTCATCGGCTCGAACGCGCGTCCCATCCTCGCGGTGGAGAAGGCCGCGGTCACCGAAAAGGTCACGCAGGATGTTGCGTGGACGATCGATTTCAACGGTCTGTTCTCCGACGCGGACGGCGATCCTCTGACCTATAAGGTCTCCGTCAACGGCGCAGAGGCGGCCGCCATTGAGGGCAGCACTTATACTTATACGCCTGCGGACGGCATCCACACGCTCGTCTTCACAGCGAACGACGGCAAGGTCGGCTCCACCGACACCTACACCGTCACGCTGCTGACGAGACGCCCCAACGCGCCGGCGTGGCCGCAGGTGCTGGAGTACTCTATAGAACAGGTACGGACTTACAGCGGCGGGACTGTGTATTTCCCCGTTGCCAAGACCGACCTCGTGCAGTATGACGCGCTGGTCACGGAGAACAGCATAACTTATGTCGGTGAGATCGTGCTCTACGTCACCGACGCCGATTTTGCCAGCCGCAACTGGTACGCCACGGATAAAGATACCGCGACCGTCAAGATCACCAACGGTGCAACGACCACGGCTGCCAATGCAATTACGATCCGGAAATCTTCAGGAGCCTTTGTTAGCTCTTCCGATGTGAAGGTCACGGAAGACGGCCAGACGTATTACTACTACATGAAGGCCGTGCAGGCAGAAACCCCTGCGTTTGAGCCCGCTATCGGCAACGGCACGGCGGCCGGCACGACGGAGAACAACGTGACGACGTTCCCGGCGGGCACCAATGCAAGCGCTCCCACCGTCACCGTGACGGCCCCGGCGAGCGGCTGGGCTGCTGGTGAAAACACCTTCACCGTGGCGTGCGACAAAGCGTGCGTCGTGCTCGTCAAGAGCGGCGAGACCTACACGAAGCTCACCGCGGCGAACAGCGGCGAAACGCACAGCTTTACCGCTACCCTCGCCGAGGGCGACGAGATCATCGTCCGCCTCAAGGGCGACGTGAACGGGGATGGCGTGGTCAACAACACCGATACCATTCAGGCGCGCGCAGCCTCTCTCGGCAAGGCGACGCTCACCGAAATCAATGCCGCCTGCGCGAAGGTCGTTGGCGGAACTGCCGTGACGAATACCGATGTGATCCAAATCGGTGCTGTCGCTCTCGGCAAGGCAGCTTTCCAGTGGTAAACCATCGGATCAAAGAAAGGAAATACATATGAAAAACTTTACCCGTCGGGGTATGGCGCTGCTGCTGTCGGTGCTGCTGCTCTGCTCCCTGAGCGTGGGAGCGCTGGCGGCGGACGAGGTGGGCATCACCGCCGTACTGGATAATGCCAAACTCACCAAGAGCGACGCGGCACAGACCGTGAAGCTCACGGTTGCCCCCGCATCCGCCCTGAACATTGCCGGTTACGGCTTCACGGTAAATCTGCCGGAGGGCTGGAGCATCACAGCCATCACCAACGATGACCCCAATGCAGCCCTTACGGCGGCGCATTACAATCTCACAAACGGCATGGTTGGTTTCCAAACGGCCGATGCAGAAAACTACAGCATCAGCAAGTTTGCCGATGTCACCATCTCCGTTCCTGCGGGAACGGAGGCCGGGACTTACACCATCACCATTGACGGTGTTACGGCGGACGCCGACTACGGCTTTACGCCCATCCTGACCAACGCCACTACGGCCACCGCCACCCTCACCATTGAGGACGGCAGCGTCAACCCGCCCGAGCCCGTGATTCCCGAGGGCTACAGCGTGGCGGCGAGCGGCGATGCCGGCATCAACGTCGGCGAGGATACCACGGTTGCTCTGAACGTCACCCACAAGGACGGCAATGCTTACAATGCCTACTACTTTGAGGTCAGCTACGACAAGGACGTTCTCACCTACAAGAGCGCGGACGTGAAGGATGTCGTTGTGGACGAGACGACCGGTACGCTGAAAATTGCGGGCTACGGCGCGAATAAGGACAGCGGCACCGCTGCCGCCACGCTCACCTTCACCGGCAAGGCCGTCGGCGCGGGCAAGGTGACAATTACCAAGGCGAACGTTGACGCCAAAGCCAATGCCAACGCGCAGGACGCCCCCGCGGCGAACATCGACGAGACCACCGCGGCCGCGACGATCACCGTCGGCGGCTACAGCGTCACGCTGCCCGAGGGCTTCTCCGGCGCGGCGAGCGCTGCTGCGGGCACGGATTACACCTTCAAGGCCAACGGCGGCGACTACGGCTGCTATGACGTGACGGCCACGATGGGCGGCGAGACTACCACCGTCACGAACAACGGCGACGGCAGCTTCACCATCAAGAACGTCACCGGCGAGATCGTGGTCACGGCCACGCCGAAGACCTACGCCGTCACCGTTACCGGCACCGGCGCAGGCGATGTGAGCGAAAATGCGGCGACGGCCACCTACAAGACGGATTATACCTTCAAGCTGACAAAGGCGGACGGCTGCAACTACACCGTCACCGTCACTGCGGGCGGCAACACCGTCACGGCCACCGCGACGACCGAGGGCGTTTACACGATCTCCGGCGCGGACATCAAGGGCGAGCTGATCATCACCGTGGAGAAGACGGCCATCGTCATTCCGACGACGACCATCACCATCACCGGCGACACCGACGACGTGCAGGGCGGTCTGATCCTCACGGCGAAAAACGGTGAAGACACCACCTTTAAAATCAACAGGAAGGACGGCTGCACCTACACCGTGAAGGCCGGCGATACCGAGCTCACCGTCGGCGCGGACGGCACCGTCACGATCCCCGGCAGTCTGCTTACCGGTGCGCCGCTGACCGTTACCGTCACCAAGACCGCGGTGAATCCCTACAGCGTTGAGGTGTATGAGTATGTGAAGCTCGACGGACAGAGCATCTGGCTCGTCGTTGCCAAGAGTGACAGCGTCCTTGCCTACGGCGCGGACACGATGTTCACCTCTGAGAAGTACGGCGGCTATTGCTGGCTCGTGATCTCCGCGGGAAATGCGGACACGGTTAAGACCGAGGCCATCGCCGCCGTCAAGGCGGGCAGCGGCACCGCGGTGGCGGCGGTTTACACCGGCGATGTGAACGGCACCGGCAACATCGACGTGAACGATGCGCAGCTTGTCTACAACATCTACAACACCGAGTACGCCAGCTTTGACGCACTCAGCCGCGCGAAGTTCCTCGCGGCGGACGTGAACGGCGACCATACCGTAACGGTGCTTGACGCTGCGGCGGTCGTGAACACGGTTCTCGGCAAATAATGCAGCAAAAACTCGCATAAAAACTCCATATCCAGCCCTGCGTTCCCGCAGGGCTGGATAGCGCGTATTTTTCGGCAGAGTTTTCGGCTGATCCCCGCCGCCCACGGGCGGCAGGGATGAACCGAAAAACAAAGGCACCCTTTACACGGGAGGCTTTGGAGTGCCCCTCGGCCACCAGCGCCTGCAGCGCCGAGCGGGACA
>OGZO01000929.1_pt1 | contig 22004 bp, 16 predicted proteins | sample 1576721 | NCBI WGS metagenome assembly OGZO01 (sample SAMEA3541516, study PRJEB24748) | human gut metagenome | biome: human gut; feature: human-associated habitat; material: faeces | place: China | collected 2012 | reverse complement strand
CCGACAAGGAATTGGCTCATGCCTACGAGCAATGGAAGGATATTATCGAAGAGCAAATACGTTTGTACGACCCACAAGTAATTTGTTTTGCCAATACGATGTGGATTTTCAAGAAGGATTGGGGAATAGACGAGCATACAGAACATGAAACCGTCCCTTTGGGCAATGATAAATATATGTTTGTTTATCGTAAAGATGGCAGACTTTGTCTTGATACATACCATCCTGCCCAACGAACAATTCCAAGAGGAAATTATGTAGATTCTATTATAAAGGTGATTAATGATTTCAAAAAATAATGAGCTTATGAAAACAAAAATTTTATTTTTTGTAGTGTTGTTGGCTTTAACTCCAACTTTTAGCACAATTTCTTATGGACAGGCGGCATTGCAAAGGTTGGCTGGTGGACTTTTGCGTAAAGCTGTAGAGAAAAGGAATAACGCTAAGGCTCTGGATGTTACAAATGATAGTGGCAAGGAAAATAATTCAGCAAATTCAAACGATGAGGTTACTTTGGTTGTTTTTGGTAAAGCTGTTGATAGTGAAAAAGCTACAGCTGTAGCCTTGCGAAGTGCAATAGAGCAAGCTTATGGTGCATTTGTCTCTGCTAATACAACGATTCTCAACGATGACCTTGTAAAGGATGAAATTGTGACAATATCGAGTGGCAACATAAAGTCATATAAGGTACTTAGTGATGTAAAGTGCGAAGACGGGCAAGAGATGGTTACGGTCAAAGCAACAATATGCATCTCCAAACTTATTAGCTATGCCAAATCGAAAGGTGCATCAACCGAGTTTGCTGGAGCTGCGTTTGCTCAAAACATGAAGATGAAAGAGCTGAATAAGAAAAATGAGTTGCAAGCTTTACGGAATATGGTGGCTATGGCAAAGGAATTGTTACCAGTAGCATTTGATAAAAAGTTGTCTATAGCAGATCCTGCCATTCCTGAAAAAGATTTCCGTCTAGATCCACAATATGCTAAAGCAAATCCTATATATGTACATCCTGCTGAAGGGGCAGATGCTATCATAGAGAGTTATAAGAACTATCTAAATTTATTAGATGGATATTATCAAATGAAGTTCTATGTTTCTATAGAACCAAATGATAATACCAATTATATATTGCAAAATATAAGCACTACCTTAAAAGCCATTGCGTTGAATGAAGAAGAGCGAACAGAGTATGAGAAGATGAATATGAAGATGTCACGATTGAGTATTCACTGGCCATATTGCTATAAGAGTGGAGAACCTCGGAATGCGTTATATCTGAAATTCAGAAATTCAGAAGAAGATATAAACAAGGTGTTTGCTGAATTTACAAATATCTTCTTGGAAGAATTCTCTAATTTTAAGATTGTGGATAATTTGGGTAATTCATCTTCATTCAATGGCTTCTTAATGGGATCTTATCGTGGAATGCATAGTGAAGATAAAGAGGAAGAATTGTTTAGACAAAACGGAACGATATGGTTTGGCGGTGATGGTCGGACATACTTTACGAATCAAGGTTCTGGTCTGTTTAAAGAAGGAGTGTTGGCTCAACCAAACGTTCCGTTCTTCTGGTCTTTAAGTAGCACTATTGAGTTTTTTGATTCGAGTTCCAACGATTTCGGTAATTGGATAATAAAATTCAGAATCCCTGCTTCCGAAATTTCGAAGTATTCTGATTTCAAGTTGATGCCTAAGAACAAATAATGTAAAGATGAAGAAACTATTATTAGTATCCGTGCTAACAATAATATCCTTGGGCTTGCATGCCCAGGGATATTCTGGCGACAAAGTAGCTTTTACTAACTTTCTTGTCCGGATGTATAACAACGCACCTTTTGAAGGTGTGCGTGCAGTGAATGATTATGTTAATGCTTATTTGATTTCTGTCTTAGCACTTGAACCAGCTAAGTACAAAAACAATGAAAGCGTTATCAATCGTGTGGCTTCCGTGAAGGCAATGGCGCAGGCTTCCCGTTTTCTGAATGGTTCTAACATCACACAGGACATGATTATCCATACTACTGAAAAGAATGATGGCACTTCTGACACTGAAATCATAGAGAACATTCGTGAAAATTCTGTGGGGTATGTGAAGGCAATGGAGCAACTGACCAATTTCAAACGAAGTGATGGTAAACTAGTCTTCATATTTTCGTCCTTATTGAAGAAAGAATAATAACACTAAAGGCTAATGGAAATGTAAAAGTTCCATTAGCCTTACTGCTTTATATTCATATAGAATCTTTATCCAATAAGAAATCAAATACGTCCATAAATACGATGCCATCATCGTTTTGGTATTTTTTGATGAGGTCGCCTGTTATCACATACTTCATAAAACTATCGTCTATACGTAGCAAAGGTAGATATTAGTCTCTATATTTACAATCATAACAGGAAAGATTTTTGCGGATTTCCGCGGTTTTCTTTCACAAAAATAATACTTTTATAGATTCTGCGTAGTATTTTTGCGGATTTCCGCAGTTTTCTTTCGCAGAATTAACGGTTACGGCTTGATATTTTAAGTTCGGTGATTTGTCGAATTCCATAGTTTTCTCTCTTCGCTATCACATTATTCCCTATTCGTTATACTTTTTTAATCTCTCTTTTTATCCGATTTCAGAAAAATGATGTACTTTTGCCGCTCAATTCATGAAAGACAGGAATTTGGTTATACAAAAACATTATTAAGGAAGCAAAGGACTTCTGTTATATTTTATAGTATGGACAAGAATGAGAGAATAAATAACGAGCAAGAGATGCCCACTGAAACGAAAAAGAATCATTCCGCTGATGCGGATAGAGTAAAGGAAGTATATAAGGTGACGATAGCGGGAAGCATCATCAATGTGGTGCTGCTCGTACTGAAGTTTGCTGCAGGTATTCTCGGACATTCTGCGGCAATGATAGCGGATGCCATCCACTCGCTCACCGATTTCGCTACCGATGTGGTGGTACTGGTATTCGTAAAACTAGGCAATAAGCCGATGGATAAGGACCATGATTATGGTCATGGCAAATACGAGACGCTTGCCACAGCCATCATCGGCATTTCGCTCTTCGTGGTGGGTGTGATGATCTGTTATTCTGGTGTTACCAAGACCTATCGTGCCATCTGCGGCGAGACATTGCAGCAGCCGGGCGTTGTAGCCTTGATTGCTGCTATTGTAAGTATCGTGATGAAGGAGTGGGCTTATCAGTTTACGGTTAAAGCCGGAAAGAAATATCATTCCGAGGCTGTAGTGGCGAATGCCTGGCATCATCGCAGCGATGCTTTATCAAGTATCGGAACAATGTTCGGTATTGGTGGCGCCATCATCCTGGGAGAAAAATGGGCGGTGCTCGATCCGCTTGCAGCCATCATCGTGAGTGCCTTTATCATCAAGGCCGCCTGGGGACTGGTGATGCAGTCTGTAAAAGAACTGACGGATGCCAGTCTTCCAGAAACTGAGGAAGATGAAATCCTGAAGATTGCAAATGAAGAAGAGGGAGTGGGAGAGATTCATAACCTGCGTACCCGTCGCATCGGAAACAAGATTGCGATAGAAATGCACGTCCGTATGCCGGGTTCTCTTTCGCTTTATGAGGCGCATGAGCATGCTACTCATATAGAAATAAAACTGAAGCAGCACTTCGGTGCAGATACCCATGTGGGAATCCATCTCGAACCGATAAAAGTGAACGGAAAATATCAGAAACCGGAATAATTGAAATAAAAGGAAATAGCAGGAATAAAAGAAAACGAGCCTTGACGGAAGGAAGAAACCTCCATCAAGGCTCGTTTTTTTATTTGATATCCGAATCGTGTTTCGGATATTTATCATCTTTTGGGATGATTATTGTCAGATTATATTATCGGCCGAGATTTACGCTGGCTCCTGCCATAATCCACAAACCTGGCTGCTTAACAGCTGTGAGGTCGTAGTAGCGGTGGCAAGTGATGTTGTCGGCTTTCACGAAGATATTGTATTTCTTCTCGTCCCACATCAGTTTGCAATCTACCTTGGTATATGGATGATAGCCATTCATTCTCTGCTGCCATCTTACGCTCCAGGATGCTGAAAGCTTGTTCCAGATCTGATGATCCAGCCCGAATACTGCCTTGTGCTTGAGATACTCTAATGCATAGAGTGATTTCAGAATGTTTGTCTCGGTCTTATGATCCTGATAGATGTAAGCATAACCCAACTTGATGCGGGTGATGAAACTGTTTGGTACCAATTCTCTCATGTAGATAGTAGCATCTACGTTGTAGCCCATGTTGTTGAGCTTTCCGATGTTCATCACGTGATACTTGCTGTCATTCTGCTCGGTCACGGATGTCTGAACCCAGTCAATCATGTTGGTGCCGTGTGCGTAGAATCCGCTAACGGTTGCTGCAAAACCAGTCTGGCGATATTGAGTTCCCACCTTGAAGGTTGAGTTCTTTTCCGGGTTTAGGCTGATGTCGCCCTGCTGCACCACATTATTTATGTATAAGTCGGTGTAGGTAGGCATTCTCAATGCCTTGTTCCAGGAAGCGTAGAACTTCCAGTTGTCGTTAGGACGATAACTCATATCCACACCAGGATAGAAACGGAAGTCGTTGTCAAGACCTGTATTCTTGTTAGCCAAGACACCAGCCGACAAGGTGAAACCGCCGAAGATGAAGTTGTGCTCCAGCATGATGTTGGTATTGGTGCGCTCGCCCTTTCGGGTATATTGACGGTCAGAACCCGAGATATCCTTATAGTCTTTCTCTGCGAGTTCCTCGCCCAATGCAGTAGAGTAGATGCACTCCTTGCTGATGTCGAAACCCACTGCGGTCTTACCCAAAGCCCAAGCCACGTTGGCATTCAGTCCACCACCATAAACATCTAGGTCGTGATAGTTCTCGCCTGCTGCAGCTCCAGCCTTTCCACGAATCAGCTGATAGTGATCCTTGAATTTGTTATAATAGAATTGAGGCGCAATCTCCCAGGTCTTCTCCTGGTTATGCAGACTCAGATTGAGCGAAGCCAGACCGTGGTCTGTCTTCTCATATTGGTTGTTGTATTTGGCGCTGTAGAAAGTATTGGCACCATAGCTCTGGCTAGCAATACCCAACTGGGCGATGATGTCGAAACGCTGGTCGTAAGAGAAAGAGAGATTGCCGTAGCCCTGTCCCTTCTCGAAGTCGCTGTTCTCCGTGCCGCCATCCGAGCGCTTGTAGCCTCCGCTTACAGAATAAGCCTGGGTCCACTTGCCCGTTTCAAAAGCCGTCTGCACACGTCCCTGTGCTCCGAAGCTTCCAAAGCTTCCGCCTTCTACACTTGCAGATACCCCCTCACTCTTAGCCTTCTTGGTTACGATGTTGATGGCACCATTGAAGGCTGAAGTTCCGAATAAGCGCGATGCTGCCCCCTCGAGCACTTCGATGTGGTCGATGTCAGCAAGAACTACAGGAAAATCAGAAGCATTGTGACCAGTCTGAGGATTGGAAATGTTGACGCCATTCAAGAGAATGGTAATCTGGTCGAAGGTTCCACCATTGATGGAGATATCCGTCTGAACACCAAAGCCACCACGCTGACGGACATCCACGCCGGTAGCTAATTTCAATACATCGTTGATAGTCTGCGCAGCCGCACGATGAATATCGTCGCGGGTAATGACAGACACAATCTTAGGTGACTGTTCTACAGTCATCGGCGCACGAGATCCGGTAACGCTCACCGCATCCAGCTCGTAAGCCTTTCCGCCCTTGTAGAGGGTAGAATCAACCTTGGCTCCCTCTGTGCTTACGCCTGCTGCCTTAGCATGGCTCAGGGTAGCAACGCTGAGTGCACCAACAAGTACCTCTCGTCCCAAAACTGCGAAGAGTGAGTAGCTCTTGTTAGAGAATCGGTTGAACTTCAAGCTGTTGCGCTTGTTGAAAATTGTTTTGTACATTAAATTAAATGTTTATAAATGAATAAAAAATGGAAGCCTTCCGCCTTCCCGGCTTTCGGCATTCGGGGTGCAAAGGTACTGCCTTTTAGGCTACTGACAAAATAAAATGTGATTTTTTTTTTCAACTGCCGATGCAAAGTTAATGTAAATCAAGGTCGGTTTCCTACCTCACAAATCGTATTCAATTCAGCCTTCTTGTGGCATAAAAAAGTATTAATTAGGCATAATCCTCAATAGGGTGATGCGATTTTCTTAAAGAAACATTCGCTTTTTCAGATTATTCTTGTATCTTTGCAGTTGATATGGGCAGCATTCAGCAATCAGAATACTGCTGTCACAATTTTATGGTAATTAGAAATTAAAAAGAAAGGAACAGATAAGATGGAAAAGATCAACGTAAAAGAACTGAATGACAACGTCTTCGAGACTATTGGTAAGGAGTGGATGCTGGTATGTGCCGGCAACAAGGATCATTTCAATATGATGACCGCCTCTTGGGGCTGTTTGGGATGGCTTTGGAACAAGCCGGTGGCTGTGGTCTTTATCCGTCCGGAGCGTTTCACCCACGGCATCATCGAGGAGAATGAGTTCATGACTCTCTCTTTCCTCGGCAACAGCGAGGAGGCTCGGAAGATTTATAACTTCTGCGGCTCTAAGAGCGGACGCGATTTGGACAAGGTGAAGGAAACAGGACTGGTTCCTGTAGAAACTGATAACGGCAGCATCGCCTTCGATCAGTCACGACTCACCCTGGAATGCCGCAAACTTTATAAGGACAGTATGACCGCCGAGAAGTTCCTCGACAAGGACTTGCTCCAGTGGTATGGTGCCAAGGGTGGATTCCACGATGTTTATGTTGTGGAGATTACCAATGCTTATAAAAAGTAAGAATTAAAATATGGCTCAAGAACAAACAGCAATTCGTGAACGCCAGAAAACCAGGCTCAAGGAGCCGGGGCGTTACGTGGTAATGATGTTCAACGACGACTTCACACCGATGGACTTCGTGGTAGAAATCCTCGAATCCATCTTCTTCAAGTCGCAGGCTGAGGCTGAAGCAATCATGCTCAAGGTTCATCACGAAGAAAAAGCCGTGGTGGGCACCTACAGCTATGACATCGCCAAGAGTAAAGTGGAGAAAGCGATGGAGAAAGCCCGTACGCAGAAGTATCCGCTGAAACTCACTTATATGCCGGAATAGGCGTTGATTTCGGGGAAATATCCCCAATATATGCTAAGAAAAAGAAAGGAAAAAATAGAATGGACAGTATGGGATTGACCCGATATATGAGTGTTCTGATGGACGATGCCATGAAGCAAGCCCGGTTCTTCGACCACGAGTTCGTGATGCCCGAGCACATGCTGCTGGCGTTGCTCAGGCAGTATGCATTCTGTCAGGCGCTGCAGGAAGAAGGCGTAGACAGCCTCAAAATGCACGAAGACTTGGTGGGATGGCTCGCCAAGCAGGAGCGTGTGCCTGAAACCATCAAGTATCTGCCAGAGCCGTCATCGCTCTTCAAAACCATGTTTGGAACGGCGTGCGCCCTGGCTGCTGCTGCCGACAGACAACTGGTGAATGTACCCCATTTTGTGCAGGCGATGTTTGGCTTGCAGAATTCAGAAGCCGCCTTCCTGCTGTGCAAGAATGTGGGCGACCGGCAGGGCGAGTTTCTGGCGAGCGTTGACAGTTATTATCCTATTGGAGAAGATACTGGAGAGGCTGGCATGGGCATGGGAGCAGACTTTGATGATGACGATTATGCCAACGAGTATGATGACGACGAGGAAGAAGGCAGAAGACAGGTTGTACAGGATTGGCATCAGCTGGTTACCTGTATTTCTGACAAGGTAGAAGAGCACAATCCGCTCATCGGAAGAGAACAGGAACTGGACAGAACCATCCAGGTGCTCTGCCGTGCCGAGAAGAACAATCCGCTCCACATCGGAGAAGCCGGAGTCGGCAAAACAGCTCTGGTCTATGGTCTCGCCAAACTCATCAACGAAAACCAGGTTCCTGAACGCCTCAAGGGGGCTCGCATCTACGGCATGGATATGGGACAGATGCTTGCCGGTGCCCAATATCGTGGCGACTTCGAGAAACGCATCAAGATGGTGATGGAGGGAGCCGTGAAGGAAGGCAATACCATTATCTACATCGATGAGATTCATAATATGATAGGTGCCGGTCGTGGCTCAGATGGCGGACCTGATGCATCCAATATGCTGAAGCAATATCTGGAGGCAGGTGATATCCGTTTCATCGGTTCTACCACCTACGAGGAATATAACCGTTACATGGCTCAGAGCAAGGGCATCGTGCGCCGGTTCCAGCAGATTGACATCAAGGAACCTACCGAGGAGGAGGCTATCAAGATATTGGAGGGCTTGCAGTATAAATACAATAAGTTCCACAATGTAACCTATCGCAAGGACGCCCTGGAATATGCCGTTCGTGCCAGCGCCAAATATATCAGCAACCGTTGTCTGCCAGACAAGGCCATCGACCTGATGGATGAGGCGGGTGCTTATCTGGAGGTGCATCCGGTAGAATCTCGCCAGCGCTCTTATGTTACCAAGGCTATCATCCAGCAGATTCTGATTAAAGTCTGCAAGATTGATGCGGCTGCGATGAAAGATGAGAATAACGATGCTTTGGCTACGCTCCGCCAGCGCATACTCGACAAGATTTACGGTCAGGACAAGGCTGTAGACAAGGTGGTTGAGGCTGTGATGATGGCAAAGGCGGGATTGACAGATGATGACAAACCATTGGCTTCGCTCCTCTTCGTGGGACCTACCGGAGTAGGAAAAACCGAGGTGGCACGGCAGTTGGCCAAGGAACTCGGCATCGAACTGGTACGCTTCGATATGAGTGAATATACCGAGAAGCATACCGTGGCAAAACTCATCGGTTCGCCAGCCGGATACGTGGGTTATGAGGATGGAGGACTTCTGACCGATGCCATCCGCAAGACGCCAAACTGTGTACTCCTGCTCGACGAGATAGAGAAGGCGCATAGCGATATCTACAACATCCTGCTCCAGGTAATGGACTATGCCCGTCTGACTGATAACAAGGGCCAGAAGGCTGATTTCCGTAACGTGATTCTCATCATGACCTCAAATGCCGGAGCGCAATATGCTTCACGGGCTAGCGTAGGTTTCAATGGAAACGTAAGTCGTGGCGATGCGATGCTGGCACAGGTGAAGAAGACTTTCAAGCCTGAGTTTATCAACCGACTTTCCGACATGGTGGTGTTCAACGATATGGATAAGCACATGGCAGAGCTGATTCTTGCCAAGAAACTTCGTCAACTCGATGCGAAACTGGCAGCAAAGGGAGTTACCGTAACGTTAACCGATGCTGCGCGTGGACAGTTGCTGAAATGGGGCTTTACCAAGGAATATGGTGCCCGCGAGATGGACCGTGTCATCGGTAATCGCCTGAAACCGATCCTGATGAAGGCGCTGCTCTTCGGCAAACTCAAGAAGGGTGGCAAGGCGCATGTCGACTTTGACGGAAAGGAACTGGTGATTAATTATTAGAATGAAAGTCTAGTCAAGAAATTCTTGATAAAAGATAAGCGTATGATATTACAGATAGATGATACTGCGGACGAGATTTACTTTCCCGATCCGCATTATGGCGATGAGGATGGATGCTTTGCGATTGGTGGCGATTTGAGTATCGACCGCCTGTTGCTGGCTTATAGCAATGGCATTTTCCCTGGTATAGTTTCCGTGACCAGCCTGAAATACTCTGGTTCTGTCCGATGAAGCGTTTCGTCATCTTTCCTGATGAAATCCACATCAGTCATTCCATGCGTACCCTGATGAGAAAGAACCGATACAGCGTAGGAATCAACGAAGATTTCGATGGTGTGATACGGGGATGCAGCAAGACCAACGGACGGTATTGGGAAGATGGCGCATGGCTGGGCGAGAACATCATCCAGGCATTTACTGCCCTCCATAAGCAGGGCTTTGCGGCGAGCGTAGAGGTATGGGATAATGAAACCGATGAACTGGTGGGGGGACTTTATGGTGTCACCATCGGCAAGGTTTTTATAGGAGAAAGCATGTTCTCCAGGGTTCCGTCAGCTTCTAAGATTGCCCTCATCTTCCTTGCCAGATACTTGCAGGAGCACGGTGGCAAGATGATAGATTGTCAGTTGGAGACTCCTCATCTCAAATCGATGGGTGGCAGATATATTTCTTACGAGGAATATATGAAGATTATGAACGAAGAATAAGAGATGTTCTTCTCGGAATAGAAGAACATCTTCTTTTGAATAAAAAATAAAGGCTAGGTTCCCAGAATCGTGAACCTAGCCTTTGTTATTATCTGGCTTTTTGCTTTTTATTAGAATATCGGTGTGCCGATGCAGCCGTTAGGTGCCTGAATATGCAGCATCGCACAAACGGTAGCGGCAATATCTGTCATATAGTGAGGCTGGGCACTCTCGCCATGCTGGATGCCCCAACCCATAAACAGGCAAGGAATATGGATATCGTATGGATTCCATGCTCCGTGGGTAGTTCCCTTGCTGCTGTAATAATCGTAGTGACCTGGTTTCAGTACAATCTGAACACCTCCGCTGCGCTCACGGTTATAACCGTTAATGGCGCGGAACTTCAGCTCTTCAGGGATGCTCTCGATAGAGGTCTTCTCCATGTCGAAGGCATAGTGCACATCCTTGTCTTTCTTCAATCTATCTACCACTGCCTGCTTGATGGCTGCGTAATCCAAACCGAGTTCTTCGATGATATCTGTGTTGAAGAATACCTGATAGTTCATAATGGTCTTTACTAGGTCCTTGTTGGTGTTGAACTTTGTCTTCAGATTCTTGTTCAATTCATCTACCAGTCCCTTCTTGTTCCAGATGCCAGCAGGGATTCGTTGATCCTGCAGGAAGGTAGCGTTGTTCACGCCTCCATGGTCGGCGGTGAGGAAGGTGAGATAGTTTCCCTTGCCCACGGTCTGGTCGAGATAAGCGAAGAAATCTGCCAATGCCTTATCTAATCTGAGATAGCAATCTTCTGTTTCGATGGCGTTCACGCCCACCTGATGTCCGATGTAGTCGGTGCTGGAGCAGCTGATGGTCAGCAGGTCAGTATCTGTGTTTCTACCCAGGTTCTCGCCCTCGATGGCAGCCTTGGCAATATCGAAAGTCAGATTGCAGCCGAATGGGGTGTTGCGGAGAATCTTATAACCATGCTTTTTATATAAGGTAGGCAGATCGAGTGGCAATACTGCCTTTTCGCCTTCAACAATTCCATTCTCGTAGTTGGTGTCATCGCTGGTGCTCTCCTTGTAGGAATCGATAGGGTAGAGCGTCTCCCATTTCTGTGAAAGATACTTGTTTGGGAATTTCTGCTTGTTGAACTTGTTCACCCACTCAGGCAACTTATCCATATAGAAAGTACTGGTGATGAACTTGCCCGACTTGTCATCAAACCAGAAAGCGCCATTGGCGTGATGGCCTGCAGGGAGGATGGATGCTCTGTCTTTCAAGGCTACACCAATCACCTTAGAGCGGTTGTTGGTAGCCAGACGGAGTTCATCGCCGATGGTGGTTACCCACAGATTGCGAGGCGACATCTTGCCAGCCTTGCTGTCAGAACCTACAGGGTTGACGGTATCGTCGGCAGTACAATTCACTACCTTTCCATCCTTCACGAAGTTATTTCCTGCAATTCCGTGGATGGAAGGAACGGAACCGGTCCAGATAGAAGAGTGGCCGATGGCTGTAACCGAAGGGATGTAAGGAATCTTGCAGTTTTCTACGCAGAATCCTTCTCCGAGCATTCTCTTGAATCCGCCTTCGCCGTAGCGGGCGTAGTAGCGATAGAGATAATCCCATCGCATCTGGTCGATAACGATGCCTACAACGAGCTTTGGGCGTTGAGGCTGAGCTTGTGCAATGCCGCAGAAGCAGCAGAGCACGAAGATGAGTTTGATAATCTTATTCATAGTCAAAATGTCTTTTTTATACATAGCCATTCAGTATTGTATATTGCTATTCGTTTGCAAAGATACAACTTATTTTGGTATTTAACGATAAAAAAGACGATTTTTACCCAAACTTCTCATGGCGTTCAATACAGCCAGTACCGTAACACCTACATCGGCAAAGACCGCCATCCACATGGTGCCGAGACCAATGGTGGCGAGAATCAGTACGGCAACCTTCACTCCGATGGCAAATATCACGTTCTCGTGAGCGATATGAATGGTTCTTCTGGCTATCTTTACGGCAAGGGCAATCTTTCTAGGGTCATCATCCATTAGTACTACATCGGCAGCTTCGATGGCTGCATCGCTACCCAGTCCACCCATGGCAATGCCCACATCGGCACGCTTCAATACAGGGGCATCGTTGATGCCATCGCCTACATAAGCGAGTGTCTTGCCTGCCGGTTTTGTCTTCAGCAGTTGTTCTACATGCAAAACCTTGTCGGTTGGCAGCAGTTCTGCGCGGCACTCGTCCAGTCCCAGTTTGTGGGCTACATCTTCTCCCACTTCTCTGCGGTCGCCCGTCAGCATTACCGTTTTCTCTACTCCCAGTTCTTTCAGCTCTCTGATGGCATGGGCGCTTCCTCCCTTAAGGGTGTCGTTGATCACAATATGTCCTGCATACTTGCCATCAATGGCGACGTGGATGATGGTTCCCACCTGGTTGCAGTCGTGCCATTGGGCACCGATGCATTCCATCATCTTCTTGTTGCCCACGCAAACCACCTTGCCGTTCACTTTTGCACGGATACCCTGTCCTGCAATCTCCTCTACATCGGTCACCTCGCAGCCATCCGTTGCTTCTTGTGGGAAGGCAGTACGCAGGGCTGCGCCGATAGGGTGGGTAGTGAAATGTTCAGCATGAGCCGCCAAATGCAGCAGAATCTTCTCCTTGTCAGAATATTCGCCAATATGTACATTATCTGCATCGTGGGATGAATGGTCTGGGCAGGAACTGTCAGCATGAACAGCTGCTACGGCAAACTCTCCGTGGGTCAGAGTTCCGGTCTTGTCGAACACAACGGTTCCCACCTTGGCTAAAGCATCCATATAGTTGCTGCCCTTGATGAGAATACCATTCCGGGATGCTCCGCCGATGCCGCCAAAGAAGGTGAGGGGCACGCTGATGACCAGGGCGCAAGGACAGGAAACTACCAGAAATATCAAGGCGCGGTTGAGCCATAATGGGAAGTTCTCGCCAAAGGTTCCTTCACCTACGATTCCTGTTGCTGCCAGGAATGGAGGAATAACCGCCAGGGCAATGGCTGCGAAAACAACGATAGGAGTATAGACTCGGGCGAAACGGGTGATGAAAGCCTCGCTCTTCGACTTGTTCTTGTCTGCACTCTCTACCAGAGAAATAATCTTGGATACGGTACTTTCGCCAAAACTCTTGGTGGTGCGTACACGAACTACTCCTGAAAGGTTGATGCAACCGGACATGATAGTATCGCCTTCATTCAAATCCCGTGGCATACTCTCACCTGTCAGGGCAATGGTATTCAAGGCTGAGCTTCCCTCAACAACAATACCATCCAATGGAACTTTCTCTCCCGGACGGATTACGATAGTTTCTCCTATCTTGACGTCTTCCGGCGAAACCGACTCTACTTTTCCGTTTCTTTCAACATTCGCTACATCCGGTCGGATATTCATCAGATGCGAAATACTGTCGCGGCTCTTTCCTTCCGCATATCCTTCGAAGAGTTCGCCCACCTGAAAGAAGAGCATCACAAAGACTGCCTCCGGGAATTCTGTATCTGATCCTGGGAAGAATCCGATGCAAAGTGCTCCGATGGTTGCAATAGCCATCAGAAAGTTTTCGTTAAACATATCGCCCTTGGCAATACCTTCTGCAGCTTCGCCCAGCGTCTCATGTCCTATCAATAAATAAGGAATGAGATAGACGAGGAGTAACTGCCAGGTAGCCAGACTGTATTCCTTTTCGATGAAAACAGCGATAATCAGGAGGATGATGGTTGCTCCAATCAGAAAGAGTTTGGATTTCAAACTGCCTTCTTCATGGTGATGGTGGTGGCAACCGCACCCCTGGTGCTCATGTTCTTCTGTGCCGCATGAGCAATCATGATTGTGCTCATGATGATGTTCGTGAGATTTTTCACAATGGCATTCATGATGATGTTCGTGAGAATGTTTCATTTCTTCCATAATTTGCAATACTTTTAGTTCTATATAACCAGGAACATTCAGTTCCTTTTTCTATTTCGGTTGCAAAATTACGAAAAGGTTTCTGCAACTTGGTTGCAAAAGTCCAAATCGCCCTCTTAATGTTATTTTTGTTTACGCAAAAACAAATAGACCAAATTCAAGCAAACCAGCAACGAAAAAAGCAGTTAAGCACTTTCTGCTTAACTGCTTGATTTTCAACGTGGACCAGCTAGGGCTTGAACCTAGGACCTCCAGATTATGAGTCTGTTGCTCTAACCAACTGAGCTACAAGTCCGTTGAATTTTTATCAAATTCGAGTGCAAAGATACTAGATTTTGGGCAAATAACCAAATAAAATCTTAAAAATTTTCTTAGAATCAGAAAAATAGCGTATCTTTGCACCAAATTATGTGCGCACACGTGCGTATGTACTTATTAATCGTACAAAAAAGAAAAAGAATTTCTATTCAGAAATGGACATAGACAAAAATAGAAGAATCGGTCTTACCGATGAACAAGTTAAACAGAGTAGGGAACAGCATGGCAAGAACGTGCTCACCCCTCCTCAACGTACTTCATTATGGAAACTGTATTTGGATAAATATCGCGACCCGATTATCCAGATACTTCTTGTGGCGGCTTTCGTATCCCTCATCCTTGCTTTTATCGAAAAGAATTTCATGGAGACCATCGGTATCTTCGTGGCTGTTTTCCTTGCTACTACCGTGGGCTTCTACTTTGAGCGCGATGCGGCTAAGAAGTTTAATCTGCTTACGGCGCTCAGCGAAGAGCAGCCGGTTAAGGTGCGCCGCAATGGTAAGGTGATGGAGATTCCGCGCCACGATGTGGTGGTGGGAGATGTTGTGCTCGTGGAAGTGGGCGACGAGGTGCCTGCCGATGGAGAACTCATCGTCTGCAACGACCTGCAGATTAATGAATCTGCCCTTACGGGCGAACCTGTTGCCGAGAAATCTCTGGAAGGCGGTGGCGATGGAGCCTATCCTCGCAACGTCATCCTCCGTTCTACCATGGTGATGAATGGTAGGGGCGAGTTCGTGGTTACTGCCGTGGGCGATGCTACCGAGATTGGTAAGGTGGCGAAGAAATCTACTGAGCAGACTTCGGTGGAGACACCGCTTCACATGCAGCTCGATAAGTTGGCGAAGATGATTTCCAAGGTGGGCTCCGTAGTATCTGTGGCAGCCTTCTTCATCTTCCTGATTCACGATATCCTCACCAACCCGGCATGGGGCGGCAAGGATTATTTCTATATGGCAGAAATTGTGCTGAAATACTTCATGATGGCTGTTACCCTGATTGTGATGGCGGTGCCGGAGGGATTGCCGATGGCGATTACCCTTTCTCTGGCACTCAACATGCGAAGAATGCTGAAGTCGAACAATCTGGTGCGCAAGCTTCATGCCTGCGAAACCATGGGCGCCGTTACCGTGATCTGTACCGATAAAACCGGTACGCTTACTCAGAACAAGATGCAGGTGAGCGCCCTGGAACTCAAGCAGGGCGATGAGGTGCTGCTCGATACTGCCATCGCCCTCAACTCTACAGCCGAGTTGAATGACGGCAAACCTATCGGAAACCCTACCGAGTCGGCTCTCCTGCTCTGGCTCGATGCCCAGGGCAAGGATTATGAAGAACTCCGCAAGCAGGTGAATGTGCTCAAGCAGTTGCCTTTTTCTACCGAGAGAAAGATGATGGCAACCTTGGCAGAAGTTGATGGCGAGACCTATCTCTTCGTAAAGGGTGCGCCTGAAATCGTGATGAAGAAATGCATCATCGAAGATAGAATGCTGAGACAGTCAGCCGAAGAACTCGATGAGTGGCAGCATAAGGCAATGAGAACTCTGGCGTTCGCCTATAAGAAGATAGAAGCTTCTATCATGAGAACTTCCAGAACCTCTACTGCCGAAGTGGTAGCACTTCTCGATGCCAACGACCTTCAGTTGCAGGCCATTGCAGCCATTGCCGATCCTATCCGTCCGGATGTTCCTGCCGCCGTGCAGGAGTGCCGCCATGCGGGTATCGAGGTGAAGGTGGTTACGGGTGATACGGCTGCCACCGCCTTGGAGATAGGTAAGCAGATAGGTGTCTTCGAAGATGAACCTGAGAATATCGGAGCAGATGGCTCTCTGACCTCGCTCGACCAGCAGATGATTACGGGCGAACAGTGGGAGGCTCTTTCTGATGAAGAGGCTTACGAACGGGCAAAGGATATCCGTGTGATGAGCCGTGCCCGTCCTACCGATAAGCAGCGACTGGTGGCCATGCTCCAGAAGCGTGGCGAGGTGGTTGCAGTAACAGGCGACGGTACCAACGATGCTCCGGCGCTTCACTATGCTCACGTGGGCTTGTCGCTGGGTTCGGGAACTTCCGTAGCTAAGGAGGCTTCGGATATAACCCTGCTCGATGATTCCTTCAAGTCTATCGCCAACGCCGTGATGTGGGGACGCTCGCTCTATCGCAACCTGCAGCGTTTCCTCTTCTTCCAGTTGGTAGTAAACGTGGCAGCCCTCCTGCTGGTGCTTGGCGGATCTGTCATCGGAACTGAAATGCCGTTGACGGTAACCCAGATTCTCTGGGTGAACCTCATCATGGATACCTTTGCAGCCCTGGCACTCGCCTCATTGCCTCCATCTCACGAGGTGATGAAGGATAAGCCGCGCAAGGCATCCGATTTCATCATCAACAAGAGCATCGGTTTCGGCATTCTGTTCTGCGGCATCGTCTTCTTCCTCGTTATGTTTGCCCTGCTGGTCTACTGCGAGCGCAGAGGCAAGGGTGGAGTAGATGTGCATGAACTGACCATGTTCTTCACCACCTTCGTGATGATCCAGTTCTGGAACCTCTTCAATGCCAAGGCACTGATGAGTCATCACACCGCCTTCCGCCATTTCCTGAAGGATAAGGGAATGATTCTGGTGCTTGTACTGGTATTGGTGGGTCAGTGGATTATCGTAACCTTTGGTGGCGAAATGTTCCGCACCACACCATTGTCGCTCCACGAGTGGCTGCTCATCATCGGCTCAACCTCCGTTGTACTTTGGGCGGGCGAGCTGTGGAGAACTTCTAAGAGAATGATAGCAAAGAGAAGATAATCCATCGGAGTTCTTCTTCTGATATGAATGTTAAAGTCAGTCCTTATGAATACAATACATTATAACGATACCGTGCAGTTGCAGCCTTGTGTGGCAACGATTGGTTTCTTCGATGGAGTGCATCGGGGACATCAGTTCCTGATTCATCATCTCGTAGAGACGGCACGAATGGATGGCTTGCAATCCACCGTCATCACCTTCGATGCGCATCCCCGCAAGGTATTGCAGGCGGATTACCAGCCAGAGATGCTGAGTACGCTTGATTCCAAGCTGCTGCTGCTTTCGAAGACGGAAGTGGATAATGCTGTGGTGCTGCATTTCGACAAGGCGATGGCTGCGATGTCGGCAAGGGAGTTTATGCAGCAGGTGCTCCACGACCATCTCAACGTAAGGAAACTCTTCATCGGCTACGATCATCGCTTCGGTCATAACCGCGAGGAGACTTTCGAAGATTACGTGCGCTACGGCAAGGAGATGGGCATCGAGGTAATCAGGAACGAAGCCTTCCAGATAGATGGCATCAACATCTCTTCTTCCGTCATCCGCTCTTTCCTGAAAGAGGGAGAAGTGGAGATGGCAGCCCGGTGCCTCGGTTTCCCTTACACCCTCATCGGAAAGGTGGTGAATGGATTCCATGAAGGCAGAAAACTCGGTTTCCCTACAGCCAATCTCGACATCTCTCACTTCGGACAGCTGATTCCTGCCCCTGGCGTCTATGCCGTAAGGGTAAGACTGGAGAATACGGTGGTATGGAAACGGGGAATGATGAATGTGGGCAATCGCCCAACCTTCAATGGCAGACTACTGACGCTAGAGACGCACATCTTCAATTTCGACGGGGATATTTATGACCAGCTCTTGCTCGTAAGCTTCGTGAAGCGAATAAGGGGCGAACAGAAGTTTGACAGTCCCGAGGAGTTGGCGGCGCAGCTGAAAGAGGATGAGCAGACCGTGCTGGATCTCTTTGAAAAGGAAGCGGAATGATTGCAAGAATGCGATTAACTATAAACGATTAATTATAAACAGTAAAAGCAATGGCAAAGATTAATTTAAAGAGAGGTTTGACGGATATCGTCCTCTACATGATTATATTTATAGTAGTACAGATTATCGTGATGTATGCTGGCGCAGGAATCTGGGCGGGCATTAAGGGCGAAGGTTACCAGGCAACGCTCCTGGCTGTCAGTTCGGGCAGCAATCCTATCCTGATGGCGCTTACCTCAGCGTTCAGCAACGTTATCACCCTCGTCATCTTCCTGAAGACGAAGTGGACACCGCTGACCCGCGATTATCTGCTTTCCAAGCCTTGGACAACGCTTCTCTGGGTGGCATTGTTCACTCTGGGAACCATCATTCCTCTGGAGTTCATATATGAGCAGATAGGCATCGAGATGGACGAGAATACCGAGCAGATATTCGCATCGCTCATGAAGGAGCCTTGGGGCTATGTGGCTATCGGCGTTCTGGCGCCTTTTGCTGAGGAGGTTGTGTTCCGTGGAGCCGTTCTCCGCACCCTGCTGGGTCTTATGAGCAAGAAGAACCATTGGGTAGCCATCATGATTTCGGCTGCCATCTTCGGTCTGGCTCACGCCAACGTAGCGCAGTTTGTCAATGCCCTCCTGCTGGGCTTACTCCTGGGTTGGATGTATTATCGCACCAAGAGTCTTGTTCCGGGCATCCTGCTCCACTGGGTGAATAATACGATGGCGTATGTCCTGTCTAATATCATGCCGCAGAGCGATGGCAAACTCATCGACCTCTTCCATGGCGATGAGAAAACCATGTATTATGCCGTAGGCTTCTCTCTCTGCATCATGATTCCAAGTTTTATACAGATGATTATCAGATTAAAGAAAGCAAAGGCTTAACACAAAAAAGGCTGCTCCCTCATCCATTTCGACATGGAGGAGTTGGATGAAGGCTTGAAGAGGATACAACACCATAGCTATCAGTTGAAGGAATCGAAGTTCACCTTGAAACCCCTTGTAAAGTAAATATATTAGGCTTCAAATGCTGTTAGGATGGCATTTGAAGCCTATTAAAATTCTTACTTTAGGAGGTCTTGAGTAGATATTCTTTATTTGTATAGATTGCCTAATGCATAGAGGGGAATGACATCTACTTGGCGCACAGCATCGTCTGCATCCTTGTCGATATATTCAAATCTGCCAAAGTTTTCCAAGGAAGTGCGTATGGCATGATGTAGATTTTTCTTGCGCATGAAAAGCCACAAACTCTGCATGCTTCCTCTTGTGGAAGCCTTGACTTCTACTGGGAGAATTTTTCCCTCTATAGCCTCGATATAGTCAATCTCAGCGTTAGCACCTCGATTCAAGTTCTGCCAGTAGTACATTTCTGACTTTTGGAAGCAGTCATGTCCCTTCATCAGTTCCAAACCAGCAAACATTTCGGAGGCTGCTCCCTTATTCACGAAATCAACATCTGATGATAACAGGATGTCGGCAGCAGGTGTGCCGAGCATCGTTTGCATCAAACCTAAATCAAGAAAGAGATACTTCGTGTAGCTATTGTTTTCTTCTGCACCCAACGGAAGGCCATTGCCATCGGTGTGGGTAACGGGCTTGATTAGACCAGCCAACGTTAGTAGGTGCAAGGCATCCTTTATGACAGAAGAATGTAGCTCGTTATCCACCTGTCTGAAGACAAACTTGCTTCTAGCCTGCAAGGCTACAGAACGTAATACCTTTCTTAGCAGGGTTGGGGAGATACGTGACTTGTATTTAGAGAAATCATCTTGATAGGTGTCAAGAATGTCGTTATGTACATGAGCACACTCCAGATAGCTGTTTGTCTCTATCCACTCCGTTACTGCCGCAGGCATACCTCCAACCAGGTAAAATGTCTTCAGTTGATTCACCAGCTTATTATGAACTGCCTCTGGAATGGGGGCTCCTGGTGTGGCTTTTCGCTTATAATCTATAGTTAAATCCAACCCTTGCGCCAAAAGAAATTCATCGAAAGAGAATGGGTACATATACAAAGAGCGTATTCTGCCCACTCCAAATGAAGGGAGTTCCTCTAAGGTGAATTCCAAGAGAGAGCCTGCCGCTATGACATGCAACTCAGGATAATCTTCCTTGAAGTAACGAAGCGACATAATGCCTTCTTGGCTTACTTGGATTTCATCAATAAAGAGCAAGGTTTTGCCTGCTACTATTGGGATGCCAGTTGATGCGCTGATGTCTTCACAGGTACGTTTCACGTCTATATCTTTTGTGAAGAGCTGACGGATAGAAGGTTGGCGTTCTAAATTTACTTCAACAAAGTATTTGAAACACTTGGCAAAATGTCTGACGGCAGATGATTTGCCCACTTGTCTTGCACCCCTTATTAAGAGAGGCTTGCGGCGTGGGGAGTCTTTCCATTCCAATAATTTTTGATCTATATTTCTTCTGTAATACGTCATGTTGTGCTAATTTATTGATTTACAGTGCAAAGATACATATTTTATCCAAAAGTCAAGGCTAAAAACAGTTAATTTTATCCAAAAGTCAAGGCAATAGAGGGCTGTTTTTATCCAAAAGTCAGGGCTAAAGACATTCCGAACATAAGAAAACTGCTGCTTTTTTTTGCATATTCTTTGGTCGTCTCATAGAAAAGAAGTACCTTTGGAGTGTTTTTTAAAAAAGGACAATAAATACAATGAAGATAATAGAAAGCAGTATCATAGGAAAGAAGAGCCCTGAGGCTTGTGAGGATGGAATGGTAGTTACCGATGATTTCATCGCAGTGATTGATGGCAGTACGAGCAAGACGCCGAAGCATCTCAATCCTGATATGAAGAACGGAAGATACGCCATGATGCTTATCTCGGAATACATCCAGGAGGAACTGAAAGCGGATGCCTCGGTAGATGAATTCTGCCAGGGCGTAACGGCGTATATATATAATAAGGTGTATGAAAAGCTTGGGGTAGAAGAGCGGTTGAAGAAGCATCCCGAAGAGCGGCTTACCGCCTCGGCTATCCTTTATAGCCGGACAAGGAATGAAGTATGGATGGTGGGCGATTGCCAGGCAATCATCGATGGAAAACTCTATGAGAACGGCAAGCCTTATGAGGAGAAGATAGCCCGGAAACGAGTAGAACTGATAGCGCAGGGGCTTTCGCCTGCTGAGGCTAGAAAGCAGATAGAGCCATTATTGATCGAGGCGATGCTTTCCGGGCAGAACCAGACCTATACGGTTATCGATGGATTTCCTATCTATCGGGAGGGAGTGAAGGTTGTCTCTGTTTCAGATTCCTGTTCTGTTCAAGATCCTGTTTCCTGCTCAGGTTCCGCTTCTGCATCAGATACAATTCCATCTTCTTCCTCCGAGATAGTATTGGCGAGCGATGGCTATCCGTTCCTGAAGCCAACCTTGGCAGCGAGCGAGGCGGCATTGGCAGAGCAGATTGCCAACGACCCTCAGAACATCCGTTCCTTTATCGCCACCAAGGGCATCGTAGAGGGCAATAAGAGCTTTGATGATAGAACTTATATTCGATTTGTTTATTGCCAGTAAATAAAAAACCGCAGATTTATTTATTGGCAATAAACAAAAATGGCTGATTCCGCCAGAAAAAAAAATAACATGGACAAATTGAATTTGTCCGGCTTGTTTGTCTGGAGGCTTGTAACATCCCAATAATCAGTAGATAATGAGCGTTCGGACAATTTGTCCGTGTTATTTTTTTAGCATGAAATGACAAGTAATGGCAAGGATTTCTATCCGGCAAGCGATGTATTCCCAAGAAGAAAACGATGACTTCTGCACCGAGAAACGGTGAGTTCTGG
>OGZO01000928.1_pt1 | contig 22012 bp, 28 predicted proteins | sample 1576721 | NCBI WGS metagenome assembly OGZO01 (sample SAMEA3541516, study PRJEB24748) | human gut metagenome | biome: human gut; feature: human-associated habitat; material: faeces | place: China | collected 2012 | reverse complement strand
TGTAAATATTGCGTTTGAAGCATCTGTGCTAATAACTACTTCCATTTAAAATACCTCCTCAATAATATAACCATTAAAACTAAAAAGTTCTTTAATAAGCTCAAAATCTTTTTCAAAGACATCTAAGTAACATACATCATTATCACTTACTCGAAAGGCTAAATTATAAGTCTCTAAAGGTTCTTCACTTGGCTTTATTTCTTCTAACTGACTTAAAGCAAGTTCTTTAGCGTCACCTAAAATTGATACTTGAAAAAATAAAACTGGAAAAGAGTCTATAAATCTTGATGACTTAACTACCCCTACTGTTTTGCTTGTTGTCAAAAATGAACGAATATATTGCTCAATCAAGCTACAAGTCGACCTACCAAGTATATTATACTTAGTAGCCTTTATAGTCCATTTATTTAATGCTTTACTTATAGTCTTACAATCAATCCAATTAACTTTACTGAGCAACTTTACATCAAAACACACTGGCTTTCTACCTATTTCAGCCCAACTATAGTACTTTGCAAGCACATCCTCTAAAAGAACATATATGTCTTTACTTAAATTTGCACTTGCTACCAACTTCCAAAGCTCCTTAGTATGAATAATGAGATGCTCTGCAAAATCAAACTCAATAAAGCCAAGTAAATTTAACCCTGTTACTAAAGGGTAATATACCTTTGATAAATCTTTACTATCAGCTACGCAATAATTCGGAGCTGTAGAATCTCCAAAATCTTTTAAATACTTTGGAAAACCTACAAGTTGCTCATTAAAAGGTATTATTGTGTCAAAATCAATATCTTTTACAAACTGCATAAGCTCACCTATAAAAACCTTTCTATCTTATATTCATCTGACTCAAATATCGATTTGAATAAATCTTTTTTCGTAACAAGAGTATTTATGTAGTAAATATCATTCTTACTAAACTTAAAATCCTTATAATAAAACGTTGACTCTGATTCTTGTGTCATAGCATAAGAATATAAATATTCATCATTTCCTGAAAAAGCTTTTAAAATTGAATCTAAATTCCCAACACACTCACAAGTTATTGTAAGAACTGGAATATCATAATAAAAACAATTTATCCAAATTCCACATAAATACTTTTCGCTACCCCTTGATATTATACATGGCAAATGCATACCTGACATTTTATCTATAAAGAGTTTATCATTAGCAAGTTTTGACTTAGTAGCTGTTATAGTTAATTTCTTACTTACTTCATTAATAGCTGAGAAACAAGGTCTCCAAAAAACCTCATCATCTATATAAAACTTAAATAATTGTTCATTAGTAATATTTCAATCTGCTGTATTATATGGTTTACTCAAAGCTAAACCTGCAATATTTGAATCATCACATTTAAAAAAGTACTTTCTCAACTCAACTTCAATAATCTTTTTAGTCTCAACACTTAAAAATCCGCAACGTATTACAGCATCTAAAAATTCAATTGTACTACAACTAACATAATTACCAAACTTTACTAGCTCGATATATAAAATTATATTTGTATCTATAAGTACTGGATAGTATAAAATACCCTTGCAATTTACACTTGTTAATAAATATCCTATAGGTCTCCCAAGAAAGCCTAACTTTCTTAAGTCAGAACAAAAAGATACAAATTTAATATTTATTGTATTATCTATTTCTACAGGAATTATCGTATTAAAATCAATATCATTATATACATCTACCATTCTTAGTAACTCCTTTTAGTACACTAAGTAATCTAACCCTTGCCCTCTGTTTAGCCTCAAAATCATTAATAATAGAATCTGCATAATCCAAATGCATTTGCTCTACCCCTGATAAATCTGACAATGCTAATAATCTTAATCTCATAGATTTTAATTCCGTATAAAACATTGAGTAAATACTTTTCATCGATTTTTCCTCTCTTCTTGAAGTCTTCTTTTGATATTTTCGATAGAATACTGACCTATATCCTCTTCATCATTATCTTCTGAACTACCATTTTTATCTAATATAGGTAGTTCAACCTCTTTATAATGAATGGCTATATCAATAGCTTCAAGTTCTTCTAAGTCAGCTAAAGTGTACTTCTTAGCCTCTCTTTTTCTAAGAAGAACTTCTCTTCTATTCTTCAATTCATCAATTGATAACTTATAAAAATCTTTCATATAAATCAACCATTTCAATTATAGTTATATTATACCACAAAATAAAGAAAAAGTCAAGACTAGCTTAATACTAATCTTGACCTCTTATTAAACTGCTGAATTAAACTCCCCACATAGGATACCCCTTGATTTAAAAGGTTCAATACTTGTTTGTAATAACTTATCGAATAGCTCAGATGCATTTGGATTAAAAGGATTTCTTAATAATGCGTTATAAATATCATTTTCTTCTTTAGGACAAGAAACATTCATAAAATGACGCAATAAATCTGAACTACCCCCTAAATATTCGTAAATTGATAATGTATCACACAATAGAAAAGGTCTTAATTCATCTAAATCATCTAAACTTAATTCCTCAGGTTCTAACCCTCTCTTATCATGCATATATTGACTTCTGATAGAAGCACAAGCATCTGGATTTTGTTCATAGATTTTATATAAAGCGCATAATCTTTTTAAAGTCATAAAACCTCCTATAAATGAAGAAACTCTTTAGCCTCTTTAGACAAAACATCCAAAGAACCGTAATACTTAATAATTAGATTACAAACTTCATTTGTATCCATAATTCTGCCTAAAGCTCTAAATCTTAATACTAAATTATTTATATCGTCAATATCTGACTTCTTCTCTTTTCTAAATGCAACTAACTTCATGCATAACAACAAATCTGGATTAACATTTCTGACAACTAATCTATCATAAACTTTATAAACAGAAGAATTTGTTATAATAGCGTTAGTATAACTTTTTGTCGTCTTAAAGTTACAATTAATAACCTCATGACTTAAACCAAGTCTGTCACTCACTTTATTTATACAGTCGCGCATATCTGAACCTATAGTCCACATAGCATCAATGTCTAAAGTAGCCTGTCTTGTATGCAAAGAAGTAACTATATTTGCTCCACCTACAACATATAAATCAGCTCTATAATCTTTAGACATTCCACGAAACTTTCTTCGTAGTTCCTTATTCAGTTCATAATATATTGAGTCTATTGCTGATTTGTCTAAATTGATAGTGTTTTTATCTATAAAAGAATTTTCCATAATTAGTGTACCCTTTCCTATATAATATTATACCATACTTCTCGTAAAAAGTCAATATAATATTTTACTTAAATAAGTGACTTAATAAGAATACAATAAGAACAGTCATAAAGACTAGGGCTACCCCTACTATAATCAAAGGTATCAACTTTGATTTTAGTAATTCCTTATTACCTTTAAAGCTACCTTCTTTCTTAAGACGTCTGAATTCTTTTATTGCCATAACTTCTGCCCATAGAAACAATATGTAAAGCCCGATAAGTATTATGAAACCTAAATCATTATCTATAGGTGTATCGTGCATATGCTTATGCTCCTGTTGATATTGTAATGTATGTTTTGCTCTCGTTAATAACATAATTTTCTTCCTTAATTGGAATATATTCACAGTTTAATATATGAAAAAATGCACATAATAATACTGCAACATAAAATCAAGACTTAACTGAAAGGAGATTTATTATGTCTAATAAGAATCGAATCGAAGTGCCTGAAGCAAAGAATGCAATGGAGAAGTTCAAGATGGAGGTTGCATCAGAACTCGGAGTTGACCTCAAGTCTGAGAACCTGACTGCAAAGGATGCAGGTAGAGTCGGTGGAAACATCGTAAAAAGACTTATAGAAAGAGCTGAGTCTGAAATGTAACTAACAAAAGAAAAAGAGCCTAGCTGTTTTGTGCTAGGCTCAGATACATAACTACCACTGAGTTACTCAAAGATGTGCCAATTTCCAGTACCTGTTAAAGAAAACTCAGCATCTAAATTAGATACAATAAAATCAATCCAAGTATATGGTTCTATACAAGCATCCAACAACTTCTTATTTTCTGCCGTTGTCAACTTTAATAGACCATTGTATTTAATATTATTCTTAGCTAAGACCTGCTCTAAGGCTTCTTTCTGTGTCTTAGCCTGCACTACTTCACAAATACCTGTGTATTTAAAATAACCTGAAACCTCAAAATTTTTCATCTGGTCTTCTATACTCCTTCTGTTTATCTAAGTTCTGTTTAATGCCGTACAACATAATCAACTGCTGTAGGTTTGAATCAAACATCATGCTCCTGCCACAATATTTATAGATGAAGCCATCTTCTGTAAACTCACTAGGCTCAAACTTACCATTTAAAATACTAAAACCGATGCCTCTAAACGGAGTTGCACGACACACCTGAATCATCTCATCTATAGTTCTTTCACGAACTTTGAGAAGTCTCTGCAAACCTTCATCCGGAAATGTAACACTCAAGGCTGTAACTGCATCGTCTATATTTGCTCTCTTGGAACTTTCCTCGGCAAAATATACAGTACCGCCTTCATACTCCTTGTATAACTCATTGAACTCTTTCAGGCTTAAGCGTGACTCAACCCATTTATCGATGATTGGAATTTTAGTCAGATCCTTACTGTAAATGGAATCAAATACCTTAACACTTACAGACTCATCTGGTGACTCCGCATTAACTGAACAAAATACTGTTCCGAACTTGTTTGAACCTACATATATCTTATTAGGTAAATCAATCAGAACTGCTTCTTCGTGAATGTATTCTTTCCTACCCCAAAAGAACCTTTGTAAGTCTGCGAATGCTGCAAACCTTAAAGTGCTCTTAAGTCTGTTAGCACCGTCTAAGAAACGTGCTCTTACTGGCTCAACTTCCTCATCTGCCTTCCATACCTTACTGCTATGTCTAGCAAGTAAACCAGTACCTTTTCCAACTACATAACTACCGTCACCTAAAGACATTAAAGCGAAAGACAAGTGAGCCTTATCCCAATAAATCTTATTTGGTGTGTATTCCTTTTAATAAACATATACCATATTCAACATAATTTGTTGCCCTCCTTCTTTATACTATAATTATAGCACAAAGTTAGGCGTAAATCAATAGTTTCTATACAAAAAGTTTAAATAAATCAATCTAAATATACCATATCTGATAGCTCATACTTTGCTTTCCAACTATCATAAGTTAAAACTCGGTATGCTGAAGTCATACATACTGCACAAAATACTATCTTATCAAAATTATGATGTAAATCAATTTTATTTATTTTGTCAACTACTTCTCCTATCAAGAAACTGTCGAGAACATCTATATCTACAAGCATAACCAAATTGATGGTATCTATCTGTCTATAACTTAAGACTTTCTGACTCTGTTCTCTATATGCTGAAACTATGTAATCAAAATCTTTACCTCTTAGGTCAACTGTAACTACCCCACATTTGTCATAAATTTCTTTGGCTAAGATACAAAAACCATCTTCCTCAATATCTGCGACATATTTACGAACAGTTGTACCATCTATAGACTTACCATTATAAATGAACTTATCATTATATTTATCACTACAATCAATAATCTTTCTAATAAATTCATCATAGAAATAATCCTGAATAAGATGCATTCTTATACCACAGTAATACTGAATTGGTAAATGTTTGTTCCACTGGTCAAAAACATGTAACTGAGTCGTTTCGCCTATACAACAAGGCTTAATATCTCCTGCTAAATGACCTTCAATTTTCTCACTAGTTTCTTTTGTAAGATTTTTTTAAATCAAGTGGAAATTTCATAAAAGAAACATCTGTGCCTGTACTATTAATCTCAAAATGACTAGTCTGACGTGCTCCAGTATACTTTCTAATAGCATCTGGTAGTAAATCATAGGCGACAATAAATCTAAACCTATCAATATCTCCATCTAATGCTAAAAAAGTAACTAATGAATGTTGTAAAGTTAACATGACAAACCTCCTAAATCTTAAAATGTAATATATGCTCCTATGCGTTTATATATTATAGTTTAAACTTCGAAGTGCTATCTTCAAGCTTAGTAACCATAGAAACCATATCTTCACAACTTTGATTAATATTTTCAAGTAAAGATGACAACTCTTCAGCACTTGCATTAACCTCTTCTGTAATAGCTGCATTATTTTCAGCACCATTTGATATTATATCAATTTGCTCCTTAAGAGAAGTAATATCTTTCTGCATATGGTCTTTAACTTCTGAAACAACATGCAACTGTGAACTTGTATCAGCTACCCCTGAATCTATCTGATTAAACTGTTCAATTACAGCTTTTGTTGACTCTGTGCTGTTATTGTTACAATCTACAACAGTTTTAATACACTTCTCGCATTCATCAAAGCCTTCAGTTAAAGCAGATATAATTTCCTTGATATTATCCAATTCTTTTGATGTATTTTCAGATAAACTTTTAATACTATTTGCAACAACTGCGAAACCTCTACCTGCTTCTCCAGCTCTAGCTGCTTCTATACTAGCATTTAAAGCAAGTAAATTAGTTTCAGACGCAATACTCTTAATACTATCTAAAATACCTTTCATTTTTTCAATATCCTCAGAAGTTTCAGAAATTCGTTTAGCAATTTCTTGCACATTAACTCCCATGTTTTCACTTTCCTCAGACATTGACTCCATTTTCTTACGCATATCAATAGCATTACTTTGTAACGTATTCATATGACTTATAGAAGAATTAACAGCATTAGCAACATCAGAACTAGCATCAGTAAGAGATGAAACATTAGCAGAAACTGTATCGACCACTCCTGCCTGTTTTGTTGCTTCTTGTGCTACATTTTCAATAGCTTCTGTAACCTGACTTGTTGCGTCAACAGCACCCTTCGTCATATCCTTAATAGTATTACTTTCAGTCGATACTGAATCAACAGCATCTTTAACTGCTGAGATACTACCCCTGAAAGATTGAATTGATAAGTTTGTACTACGAATCATAGCACCAAGTTCATCATTTCTTTCAGCAACCTTACCACTTAACTCTGATGTAAGATTTCCATCAGCTAACTCAAGTAACTGCTCTTTAGCAACATCAATAATTTTGATAAGTTTATTTAAGCATAAATAAACAGCTACTAAAGTAATAACTAAAAGAATAACACCACAACCTACTAAGAACCAAACAGTATTTCTTGACAAATCATTTACTCTTACTAAACCATTTGAGTTATCTACAATACCCTGTATATCATCTGTATAAATACCAGTAGTAATAACCCAATTCCAAGCCTCAAACTCCTGAGAATAAGCCACTTTAGGTGCTATAGTTTTACCATCTGATTTTGTAAAGTAAAATTCATTGTATCCCCCAGTTTTCGCTACTTTCATAATCTCCTGAATAATTTTAACCCCATTCTTATCAGTTAAATCCTTTCTATTATTACCTTCTTGTTCTGGTAAGATTGGATGCATAACTAGATTGTAATCAGTATCATCAATCCAAAAATAACCCGAATTATCATCCCCATATCGCATACCCCTGATGATTGTTAAAGCTTTCTGCTTTGCTTCTTCTTCCGACATATCGCCATCTTTATAACTATCGTAGCAAGTTGAAATAATACTGATTGCACTCTGTACTTCCGACTTAATTTCTGATTTATAGCTTTCTAAGGTAGTTTCATACAAAATATCCTTAGTTGTTTTGTTGGTATTATGATAACTCAAACCTGACAAACCTACTAAAACTACACAAACAAATAATACTTCTACAAAGATATAACCTAATATCTTTAGCATTAAGCCCTTATCTTTCTTATTCATTTAAAATCCTCCTGATAAATATTTTCTTAAGCTCCCTTCAACACGAACTCCCAAAGAAATTCTTAAAAATCGCTCTACAAAAAATAAAGCTACTGAGTTATCTAAAAACTCAGAGCTATTTCTAAGCTTACAAGTAAGTAATTCTATAGGTACTTCACAAAACACCTTATCTACCCCTAACGTATTAAAGGTTAAATAAATCTTATCACGCAATTCCATAAAACCTGCCATAATTAACATCTTGCAATCATTCATAGTGTATGTAAACTCATAAGTTATGTGGTAATATTCAAGATGCAACTTATTAAAGCATATAATCTTTGTTTTATAAAGTTCATGTTCTGATAGGCTACCTATACCTTCTCTCACCTCATAAGCAGAGCAATTTTTATTTATCCATAGACTTGTACCATCTACAAAATTTAAAGCACAGTACATAAACTACCCCTAAAGTAGTTAATAATATGGCATTGTTACCCAAAAACAGTCAGTACCAAATAACTTAATCGAAACAATAAGCATAACTGCAGTAGCTACAACTAAAATAGGTAACTCAAACTTATTATAAAACTTCTTGATACTCATATACTCACCTCCTTAGTAATATTAAGAGTAACTTATATTGTTAAATACTCTTATTACAATAAGGCATACCTGTTTCAAGAGTTCGCACTCTATATGTTGTTAAACCGCTGGAAATCATATACTGAATACCAGTATCTTCATCTTCTAAAATGTAATAGTGTTCACTGGACTCTACAAGACTAAATTTATTTGAGTTACTAGATGACTTTGCTTTAGGCTTACCATCAAAATCAAGTAGTTCGATTATAAGCTCTTTCTCTCCTAGTTTAACAACTGCAAAGTCTGTGCTTGTAACTTTATCAGTATAATTCCAATATTCTAGTTTCTCCACATTATCAGTGTACAAATCATCTGACTTTGATGTTGTATGTATAACTTGTGCTGCTTTAACTACCCCTGATACTGTTGTGACTGCTCCAAGAATACCAACGGCTATAGCTAATATTAGATACCTTAAATTTAACTTCTTCATAACTAATTACTCCTTACATAATAATTTGTATTACTCAAAACATACTCGACACCTGTATCATCATCCTTAAATACCAAAATAGTAGCGTCTTTATCGTAAGATACTGTGAAAGTATTTTTATTGCTTGGTAATACCTTCTTGCCCTCTAACGGTATAATAACTGAATTATTACCCATATATGTACTAAATTCTACAGATAACACATAACTATCTATTGTGCTATCAACATACAAATGTCAAGACTTCAGATTTCCAAATTCACTACTAAATTTAGTCTGTTTATTTACTTCTGTGAAATCAGATATTTTAATACTGTCTGCTTTATTTGACTGAAAACCATTTACTCTAATATCATTAATTCTTAGACACATCAAGATAATAACTACCCCTGCTACTGGCAAGACTAAAATATCAAGCAAACTAAATTTACCAATCTTCATTTTCATAATTGTTTACCTCCATAAAAGTATAGACTTAATCAAACATCTCTATCATAAAAAATCTAGCAAATTCGTTACTCGAAACGAAGTCGGAAAAAGAGAGCTTAACTCCGAAAATTTCTTGATTGTAAAATTTTATAAAATAGAAATGCTAGATTATATACCGTGAATTTGCTATAAAATTGTGGTATTAGATGATATTAAAAAAGTAACTCAACTAAATAGACTTTGCTTAAACTCAAGCTAAATCATATAGTTAAGTTACTTATTTAAAATATTTTCAAAATGTTGAAAAATTAAAAAAGTTATTTAAAATATAAAAAAGTAATATAGCTTGTTCGCTTTCAAACTCTTAGTGATAAACTCCATTAACGTTGAAGTATCCACAAATCTTCACAACAAAAACAACCTTCTACTTCATTTGGACAACCTTCACACTTTGTATAAGACTGAGAATAGTTTAATCTGTTTCTAACTACTTCTTTAAAACCTAAACTATTCATCACATATATCATATTGATAAATGGATTTGACTGTACTCTCCAACAATAACAATACACAGGTATTTTATCATCTGGAAGTTCGTTTAAACATTCTCTGATGATAGCTGATACATAACCTCTACCCCTGTAAGCTGTGTGGCAATAAGTCCAATCAATCTCATACCCTTGATAATTGCTTTCTGATACTGGTAAAATACCTGAAACAGCTACTATTTTATCATCCTCAATAGCTACCTTATATCTGCTTGTAAGAGATATTTCATCAACACGAAAGCAACTCTTGAAAAGATTATATAACTCTATTATATCGGAATCTTTAACATCTCGTATAAACATAATAACTACCCCAAATACTCAAGAAATATTTCATAGTTATTTAACTTATCATCAGTACTTGTAGGTCTGATAGCAAATATAACATCTTCGATGATACTATACTTCTGTAGAACTTTCTTAAAGCAATCAGCTACTAAATGAGGACTATTTCCAAAAGCACCACAACCAAAAGCACCTAAAATTATTGTATTACAGTTTCGCATAACGGCACTAACAAGAATACACTCAATTCTTTCAACCCAAATATCTATATCTCTACACATAATCGGTGCAGGACAAGTTATGACATCTACTTTAAAAGGTTCATCTAGTAAGTTATAATCCTCATCTTTGAAAATTGTTACATCTTCTGAATAGATAATTCGATTACTAGCTATGCCACCATTATTTAAACTAGCATTGTACTGATAATACTCTGAATAGACTACTCCTGATATTAAGCACTCATAAAGATTACTACAACGACAAATACACTCCTCTTGTGTATTCTCACCTTGTAAAACCATTCCACCTGGCTCTAAAGCATCAGCGAAATTAAGAATTGCTGTTCTACCCCTGTGATTATTGATGGCTGCCTGAATAGTGCCACTTGAAATAACTTTCACTTTTTGATTAACTTCGGGCAAACTATCAATGTTCTTAAATAAATCAGCTTTTACAGTAGTACCTTTAATTGCTTTGGCTGTTTTTTCAGCAAACCTTCCTCTACTTAATTCTCTCGTATCTTTAAAGATTTCGATGTTATCATCATAATAACTCATATTTCTACCTCCGTTTATAGTTATGCTAAATCAATGTTTTAGAACATCAAATAAAGCTATAAATACATCAATTATATTACAAAACAATTAGCCACTTCGACTTAAAACTGATATTTCGATTTCAAATTAAAAGCCAACTAAAAACTACTTATTAAACTAAAAAGAAAAGCGATAACTCCTAAGAATTATCGCTTTCCCTAATTTATGGTAACTAATGCAACTTAGTTAACTTGTGTATCACTCTCATTTGGTTCAGCACTATCTGTAACAAGAGTGTCAGACTCGTCTACCCCATTTGATGAAGAAGATGTCTGATTTGACGTATCAATATTGATACTATCATCTATGCTAGACTTACCAGTAAATTGTTCATAAGCACTATACTTAGGAATATTACCAGTTCCTGCTAAAGCATCGAAGTAAACCATACTATAATTTCTACCGAAATCTTTACCCCAACATACATATTTCTGTGCTAACTCTGTTGAGGTTGCCCAGTCATTAATAATTGTTGTCTCACCAGCTTTAACTGTGACTGTTTCACTAAATCCGTACATTGTACCTGTACGAGAACTAATGTTAGAATTCTTATCAGTTAAAGTCATTTCAGAAGATACAAATGTGATATCCTGATTCTCAAGGTTTTCAACAGACACCTCATATGTAATCAACTGTACTACTGAAGAAGTTGTAAAACCTCTATTTTTAGTAGAAAACTTCTCAGCATAATCAATAGCGTTCTGCTCTGTCCAGTACCCCAATAAGGCTACACGAACATCGTGATACTTACCATCAGTACAAAGTACCTTAGTAATAATTGTTGTTCCGATACCTGCTGGCTTCTCGATTGAACCGTCACCTACACGAACAACTGTATCACTTTTACCAGTATATTTATTCTGAATGAAGTTACAACCAATCCAGTTGTAAAGAATACCAGTTTCTTCTACCCATTCATCTGGAACTTGACGAACCTTATCTACATCGACCATAATAGTCTTAGATGGCTCAATCCAGTCTTTTCCATTCTCATCTTTAACTGAGTAGTAATTTACCTTCTTCTCACCATTTTCATCAAGAATATAGTTATCATTCTCATCTCTTAAATACCATGGTTCCCACTTAGATGTATTTTTATTGAACTTACCATTATCCTCTGTGTAATACTTATTAAATAAAGCATACCACTCATCATACTCTGGATTAGGCTGTTCCTCCTTCTCGGTATAATGCTCGTCTTTATAACCTGTATAACCTAAACATAACTGAGAGAACTTAGCACACATATTATGGAACTCATCTGAACCGAATAAAGCATCATCGAGCAAAGCGTCATCTTTAACATAAGGTCTACCACTTGTGCTGATAGCCAAAGGTAATTCAAGTTCTACAGTTTTTGTAGGGATATTATTCTTATCGCAAACATACTGAAGCATTAAATTAGCCATCTCATTGTACCAATCATAATCACTATCAGAATACTTAGATGACTTAAACATTGACTGAATCTGCTTAATATCTTCATCCATAGTCTGTGATAAAGCATCATAATCTGGAATAGTAACTGTAACAGCTTCGCCATTATTCATCATGGACTCAATCATAATCTTTGAGCCATCTTTCTCAGTCATACCTACCCCTGTGGTCGACATCTGCTGAACCTGTGGATATTCAAACTTGACCAAATTTGTGACCTTCTTAATAAACTCCTCACGAAGCTTAACACCGTTCACATAAGCCCATTCCTGTCCAAGATATGAATCCCCATCACCAGTGCCTACACAATCATCTACCTTACTAGCATCATAATTGTTTAAAGCACTCTGCAAGTTATCCAATGCAAACTTACCTGAGCTTTCATAAGACTCTGTCTGAGCAACAAGTTTATTTCCATTAATAACCTTAACTCCTACAACACCAAGAACAGCTACGAGAACTACCCCTCCAATTATCAGAGGTAACTTTGACTTCTTCTTAACTGATTTCTGTGGCTGCGGCGAAGTACCCTGAGCAGATTGCTGTGGAACTTGCTGATTAGGCGGTGGTGTCTGCATTTGCTGTTGCATCTGCTGTTGTACCTGAGCCTTTCTTTGCATTGGTTTTCTCTGCTTTGGCTGTTGCTGTGGCTGACTCTGTTGTGTAGCCTGTGGCTGTTGCTGAACTGACTGTGGTTGAGCGATAGTCTGACCTGGCTGAGAATAACCTTGATTTATTTCCTGTGTCCTTCCCATTTTAGCCTTGCCACCGTTATTACTGTAGTTAGCATGAGGAACATTTTTCGGTCTCTGCACTACTTTATTCGGGTCTGGCATAGAGCTTTCTCGCTGAGTGGGCTGTACCACTCGTCTCTTAGGTGCTGGCTGGGAGTCTGGCAAGTGAGCTTCTTGCACTCCCTGAAAACCATCACCTACTTCAAAATCATCATCGTAACTCATTTGAGTTGCCCTCCTTTATTATTATTTAAAACAAACTTCCTAACAACTCACCAATTGCGTCTGAAGCATCTTCCTCAATATTAGCAGGAACTTCAGTTGTGGTAGTTGAACCTGCATTTGCTGACACTGGCTCTGCAGGTGTAACAACAACTGGCTCTGGTGCAAAATCATCTCTTGTAGAAACTGGCTCTTCTTTAATAAAGTCTTCCTCAACTTCAAAGCTCTTTGTTTCAACTTGCTTTAGTGGCTCTGAAATAGGTTGTTCCTTAGTTTCAGTTAATACCACTTCCTGATTTTGAGTAATACTCTCAGTTTTTGGTGCTTCTTGCTGAACAACTACCTGCTCGCTCGCTGGACTGGAGTGAAGTAGGCTAACCACTTCACTGTTTCCAGAAGCCTCGGCAAGTTTTGAAACTGCCATAATAAGAATTTTAAGTGTATCACTAGGCTCAACAGATGCACCAGTTTGTGGCTGACTCTCCTGTGAAGCACCAATATTCAAATTATGCTGTTCAATCTGAAGAACGCTTGCACCATACTCAGACTTAGTAGTCTTAGCTACCCCTGATTTCTCAGCTGCTTCATTTGTTCTATTTAAGATACTTGAAACGTCTTCTGTACCTGCTTCAATGGTACTCTGAAGTTCACTAGCAAGGAAATCCTGCATAATAAGTGAAGCTCTAATACCATCTACAAGACTCTGAGTACTTGTAACTTCTTCGCTATCAGCAACATCATCAAGACTTGTACCCTCTATAAGGTTTCTTACCTCCTCATTATAATAATAAGCAGATAAGCACTTTATAATAAGGTTATTTAATAACTTCTCATCCTTGTAGGGTTTGACAAAGTTATCAAATAGATTTTCGTCATCAAATAACAGACTTAATTGTGCTCTCATTGACATCTTTAATCACCTCCTACAATTGCAATATATCACTATCACTCAAAATACGAGCTTGGAACTTGGCAGTCAATCTCTTATAGAAGTTTGCCGAATTTGTTGAGTAATCGACACATTCTACAGAAACATTCTTACCTAACTCTGTGAAGCCACGAAGTGTAAGATAAACAGTTCGTAAATTCACTGGAGTAGCCTTAGTGATAACATAAGTCTTCATACATTTGCTTAATGTATTAAATAAAATCTTTGGAACTGTACTATTTAGACAACCAATATTTATAACAACCACATCTGCTGGCATAGAACTTAAATCTTGGATAATTCTCTGCCAATCTACTGTCAATAAATACAAATCATTGAAGTAAGCTAACGATGTAGATACTACCCTAACATTTGGAAATCTTGTAGGTGCAACAAAATCTTTCAAACTTTCCGCACCATTTAACCAGTTAACTGGTGAAACAATCTGCTTGCAACTAAACTCCCTATCAAGTGTAGAATCAGTAACCAAATCAACAATAACTATACGTTTTGTTGCATCAGCTACACAAGTTCTACGCAATAAAGAATAAATTGAAGCGTTGCTTTCTGCACTACCCCCTGCAACAAGAACAAAATTACTTGGAACTGAAACAGGTGCTTTAATAGATGCATCAAAAGGTACTTTAGGTAATGCACTATTTTCCATCTGATAGAATACACTATCTTCTACACCCTTGATTTGCTCATTTCTATCAGCAATATCAATTTCAAGTGATGCACATCTTTCTTTATACTGTGCAAGTTCTTCTCGTAAGGAATCAAGTTCCTCACTATTTGCTGAAGCGTTATTAGCCTTTTCAAGGTCATTCTTCAATCTTGCAATCTCAAGTCTAAGTTCAGAAGTTTTACCTGAGTCATCAGTTTTCTTAAGGACTTCGATTTCAGAAGTTAATCTAGCAGATTTTCTTCTCTCCTCAAGTAATTCTTCCTGTGTCTTACTAAGAACTTCATCATCTGCCTTAGCATCGATTAGCTCTTTCTGTAAGCTTTCAACCTGATTTGTAAGTTTATCCTTATCAGTTGTAACAACTCTAAGTTCATCATCCTTAGAGGAAACTACCCCATTTAATTCCTTAATTTGACCTTCTAACTGCTCTACCTGAGTCTGTAACTCAAGCCTTGCTGTTTCGGTCTGTACGAGTTTATCCTCGATAGCATTCTTCTCTTCGATAGCTTTATCAAGAGCCTTAGCAGATACATCTGAACTACCCTTAGAAGCTTCGACATCAGTAGTAAGTTTATTGATTTCTGAATCTTTCTCTACAATCTGATTATTTAATCTTTCAATAGTCTCATTCAGACTTGCAATCGTACCATTATGTGCTTCAAGGTCTGCCTGTAACATTGAAATCTCGGCATCCTTATGAGAAAGTTTTTCGCTATCCTCTTCAAGCATACTAATAGTATCTTTATAGTTTGCAATATCAGACTCATAAGCCTCGATTTTTTCATTCTTCTCGGAAATATCAGCTGTTAAAGCCTCTACCTGCTGACTTAAGGTATTTATTTGAGTTTGAAGTTCAGAAATCTTTTCATCTGAAGCAGAGCCTAAATCTAATGCTTCGTTGATTTCTTTCTCCTTCTTCTCAAGCAATTCAGCTTTCGCTTTAATCTCTTCCTCACTAGCAGTCAACTTCTCAGTTAATGAAGAAATATCTGCTAACTTAGCCTTCAATTCCGTATTTAAATCATCAACTTCAAGCTGTTTCTTACTGAGTTCTGATTTGGTATCATCTAATATAGATAACTGTTCCTTATCCTCAGTAATCTGTTTCTGTAAAACTTCAATTTCAGCCTTATAACTTTCTGAAGCTGTAACTACCCCTGTATAAGCTTCTTCTTTCTCAGCTAAATTAGAAGTCAAAGTAGTAATTTCATCATTCTTACTACTAATCTCTGACTTAAGTACCTCGATTTCAGCTACCTTAATCTTGTAATCATCAATTTGCTTTGTGAGCAAATCAACTTGACCAGAAAGAGAAGTCTTATCGTATTCAAGTGCAGACTTAGCTTCATTTGCCTGACGCAATTTAGCTTTAAGGTCATCAAACTGACTGATAACTTGCTCAGCCTTAGCAATTTTACCAAGACTAATATAATCAGTTTCATCAGAACCACTAGCCTGTACCTGTCTCTTTGCATCTTCTAACTGTGTCTCAAGTTCATGAATTCGATTTACAAACGAAGAAATATCTTCTTCTGTATCACTTGCCTTGTCTTTAAGCTGTAATGTGAGATTATGTACCATCATTTCACTACTAGCTAATTTATCTCTTAACTCATTGATAATTGCATCACTTGACTCTGCCTCAGATGGATTATCAGTCGCAACAGATAGATTATCAAATTCATCATCTTCTATTGCATGAACAATACCTGTATTACCTGCAACCAACTGGTCTGGTGGCAAGGTAGACTCAGGCTTTTCAAATATTTCGGTACTATTAGGAATGTAGGCATCTTCTTCATCTGCAGAAGAATTCTCACCCATAAGAACATCTGGTGGAACAGTAGGTTCTGTATCAACTACCCCATCAAGACGACCAAACTTTGAGATTAAAAACTGATTTAAACCATCATCATCAATATATTTATGCACTTTAGGGAGTGCTAAAACTTCGTCTAGCACCCCCACACATGACTGATAAAGGCTTTCGTCTAAAATTACTAATGCAACATCATTTCTTGTAGCGTGATTCTTCATCTTACCTTTAATTCCTGCTGGCTTTAAAGGTTCGATAATAGCATCAGGCATAAAAACATTAAGATATGTAGTTAAGATATGCTCACCTTCTGGTGATATGTTTCCTACAAACACCTTATATTGCATAGATTAGACACTCCTTTAAATACGTTCTGCAAGAATACTAGCACCTAAAAGGTTCAACTTTCTAGGGCTAATCATCTCCTCTACCTTCTCAATATCACCATCTGGTAACTCCTTAGACACGATATGAGTAGGAATATCAATGAGCTGTGCATTTGGTGAAAGAACTTTGAAGCTTTCAAGTACCTTAGTGCTCATAGGAATAATCTCAGGTACATCAGAATCCTGCATAGAACCACCACCACAAATCAGCAGATAACCAATTGAACGAGTCTTTGTATCTGTAAGGTCGAAGAAATCCTGAATTTCAGAAACAATCTTCTGAGCAACTTCAAGTTTAGCATTGTTTACAATATCCACAATACTAATCTTCTTAGCACCGTCCTTAACCTCACCCTTGATAATACCTGCTTTAATAGATGCATCATCAAGGTCAAGTCCCATCATTCTAAGCTTTCTACGCACAAGCTGGTAAACATTGTTACCTCCCTGTGTAATAGTGTACTTAGAGTTCTGAACCAATTTATTATTCTTGATAAGAAGAATATCAGATGTTCCTGCACCGATATCAATAACAAGAACTGATTCTTCAGTCAGATACTTGTAATCTGGTCTGAACTGACAACCGATGTCGTAAACTACCCCTGCATAAGCACAATAACCCTCTGGAAGAACTACTGTCTTAGAGATTTTAATAGGCAAATCTACCTTTGGGAAAACAGCTTCAAGCTTATCAATAGACTGAATAAGCTCTGTTAAAGGTGCTTTACCCTCATCTAAATCTCCCGGTGGTAATAATGTAACTACAGTCCAAGTAATATCTAACTGGCTGAAATCTGAAATTCTCTGCATATTCATAATTGCTTTATAAGCAAAAAGGAAAGCAAGTCTGTAGCTTAAAACTGTAGAATCAAGATTGTACTTCTTATCAGAAGCACTAGGCTTGATTGTACATAAAGGCTTCTCCTTAACCTGTAAATCTCCATTACAGAAGTCACCTTTAATCTGTCTACCGTTTAACTCAGTATTTACCCTGAGAATTGTTGAAGTTGCATCATCGTAATCTGGTGATACAATATAATTCTCGTCAATAGGTGCAAATACATTAGGGATATCAAACTCCCTCTCTCTGAACTTTCCTGTCTGGCTATCCTTACCAAAGAGAACTTTTCCCTTTGTGGAAGAATTACCTAAATCAATAACTAGCGTTGCATTGCCTTGTACCATAAAATTTTGCCTCCTTACAAAAGTTTAAAAATTTACACTTAATATACACAACATTATAGAGTAAATTCATTATTTTGCATATTTTAGATTAAAAACGGATTAGTTTATTTCAAATCAAACTAGCTAAAAATAGTTCAACTAAGAACAAAATTTACTCATAAAAATGGTGCATATATAAATTTGTACTCTTTATATATGCACCATCACACATTAACTCATTTGAAGCAATTTCTTTACATTTGGAATCTGAATCAATTTAATATAATCATCTTCCTTAGTGTACTTATTTCGATAATCGGCTACTAAGCCATCAACTACCCCTGAATCGAAAGTAGAAAAATAACAAGTCGCTTCTTTAGGTTCATTCCTAAGTTTTATCCAAATATCTACATCGTCCTTGACTGAATTCCAACCATGCATGATACTCACAGTATTTATAGTACCTTCATACTTATAATAAGACCTAAGACCTGCAATAGTCATATCTGAAATAACATACACGTGACTGATACCACCATCATTAGGGTCTTCAGCCCTCTTTGTAAGTATCTTAATAAGTTCGATTGTATGCTTCTTGTTAAATCTACAATTACCTGCAAATATAACAATAATTGTTGCATCACGAAAGACTGGGGTATTGTTTCTGAAAGTATCAATACTTGTGTAGAACTCATCTGGATATACCCCTTTAGCCTGAATTACTTTCAAGCAATCAATTTCTGAAAGTATAGCTAACATAAATTTACCTCCTAACTAGAATATTAAGTACGAGATGTACAATAATAAGTTGTATACTTGAACCAAAGTCCATCAGAACTATCATCTGCTTCAAGGTGTTCTGGGTCATAAGACTTAATATCAAAGTGCTTTGTACCAGTCTTCTGAGCCATCCACTGTAAAATGGCTGACTTATAAGGTGCATGACATTTAATCTTAACACTTACTCTGGCGACTATACGACCATTACGTACCCCATCATAGTCATTTGACAAAGATGCACCATTGAAATTAGATACGTGTTGAGAAGTATCATTGTTCTTATTAATAAAACTATCCAATGTGTGCTTTCTTGAAGTTGCCTCATTGTAAGTAGGATTGCCTGTATTGTCATAAGCCTGAATTGCACCATTAATCTTAGCAGCTATAGTCTCTGTTCTAGTTCTTAAAGATGTATCACCAAAATTAATGTAAAAATAATCTACCTTAACCTGAGCAGTACTCAAATCAAACTCAACATCACCATCTGAAACAATCAACTCATCACTACTACTCTTTGTATGCTTTGCCTGAGTGCCGTTATTATATACATCAGTAGCAATACAATTATTTGCCTGTTGCATTGTAGCTGTAATATCACTACTTGATGTAGTTGTTGGGTCTGAACCTAGCATTCTCAATCTAACAAGAGTGTCAAGATTAGCTAAGAAAGTAGGCTTTAAAACTTCAGTAGGTACATAAGTAACACCAAGCGAAGTTGGAGTTAAATAATAAACTGTCTTTTTCTGACCATTTGTTGATTTACCAATATGAAATGTTGAAGTAAAATTATCAGATGTAATATCAGATGATATTGAATTATAATTTTGCATATATGAGAAACCCATATTTGCAAGAACTGGGTAAGTTTCAAGTTTCATCTTATAGGAGTTTGAACTACCTGCTTCTTTATGCTTTAAATATCCAGTTGTTAGCTGATATTTACCAATACTATTATAGAAAGCCTTGAAATTCTGACCTCCATTAGCATTTGCATCTCTACCCCCTGACGTATTGAACATGTTATACTCCTTAATTTTAGAAGTACTTCTGTTAGCCCAACTCATCAAACTAGAGTTTGTATAGTCAGAATCGATATTTCCATACAACCACTTATATACTGCTCCTGCCTGCCCGAATATCGGGTCTGAGAACTGTACATTGAAAGTTTGGTACTCTCCTAAAGTATTAGGAAATCTACCGTACTGGTCATAATATTTAGCAAGCACATAAGTATTACCCATCAAGAACTGTTCACTACCCCTGAGCCAGAGAGTTGTTTCAGCGTAAGATGTAGTCTTATCGCTTGTGATACCGTATGACTGTACCTCATTCTGAACTTTCTCGGTGAAGAACTCTTCTGACCTAGTTGAGGTACTTACAGCAGAATCAAGAGCTTCTTGTACAGTATCCTCAATTGTAATAAATCTATCTGCAAGATTTACATATTCAGCTGTTACAGTTACCATCAACATTACAAAGATATTAAGTACAATAAGAATGAACATTGACTTCCATTTCATACTAATACCCCCTTAAGAATCTTGATTTGTTGTTCTGTACTGTAAGCAAGGAACATAATAGTTATAAACAAACTCTGTGGATGCTCCAGTTGAATTTCTTACCCATTGTGTACCATCTTCTCCATTATACTCATATTTACCGTTAGCAGTACCCCAACCCCATAAAGGCTGATAAACACCAACTCTAATCTGAACTACCATAACTTGACCGTAATCAGCAGGCTGATTCATTTTCTTAACTACTAAACCTATCTGCTGTTCAACGAATGAAGAATTTCGATATCTGTACACAGTTGCTTTAGCGTCATTTGCAGTAGATATATTAGTTGCATCTTTCTTGTAATTCCAATGCAAACCTGAGATAAAATTATCACTTGAGTCTGAATCATTGAAACTCAAATTACCGTTTGATACTGTGTAACTACCACCATTAAAGTCTACTACTAACTGTCCAAATAGATGCTGATACATAGTTGCTGTCTCGCTCGGCAAGTAATTGTTCTCCATAACAACTTTTTGCAAAGAAGTGGATATACTCTGCATACGAGAATTTAAACTGATGGCTCTATATAAATAAAAAGCCATATCAAATACAAATACGAAGATTATAGCCATCATAATTGCTTTGAACACTGAATAAACTAACCTATTCATAAGTAAATTCTCCTTTCCTTATAATACTTAAAAAGGGTAGGCATGTGCAGTATGCCTACCCTCTGATTTTAGGTTATGATATTATTTTGTATTGATATCAAAACCAGTACCGTTAGATGTAGCTGTAGAAGAACTCCAAGCTGGAAGTAACTCCTGACCAGAACCTGCCACCTTAGCCCACTGTTTATTGATACCATTTGCGATACTATTGTACATTGTACGCAAAATACCACCATCATTAAATATTAACTGCCATGCTATGAAGATGATTACTAACAAACCAATCAACATAAACACTTTCTTGACTGTCTTATTCATAAAGTACAATCTCCTTTCTTTAATTATTTGATACAAATGCCCTAGAAACATTTGCTAAATATATTTTCAACTAAATGTAGCGAAAAACATATTTATTTCCATCCAGTCGAATATGTCTGAAACACAGTTGAATTACCTGTTGAAAAGCTATATGTATCATCGGTAGGCGAAGATGATAAATTTGTTGCAGTCTTCTGTATAGACGAAAACGTCTGACTACCCCCAAGAGCTTCATCAACATAGTCATCCTTGTGTACACTTGGTAAATAACAATACTCATAATAGTAACGTGATATTGGGTTCTCCATAGCCTCAGCTGCGTACCATAAAGCACCCCTCCAATATGATGTCTGTTCTATATTACCTGTTTTATGCCCTACAAGGCTATTACCGTTTAAATCAACAGTACCAAACAAAGCAAAATACAACA
>OGZO01000923.1_pt1 | contig 22067 bp, 23 predicted proteins | sample 1576721 | NCBI WGS metagenome assembly OGZO01 (sample SAMEA3541516, study PRJEB24748) | human gut metagenome | biome: human gut; feature: human-associated habitat; material: faeces | place: China | collected 2012 | reverse complement strand
TGGATTATCTTGCTAATCCCACCGGCTGGGCTGAACGGACGATGGAGAAAATCAAAAAGGCAAATTCCGGGCGGTCTGGACGCCTATACGGGATTACATTGGCTGTGGTGGAAGAGTTGACGGAAGAGTATATGAGAAAGTACAATAGTCCGAACACTCAGGAAATCATGTTCAGGCTTCTTGTGGAACTTGCTAAGCAATACAAAACCGTTCGCCTTGTCCTGAACATCAACGGTAAAACGACCGAAGTAAAGTATCCGGTCAAAGGTATGATGAACAGTGATATCCTGTACGGTGGAGGTTTCTCGACTTGCAACATCACCCCGCGCAGTGAAGAAAATCGCATCGAGGAGTTTATCGCGAACAACGATTCGCAACTCGAAGACAATCGCAGAATTCCCATCAAGTACATTCCCGAAGTCTATTACGGGAATAAGTTGATTTGGAAGAATCCGAATTTTGCAAACACCTGATTCCCAAAAAGGAGGAAATCGAAAATATGATTGCCAAAATCGGTAAAATGATGACCAAAAGGGAAGATAAATCGTTTTCCTATGAAGAGCTTGCCACAATGTTGAAAACCAGCCCTGATGCCCTCAAAACATTCGAGGACACCTATAAAAAACAGGTGCTGGAAAGCGGGGCATTATCCGAGAACTTTTTACAGTGGGATACCGCTACTGTCAAGGCTATGCTCGACAAGAGGGTGCCGTTTACGCGGGACCTTGAAACGCTCATTGACCGTATCGTAGGTGAGTTAACAGATGGTACTCGCCTGTACATCTACAACGAAAAACGTGGCGGATATTATGTAAACTATGCAGCATCTCGATACGCTGTGCCGGTAACGAACAATGACCTGAAAAAATACCCGGAAGAGCTCAGACCTCAGCTGACAGGAAATCTTGTGAAGGTCGATATTTCGGAGCCGTCGTATAAGATTCTGCTTCAGAATTACGCCGGGTACAAGGATGCACGCGATGACCGCATGAAGAAGTTCTACTACAACCAGTTCCGTCAGGGTCTTGATATTCTTGACCTCGACGACTTCACCTACCAGATGCTCGAAATGAATCCCAACACAATGGGATTCTGGCTTCCGCCGCTGGCAAAAGCGTTGTGCGGGAACAAGTTCTTCAGGATTCCTGATACCAAGATTTTGCGTGTTCCGCTGCCGATGCTGCAACTCACTCGCCTTGGCTTTGAAACCCTGAATCCAGTGACCAAGGAAATCGTGAACCGCTATTGTAAGCGGATATTCAAGCTGGATGAGCACGAGGATTACTTCATCAAGACCGGAACTTATTCTTCCAAGTATGAGTTCCGCAACGCTCATATCCATGACCCGAAGGAAATCAATGAGATGGGCGAGTATTTCCTGTTCCTGAATCATCTGACCTGTTCTATGGCTTCGCCGTTGAACAATACCTGCTTCTATGGTGCCAATACAACGAACGAGTGGGTGCTCAGAGAGTATATCAAGGACAAGGAACACAACCCGACCATCTACAACGGTTTGCCGCTGCATACTGAGTACCGCGTATTCGTTGATTTCGACGCTGATGAGGTGCTGGGTATCAGTCCTTATTGGCGTGCCGATGTGATGAAGGGTAAGTTCAAGAATGCAAGTACGCCGCAGGAACGCCACGACTATGTCATCTATCAGATGCACGAGGATATCCTGCAATCTCGATATGATGACAGTGCTCGGATGATTCTGGAAGAAATCAAGAAGATTCTTCCCGCCGTGGAACTGGTAGGGCAGTGGAGTATTGATGTGATGCGTAATGGTGATGATTATTACATCATCGACATGGCGCTCGCTGAAAACTCCGCTCTGAACGATTGCGTGCCTAGGGAGAAACTTCGTCCCTACCCGCAGCAGTGGTTGCCTATGGCTGCGAACAGCTGAAAAAGGAGTCTACCCTATGGATGCTATAAAATATTTGGATGCTGATACGATTCTTGACTATCTGCACAATTCAAGTGAAACCTATCTCGAGGGACTTATCCCTCAAAGCTACGGTTTTCCAACAGAAACGGATAGGAGTGTATATGTTCGATTGCTGAAGGTTCCTGTTAGAGATAAAGCGTCCGAAGTATACATGCAAGCTATCCCATACAAAACGTTTGAAGGTGACAGCAACCGTCCGATAGAGGAGTTTGGGAAAGATACCAAATTTGAAAAGGTCGGGGTTGTCATTGATTCGTCTCGTCTTTGGCTTATGGAGCCGCTTTGGAGAATTTGCACTCAAAGTCGGCAGAAGTTCGATGATGCTGATTTTGTGTCTGAATTTTGGGATGCGTTTACCAGAAAGGTTTTGAAGGAATACGCAGTTGACGCTGGCGTAGAAAAGAGCGAGGCCGTTAAGAATCTGGCAAAACAGTACGCGATTTTGGATATGCTCTCTAAGCGTGAGAAGCCGGTGTATTTCGGATGTATCGAGAACGCCTTGCAAACTTTATATCCAGTCAGTGTACTTGGCTGCTACGAGTTGGGTCTCAACTATGCTTGTGACCCTGAAGGATTCACAACTTCTTTGTTGACAAGTCTCAGCAGAAGGAACTTTAAAACGACATCAAAGGAAACGCCAACCGGTGCATATATTCCCAAAAAGGTTGCGGCAGCGAGGCTTGCAAGTAAGATGACCAACATGTTCGTTCCGACCAAAAACGAATCCCAGAAAGCAGCGAGACATCTTCTGAATTCCCATAAGGGAACTATTTGCAAAAAGAACATTGTCGATGTAACGCTGTGCAACAAAAGCGCCGGAAATATGCAGATTAAGATTCCCCTTGACAACTTTCTCTACTATGAGCCGAAAACAAAAGAAATCTTCGTAAACATCTGCGATATTTGTGAGGGTGAACGTAAAAAAGTAAACCGCTATGTCAAAGATTGCGGTTTCCTTGTGCGCGAAAACCTCGTCCCTATGATGCTTGTACAAAGGTTTGAAGCATAAATCCGCAGCGATGGTTGCCGGGAGCAACGACTGTTTCCTGATTTTTCTCGCTGTTCTGTTGCCAAAATGTGCGAACAGCATAGAATAGATATTGTACGATAGATACCAGCAATCGACAAAGGCATTTCGCCTTTCGTATCATTTACAATCCGCAATCAGAGTGGACTTTCCCAAAAAGGGAAGGCCCACTCTTTTTTTGCGTATAAAAGCACTTTCTATCCAACATAGTAGTGCATTTTTCTTGCGAACATGGTATAATAAAGGAGGTAAGAGACATTGGAAGGTCTTAATACCGTCGGACATGCCATCAACAACGAAAAATCTTATTTGGATGCCGGATGCAAGGCTTTGCTTGGTTGTACTGCTGTTGCAGCTTTTATCGTAAAGAACTGCATCCCTGAATTCCGCGATATGTCCCTTGAAGAAATTCAGGAATATATCATTTACAAGAAAGCAAAAAGCCAAATGACGCCGGAGGAATTGGCTGAAATTCAAGCAAACAATACTTCGCCGGTTGAAATTGGATGTCACATTGTTGATGACTTGCCGGATAAACTGAACGAAAAGAATGTCGAGTCAAAAAGCACAAACGAGGGAACAATATACTATGATGTTCTGTTCGACATCGGTATGCCGGGTGGAGAATCACCTCCAAGCCGTGTCATTGTAGATATTGAAGCTCAGAATCACTTCAATCCCGGATACTCAATGCTGAAGCGCGGTAGCTTTTATTGCGGCAGAATGATTTCTGCACAAAAAGAAACTGTCTTTCGTAATTCGGACTACAATAAACTACAAAAAGTATACAGTATTTGGTTGTGCATTGCGCCAGATGAAAAAGTTCGCGGAGTATGTAATACATATTCCATGAGCGAAACCTGCTTAGCCAAAGAACATCATTTCCCCAAAAAGCAATATGACAACTTCTGCATCATCATCGCGTGTTTGCAGGACAAACAATCAGCGAATAACATGGTACGTTTCTTTTCTTCGGTATTCGATAACGATATGCCTGTAGAAGAAAAGCTCGACCTTGCACGTGAATGCGGTTTGCAAGTAACAGCCGATGTTAAGGAGGGTATCAACCAAATGTGCAATTACAGCGACTATGTCGAACAAAAAGGAATTGAGAAAGGCCGTATTGAAACGCTTTCCGAAAGTGTTGTAAAACTTGTTCGCTCCGGCACTCTGACGCTTGATGCAGCTTTGGATGTGCTGCAGGTATCTGACGATATCCGTGCTACCGTCAAAGAAAACGCCGAAAAGGCTCTCAATCAATAACATATAATTTTGTCGCTGCCTATGCTGGGGGCAGCGACTTTTTTCTTGCCAAAAAATGCGAACGGCATAGAATAGGTATTGTACGATAGATAACATCCATATCGAAAGGGTTTTGTGCCTTTCGTACATTCACAATTTCGCTTGAAGAGCGGACTTCTCAATTCTGAGAAGCCCGCTCTTTTTGCGTCCAATACGAAAAAGGAGCGTAATGACATGTTTGAAATTTGCAATGACAAGACCAATTTTCTTTTCTGGCCGAAACGACCGCCAAGAACAAAACAATCGAAATCACCCTTGCAAGGGATAGGCTTTGTGCTTACACGCAGCACCGAGAGGCAGATGCCACTGCGTTTGTCCGTACTATGTACGACGAAATGCAAATCCACGATAAGGGGTTTAGCTGGTTTCACCAGTGTGGCAGCAATCGGGAACAGGACGGAAACTACTACGGCTACCAATTTTTTGAGGTTTGGTCTGTGACCGATGAAAGCGATGCGAAACGCATGGCTGAAATCATTGCCAAGAAAATTGGTACAAATATTGAAAACGGAGGATGAATTATGGCAGCAATAAAAAACGTGAAATACTTGAACGAAGAAAGTATTTATCAATATTTTCACAATCCAAACGAAAATTTTCTCGAAGGCTTTATTGTAGATAAAAACCCCATTTTCCGCCTTCAAAATTGCGAAAGTGGGGTGTATATCAAGATTTTTAAGGTGCCGGTCAACAGTAGAGTAAACGAGATATTTATGCAGGAGTTTCGGTGGAAAGCGTGGAAAAACGGTTACAACACACCGCTTCCCAGTAATTACTCGAACGGTTTCAAAGAAGTCGGTTACAGCATTGACTCTACTCGGTTTTGGAGTTTACCCAATTATCTCATCAGCGTGTGTCCCAAGCTAAAAGAAGAACTGATAGATTATCATCAGCAATTCGAGCAGGCATACTGCAAAAAAATCATTGAAGAATTAAGCTTCTGTCATGCTTTAAGCGATGGCAAGGAAACGAATGAGCGGGCGGAACAATATGCTATTTATACCATGCTAGAAGGCAGACCGGTTCACTATAACTTTCTTCTTCTAAACGCGCAAAGTATTGTGCGTAATATCAGTGATAAGAGCATTGTGAATTACATCATTGACAAGGATGGTTATCTTGAAGGTGCAATGGGAACGCTCAAAGATTATGTGCTAAGAAGCTTTACGCTTCAGGGAGTCTGGTATAGCAGACGAGCAAATGAGTTTCCCAAAAGAGTTGCAGCAGCAAGAATGGCTGATAAAATGAGCCCTGCGTTTGCTTTCGATGATAATGAGTCACAACGCATTGCAAAAAGCGTGTCTGTATACTGCGCACGGACGCTTGACGCAAGAAAAAATATAACTATCGTAATCGGAAACGGCAACGGTGAGGGCATCACTGTCAAGATTTCTTGCAGCAGCTTTTTCTTCTATGAGCCGACCACAAAAGAGGTTTTCATCAATGTTGAATCCGCAAACGATGAGGAGCGTAAAAAAATCAATCAATATGTAAAAGAAAACAATGCCTCGGTCAACGAGAATCTTGTTCCGCTAAAATTTTTGCAATCCATTATTTCCTATGGCTGCGAAAAATGGAATCCAAATTATATCTAACGGCATTATAATCTGGTCGCTGCCTATGCTGAGGCAGCGACTTTTTTCTTGCCAAAACGTGCGAATGGCATAGAATAGGTATTGTACGATAGATAACATTCCATATCGAAAGGGTTTTATGCCTTTCGTACATTCACAATTTCGCTTGAAGGGCGGACTTCTCGATTCTGAGAGGCCCGCTTTTTTTGCGTCCAACACAAAAAGGAGCGTAATGACATGTTTGAAATTTGCAATGACAAGACCTATTTTCTGGCCGAAACGACCGCCAAGAACAAAACAATCGAAATCACCCTCGTGAAAGACAGCCACGGTAATCTTCTGAATGAGCACGAGATTAAGCTTGACCTCTGCCGTGCAGTTCTCGAATTGCAGCGCGGCGGCTATATCGTCACGAAGGTCCGTGCCCTTGACTACGACATCGAGAATGTCGTGGATGTGTTCCATCTGCCGGAGTTTGAGGAGGCTCGCGAGAACCCGATGCCCGATATTGTATCCGGCGTTATCACCTCGAACTTTGATTCCGGTGCATCGTTCTATCTGCCGTGCAAGGTGAACAAGAAAACGCGCGAGGTGTTTGCTGTGGAAGTTCCTGCACAGCCCTGCGACGATGACTCGTTCAGCAACGCAACCGTGGAAGTCGATGGCGTTGACCGCCGTCTGTTCAATCTCAACACCATCGTGAGCGAGTATGACAGCGATGACTACGACGGCGTTCTCGATGCCCTGTATCATGTTCAGACAAAGAACGACTACTGGGAGAACGATGGCGAATCTCTAACGGAGCTCATCCACAAATACCGTTGGTATATCCTGAAAGATGCCATGATGCAGCGTGGCCGCGATGCCGTCACGGATTTCATCGGCACCGACATCAGCAGCAGCGAGTTCAGCCGTGTCCTCGATGAGACGGAAATGGTGATGCCGGACGAAACCTTCGAGAAATTCTGGGAAAAGTACATCTGACCAATACCAATGCGGTGGGGCAAGACACTCCACCGCATTTTTTCGCAAAAATACGCAAACGAACCCACTGTCTAAATCAGACAAGAAGGAGAACCATATGAGCATTTCACCGAAAAACGAAGCATCTCAGAACAACACCGCCAAACGCCGCGACTATATCTCGTGGGACGAGTATTTCATGGGCATTGCGATGCTGTCCGCGATGCGCAGCAAAGACCCGAACAGTCAGGTGGGCGCATGTATCGTGCGCGACAATAAAATCCTGTCTCTGGGGTACAACGGTATGCCGATTGGCTGCGATGACGATATCATGCCTTGGGGCAGGGAAGGAAACGAACTCGAAACCAAGTACATGTATGTCTGCCACTCGGAGTTGAACGCTATCCTCAACGCCGGGAAAGACCTGCACGGGTCTACGATGTATGTCACGCTTTTCCCGTGCAACGAGTGTGCGAAAGCAATCATTCAGAGCGGAATAAAGCGTATCGTGTATCTCGACGACAAGTACCGGGATGCGAACAACAATGTCGCTGCACGACACATGTTCAAGATTACCGGGGTAGAGACTAAGAAATACGAGCCCAGTGCCCGCAACATCTCGCTGAACCTGTAATCATCACAATCGGTCTAAAGACCGCCATAAAAATAAGGAGTACCATCATGAAAATCGTTCATACTGCGCTTGGCGTATGCGATACCTACGAAGTCGTAACGGAACCGCCTCTCGGCTATATCATTTGGAATATCGGCGATAATGCACCGGAAGGCTATCTCCCGTTCTGCAGACTCAAATCTATGCAGCCGTTTGAGGGCGGACGCGAAATTGAGTCGGATACCCTGAAAGCCATAAAGTGTGACGGTGCAAGGGAAATCTTAGCCGCCATCAGACTGGGTGCCGAAACCTCCGCCGAGATGAAGAAGTTCATCAAGAAGCACGAACGCAACCCCCGCAGGAGTTGGGAGTGCGAAAGAATGCGTGCCGCTATCCCGTATCTTGAGAGAATCGGAATGTAATACCATCGAGCCGTCTCCGTCTTGGAGGCGGCTTTTCTTTGTTTATCGTCAGATTCCTGTGTCCGGTAATTTCTCTCTCAATGTTGCATAATCGTGCGAACCGGATACAATAGAAAATGACGAGACAACGCAAAGAGGTGAGAACACTTTGGAACAGCTAGAAATAATCATTCCGGGCGGTCAGAAACTCTCCGTCCGTGATTTTGTTGAATGGGAGTATAACGGCGGTAAGGCAGATTTTCAGCCGGATGAACATTATCCTTTATGGGGGACTGTTCCTATTGAGGATAAGTTGCGATATATTGCAATCAGTGTGTTTGGTGATTTGGCGAGTTACGGAAAATACGACAACCGAATCGGCGTTACGGACGGTGAGTCGGAGCACTACTTCTACTTCACGGTTCAGGGCAAGGATGAAGATATTCTTCTTGCCTTGAATGTCATGCTGAATGTGATATATACGAGCGCAGAGGGGAAATGCCGCAAGGAAACCGGCACATCTTTCGCGGAACTGCCACTGATGCAGAGATTCGATGCCATCACCCGATACATCGAAGACGAGTTTGAGACCTGCCTTATGATGCTTTCCGATATCCCGTACATGCAGTGGACCTGAATTCGTAAAAAGTTGTTGCACATTCGTGCGAATTGGGTAAAATGAAGACTGTAAGGTGAATCAGTGGGTGAGTTTTTTGCCCGCATCACGCGAAAAAAAGTGAACACAGATTATAAGAAGCAAGTTCTTTCGGGAGCTTGCTTCTTTTATTTTGGGAGGTTTCTATGACGCATAAAAAGTTGCTGGAACGCAATCGAAAAATTACCGATGCACTGCAAAATGGCGCAAAGGTCACGGACCTCGCGCAGGAGCACGGACTCAGCCCACAAACCGTCTACCATATCGCACAGGCTGAGATGGAGAAGCGGCGGAAAGTGACTTTTACGGAGTGGAAGGACAACCGCAACGACGAGATTCGCAACCAGTATCAGGAAGGCATTTCAGCCGAAGAACTGGCAAAAGCTTTTAACCTTAACCGCGCCACGATTTTTCGTATTCTGAAAGAAGGCGGGGACTCTTACCACCGGCACCTCGACACGAAAATCGAGACCTCTACTTTGCGCCGCATTAAAGATTTCAAGCAGGGGTTTGTGGACTACGCGAAGAAGAACCCCAACACGCCGGTCGAGAACCTTGCTCGGGAATACGGTATCAGTCCCTCTTCCGGATTCAAGTATCTTCATGAGGCCGGTATCTATCGCGGCAAGGGACGCAAAAAGAAGGCAGCAAAGCCTAAGGGGTGAACCAGTATGGGGAAAAGGAAAGCAACCCGCAGCGAAATCATCGAACGAAACGAGAAGATTGTAAAGGACTACGAGAACGGTCTATCGTTTGAGGAACTGTCCGAGAAATACGGGCTTTGCATCAGGACTTGCTACCGCGCTCTCGATGAGGAGCGGCAGGCGCAGCGCATTGCGGAAGAACAGGACCATACCAATCTGGTCGATAAAATCGTGGCGGAGTATCAGAAAAATACGCGTGTCCGCGACATTGCCGAAAAGTACGGCGTTTCCGTAGGGTATTGTAGTGCCATCGCGGTTCAGGCCGGAATCAGCAACAAAGAACTCAGTCATCGTCGCATCACCCGCCGTCAGCAAAAACGCAACGATGAAATCTTCGAGAAATACCAAAACGGCATCGACGCCAAAGACCTCGCTAAGGCATACCATTATTCCTTGCCGGGTATTTACAGTATTATTCGGCGCGTCCGTAAGCAGAAATGTAAAAGAGATTGAGTCCTCTGCAGAATGTTGCAGAGGGCTTTTCTTTTTATGAGGGAGGGAAATTAAGTGAACGAGAATGAACGGGCATTGCTTCGGTATGTAGTGGAAGGGGATATTCGGAAATCTCAGCAGCAGGCGAAAATCGTGTTGGAGGGGCTTACTACTGTCAAGGACAAAGCGTTCAAGGAAACCTGTCTGCGAACACTTGCAAGTAAAAGTCCTACACTCATCGAACTGCCGTATAACCTGCAGGGGCTTTTGGTCGCGGAGGATTCGAGTGCTTTCCGAGAAGACCGGTTCCTCATCCGAGACAGCGAGAAGGCGGTCATTGATAAAATGTGCAAGACGCGCCGTGCTGCGCTGCGGTTACAGGAAATGGGGATTCACTATACGAGTTCTCTTTTACTCATGGGCGAGCCGGGAACCGGAAAGACTGAGTTGGCGCGGTATATCGCATATACGACGAACCTTCATTTCGTGTACACGAATTTCTCCGGTCTGGTGAATTCCGCTCTGGGCAAAACACAGAAGAATATCGGTATGGTATTCGACTATGCAAGGAAAAGTCCGTGCGTGCTCTGCCTCGATGAGATTGACGCTATCGGGACACGGCGCGGCGGCAAGGACGATGTTGCAGAGATGAACCGTGTGACGATTGCCCTGATGCAGGAACTTGACAGACTCGGCAACGACATCATCCTTATCGGGACCACGAACCGTCCCGATACTCTGGACGATGCTCTGTTCCGGCGTTTCACCTTTGGGCATACGGTAAGACCTCTGTGCCGGGACGATGCGCGTACCCTCGCAAGGCTGTTCTTTGCATCAGTAGGGTATTCGGCATCCGAAACGGAAATTGAATCGCTGCTCAATGACACTTCACAGTATTATACCGCAAGCAAAATCACGAATCTTTGCATCGACCATATCATCGACTGGGTAGCAAATCAGGAGGATACACCATGCATCGGAAAAGTTTGACCGGAGAAGCAAAGCTGAACCGCGATAAGGCAATGCTGAACGATTATGTCGCCGGTATGCACATCGCGGAATTGGCTGAGAAATACGGTATCGGCTGCACGAATGTTAAGAAATCTCTTGAAGTGTTAGAGGGTTTTGATGCTGTGCGCCGCAATGACCGCAAAAGCCCGAATCGGAAACCCAACAATCAGAAACGATTGTCGAAAGCCGACATGGAGCAGCGGAATATTGAGATTGCGCAAGACTACAAAAACGGGGCCTGGACCTTTGAAATCGCTGAGAAATACAATCTCTCTGGACAACAGGTCTATCATATCCTGCGCAGAAGCCCTGATTATACCCCGCACAAAGAGAATATCGGGTCAGCTGTACAGTTCAAGAAACGCCAGCGCAATGCTGAAATCGTTGCGGATGTCAGGGCAAATCCGTACATGACTGTCGGAGAAATCATGGACAAGTATGGGTTATCGGAATCCACCACCTATCAGGTATTTCGAGAAGCAGGGCATCCGATTTCGGGTGGTCTTGTCCGTTTCGGTCCTGAACCGCCCATGAACATCCCGGAATTCAAGCACAGCCCGAAAGTATTGGGGCTACGGCGTGAAGCCTTGGAAGGCACCAAGACTCCGGAGGAAATCGAAGCGCGGAACAACGATATCCTGAAAGACTACAAAGCGGGTATCAAGGTAGAGAATATCGCAGTACGGTACAATGTCACACCGCGATTCATTGCGGGGCTTATCCAGAAATACCGGGCACATCATCCCCTCTACCGCAAGAACCTGCGCGGCAACGCTAAAATGAAGAAGACGCTGCCGGAAGAAGTCTGCGAGGGGATTGCGGGAGAATACCAGAACGGGAAAAGCGTCTCCGACATTGCTAAAGACCATAAGATTGCCGTGGGTCAGACCTATAAGATTCTGCACGACTACGGAAAGCTTTCTGAATCGCTGACAGAAGCCGAAACCCGTAAAGCCACGCAAAGCCGTTCTCCTATCACGGATAATGTAAAAGCCCGAAACCGCGAATTTTCGGAATTTGCACGGATGAATACCGGCAAAAATCTGCGTGACCTTGCGGATATATATGGTATCTCCTACAGCACAGCTGTAAATATCGTAAAGTCCGAAAACATCCATAAACGGGCGGGGGTGGTTGTACCGTGAAAGATTTCGAGTGGCGGTATCGCAGGCATCGTGGCACGGTAGCACAGGAATGTCCCCGCGTTGCTGCTATGTGGCATCAAACAGCCAATTCTGTATCACCAGAGGAAGTCACCTGCGGCAGCAATCGCAGAATCGCTCTTATCTGTCCGAAATGCGGATACGGAAAGAACGGCGAATGGCGTCCCTCTATCGCCGGTGCCTGTCGAACAGGCGGCGGATGCCCGGCATGTTCCGGAAAAGTCCTTGTCGAAGGCGTCAATGATGTAGCTACCGTTCATCCCGAAATTGCTGCACAGTGGCATCCGACACTTAATGAGTTCCCGCCCACGCGAGTGACTTCCGGAAGCGCAAGGCATGTATACCTTGTCTGCAAGGATTGCGGGTACGGCGCAAACGGAGAATGGCATCCGATGATTGCTTTTGCCTGCGGGTCCGGGGGAGTACATACCGGATGTCCCGAATGCGCCAGAAACTCACTGAGAAAGGTCATGAGAGCCCACTACGTCAAGACAGCAAGGAAACCTGTAGTATCAGTTGCATGCCCTCAAATTGCCGCTTTGTGGCACCCTGACAACGAATTCGGCCCCGACATGTATACGACCGGCAGCTGCAAAAATATCCCGCTCGTATGCCCCGCATGCGGGTACGGCAAAGACAAAGACTGGACGCCTTCGATTGCTGACATTTGCCGGAAAGGCGCAAAGTGCCCGTCTTGCGGAAACATCGTGAGGTAATACCCTTGTACAGACAGAAAAACAAGACGCCCTATAACATGGCGGGTCAGATGAAGGTAGGTCTAATTGGCGAATCTGTCACCATGCACTATCTTGACTACTACTGCGAAACGCACAAGGACAGGATTGCGGGATTTTCGGATGTACGGGATGACAAGAAATATCAGGAAGACGACATTGACTTCGTTGTATACCGGAAGGACGGTTCTTCATTCACGGTGGAAGCCAAGGCTGACACCTACAAAACTGGGAATGTATTCCTCGAAACAGCGGTGAATAGTTTTGCTATCGGGGAAGATGACAAACTGCTGCGGTTTGGAAAATACCAGAAAGCGATAGCCAAGCACTCAAAGGGATGGCTGTACAAGGAAGCTGACTATATCTTTTATTATTTCACAGAGACTAGGCAAATATATGTCTTTGAGCGCATGGCGGCAATGCACTATCTCGATTTCGCTCTGTGCTCGGATACGGTGTTCGTCCACGATGAACGAAGACCTTTCGGAAGGGCTGCGGAAAACAAAGAGCAGCGAAGTAACTACATGCAATACTACGGTACAGGCTTTTGCGTGAACGCGGAACAGATGCGCCGTTCTGATATCATCGACCACCGAATGCATCGCGTCGGCAACAGGAGTCTGCGATTTCCGGAACACATCGAGTCCGGGAAAGTGTTTGAACATTTTGTAAACCATACTTGTATTTGATACACTTTCACGCCAAAATATGGTATAATGCAAGTACAGAAACAGAAAGTACTATATGTTGTGCTTATGCACAACATTTTCCGTTCTGGACACTGTATGTGGCACTTTTGTGTTGACAAAATATGCGAATTGCAGATAATTGGTAGTAGGGTAATTTACCTATTTTTCGGGAGAGTTACTTCTCCCGAATATGCTTCTGTAGCTCAGATGGCAGAGCAGCTGTTTTGTAAGCAGCAGGTTGCAGGTTCGAATCCTGTCGGAAGCTGATGCCGGGAAGATGGCCTCCACGCGGTCGGCATCGGGCAACAGGCTTAACCTCCCTTAGCTTGGCAAACATCTTCGCAGATAACATAAAACTCTTAGAAGATACCAGATATGCTCCGAAACAACATCATAGTTTTACACACACTTACATACACATCTGCTTGCAGCTGGTTGTAGAGCGGCAGCAAGCATCGTATCTGGTATCCCATAAGAGTTGCCGCTCATAAAGACAGCCTCCTCGCGGCGAGCGGCGGTAACACGGGTATTGAGCTCCCCGTGGCAAATGTCTTTTCTCTTGGGTCGTTAGCTCAGTCGGCAGAGCATCGGACTGTTAATCCGAGCGTCGCTGGTTCGAACCCAGTACGACCCGCCACGCGGAGTATAGCAAAGGTAGCTTACCAGCCCCATACGCTGGCGGTTGCAGGTTCAAGTCCTGTCTCCGCACCCATCGTCCATGCCATGACGTTAAACCGGCTATTCATGTCAATCGGTCGGACGTAAAATGACCGAAATATTCTGGTATCGAATACGAAGGTTGCAATGCACCATGGTTAATTCGCCCGCAGCGCACGGGAAAAGGTGGTTCAACTCCACCTGCCAGAGCCATGACCTGTTGGAAGCGATTCTAGCAGGTCAAATAAAACAGGGAGGGCACTCCGATGCAGTAATTACCGCGTCCGAATGTCAAAATCAAGGAAAGGGTCACACCGATGTACTGATTTACCTGATGGCGGGCAGCTCCCGCCTTAAAACACCATAATAGGTAGCGCCTATCTGAGTGCGTCCATACCTCGGCGCACTCAGCCACCCGATGGGACAGCCTCCACGCGGCGGGTGGTGGACAGCGACTATGATTGCCGCTGACGAATGTCCTTTCAGGAACCGCATTGCATTCCCTGTGCAAGCGGTATCCTAAACGGTCAGGAAGCTGTGTGGGCGAGTGCTTCCTCTTGTGCTTCGGCGCAGAAACAACAAATCTCGTCCCGCTAAGCATGCATCGTACGAGCATCCCCGTTAAGCCGGGGCGCAGCCAGACGCGACATAGCCGAAAAAGGCGAGACTGCTGCGCGGCATCTGGTAAGTTTGCCGCAGTCTTACACAGCCCGTAACAATCCGTTGACCCGAATTGACAGGGAAGTAACGGCAGGGCTTGAATTGAAGTTGACCAGTGTCCAAAATGCTTTTCCGGATTCTTTCGTATCGTCCACGCAGAGATTCGCGGAATCGCTAAGCGGCACAAAGATGATGTTTCGGGGATGACGACCTACTAAACGGACATCATGGCGGGGCTAAGAGAGGGTTCACCCGCTTTTTCTCATGCAGGCATCGTATAGGGGTTAATACACTAGCCTTCCAAGCTGGTCACGCGGGTTCGAATCCCGCTGCCCGCTCCACCGTCGCCGTCACCGTACGCCACGACATTAAAATTGGCGAGCATGGTCCACATGTGGTCCGCTGTCCGAATTGCCAATGGACAGCCAAAAAAGAATCGGCAAACAGGTGCTGCACCTGAAGGTATCCGAAAGTCTCGGCATCAGTCGCGAATGGTGCTGAAAAACATCGGAGAGGATACAGCGCAGAATCCTCCGGGGTTGCTACCGGATGGTGCTGGACGCGAGGTTGGCTTCCTCGCTGAGGGGTGATAACCAGCATAAAACACCCTACCGTGCTTGGTTAGCTCAGTTGGTAGAGCAATGGTATCGTAAATCATAGGTCGGCAGTTCGAGCCTGCCATCAAGCTCCACGGTCCGATTGGGTGACGCGCTCTTTGAGAATCCGCCTAAGAAGCTGTCAGCGGGGGCATGCACTTGCTGACGGTTGGCTAAGTCCTTCCGAAAGTCGTCGGAACCGGAACCGAACACGAATAGGCGACATAAAGCCCCGCATGGCAGAGCGTTATCTGCCATAGCGCATGACAACTCTAACATAGAAGGGAGGTTGATTCCAATGGAGCAGGCAATTATCAACGTCGAAGGAACTTCAACTATCGAGACTGCAGCGGCGGCTAAGAAGCTGATTGAGACCTTCGGAAGTCAGAACATCCGTGCTCTCTCGGTTAAGCGCGTGGACGAGAACAGTAACGAAGTCGTTGTTGAACTCGATTTTGTACCGGGTCTGGCACCGCATCTGCACGGCTTCGCTTTGCAAGTCAATGGCTTGACTGCGGGTTACGACGGCACCGGCCCCTCGAACCTGTACGAAGTACTGCAAGCAGCTGGCGTCGATGAGCGCCTTCTGACGCGTGAGGATATCACGCAGAAGAGCGACAAGACCATTCCGCTGCATCTGGAGCGCGAGGTCAAACAGTACGGCGAACTTCACTACGCGTAATTACTGGCGGGTCCTTCCCGCCATCATGGGGGCATAGCTCAGCTGGGAGAGCACCTGCTTTGCAAGCAGGGGGTCGAGGGTTCGAATCCCTTTGCTTCCACCACCAGACACATCTCCATCTTGGAAATCGTCTCTGGGCGTGCATTGTACTGTTACACAAGCGCAGTACGGTCATTTATTTGGTGCGGTACTCCTTAACTACACCACGAAGACGATAATCCTGCCCGCACCGCCCCCACCTGAGGGTCATTTACACAGGGTTACGTCAAGCCGAAAACATCATGCCGAGTGGCGAAAACGGCTACGGCATGGGCGAGACAAATTCGTCTCGTCAGCCATCTTTTGAGAGCGACCTCCACGCGGTAGATGGCGGGCAACGCAGATTTCTGCGGCTAACACTCTCTGATTCTTGGATAGGTGTCCGAGTGGTTTATGGAACTGGTCTTGAAAACCAGAGATGCATCCGCGTCCGTGGGTTCGAATCCTACCCTATCCGCCATCAGCAGTCGGATACACTCTGTACCCGGCTGCTTTTTACTTATTTGCGCTTCTTTTTATCGTACCAGAATCGTTTTTTCCCCGATAGGAGCCTCTCGGATTCTGTTGCGATTTGTGAACATTACGTTAATCATGGTTGTACTCAGTACACTTTCAAGGAAAAATGTGGTATAATGCATATAGAGCGACAGGGAAAACGAAATATCAGAAGTCCTCCGCTCTTCACATCGTTTCGTTGATGTGGGGACTCACCCCACACAGTAAAAAGGAGAAGTAAAATCATGCGCAAAAAGTCTATGATGAAGAATGTGCTTGCAGTTGCCATGGCTGCTACAGTCGCAATCTCTATTACCGGGTGTAAGGGCAAGAAGAATCAGGATGCTGCCTCTTCTGCTCCTTCCACCAGCCTGAGCGATTCCGCAAGCACCGCACAGTCCGAAACCCCCGACACTGCCGAGAAGGAAGATACCAGCGCGGCGGCGTCCGAGAGCAAGCCCGATTCCGATGCTGCCAACACCGAGAACAAGACCGCTGAGTCTGAGGCTGCTTCCGACAAGGCTGAGAAGCCCGCTGCCAGCCAGAACACGAACCCCGACAATGTTTCTACTAAGGACGGTCCCGCCAAGGCTCCCGTCTACAACACCCATAAAACCACCACCGGCACCAAGACTCCTGCCCAGAAGCCTGTTGCTGTGACTCCCGCTGCCGCTCCTGCCGAGAAGAAGTCTCAGCCCGTCTACACCTTCACCGTGCGCCATCATGACGTCACCTGCACCACGCAGGGCTATGATGAGCATATCTGCAACGAGTGGGGCGGTATGAACTACAACGACAACTATGTTGCCGCCAAGGGGCATAGCTGGGATAACGGCACCGTGACGAAAGCTGCCACCTACACCGAGACCGGCATCAAGACCTTCAAGTGCAAGGATTGCGGTGAGACCCGTACTGAGGAGATTCCTTCTCTGGACAAGACCTACCACATCCTGCAGGTCGTTGCTCCTACCTGCACTTCTGAGGGCTATACCATCTATGAGTGCAATGAGGTTCCGGGTCTTACTTACAAGGGCGATTTCACCGACAAGACCCCGCACACCTATGATGAGGGTGTTGTGACCAAGGAAGCGACCATCTACGAGAAGGGCGTCAAGACCTTTACCTGCTCTGCTTGCGGTGATACCTATACCGAGGATATCCCGATGGTGGAGAAGACTTGGCACAAGGGTGATACGGTTGCTCCCACCTGCACTGAGCAGGGCTACACCGTCTACATCTGCGACCAGGACGCCACGCTGACCGAGAACCGCGATTTCGTGGACGCTCTGGACCATGATTGGGGCGAGGGTGTCGTCACCAAGGCTGCTACCTGCACTGAGGATGGCGTCAAGACCTTTACCTGCTCTCGTGACGGCGCGACCAAGACTGAGGTCATCCCGGCTGTGGGTCACAAGTGGGATGATGGTACTGTCACCACGCCCGCTACCTGTGAGGCTTCCGGCGTGAAGACCTACAAGTGCCTGAACGATGGCTGCACCGAGACTAAGACCGAGGAGATTGCCGCGCTGGGTCATAACTACGATGACGGCGTTGTCACCAAGGCTGCTACCTGCACTGAGGATGGCGTCAAGACCTTCACTTGCCAGAACGACAAGAACCATACCTACACCGAGGTCATCCCCGCAACCGGTCACGATTACGATGACGGCGTTGTGACCACCGAGCCTACCTACACCGAGAACGGTGTCAAGACCTTCACCTGCCACAACTGTGGTGATACCTACACCGAGAGCATTCCGGCTCTGGGTTACACCTACAACGAGACCGTGGTCGCTCCTACCTGCACTGAGGACGGCTATACCATGCACGAGTGCGTGGAAGATGCCACCAAGTCCTTCAAGGACAACATCGTCCCTGCACTGGGTCATGAGTACAAGGAAGTCACTACTCCCGCCACCTGCAAGGACGCTGGCAGCGTAGATAAGGTCTGTGAGCGCTGCAACGATAAGCAGCATGTCCGCGATATCCCCGTCAATGAGGAGCATCAGTGGGACGAGGGCGTTATCACCAAGGAGCCTACTGCCACCGAGCCGGGCATCAAGACCTATACCTGCACCGTCTGCAACAAGACCAAGACCGAGAGCATTGCCAAGGTCCATGTCCATGAGTACACGGGTCTCGGTGAAATCGTCAAGGAGCCCTCTTGCGAGACTGAGGGCGAGCGTTGGATGTACTGCACCAATGATGGCTGCGACAGCAAAATTCTCGTTCCTATGCCCGCTATCGGCAGCCACGACTGGGACTTCGAGCACACCGAATGCCTGAAAAAGGCTACCTGCACCGAGCCGGGCACTATGCTGATGCACTGCAAGCGCGATGCTTCCCATACCATGACCTACTCCTATGGTGGTACTGGTCATATCTGGGATGAGGGTGTCATCACTACCCAGCCCACTCATGACGAGTACGGCGTCAAGACCCTGCATTGCAAGAACTGCGATGCGACCATGACCGAAAAGGTCCTGCCCACCAAGTACACCTTCACTGTTACCGTTGTCCCGCCGACTTGCACCGAGGACGGCTACACGATGCACAAGTGCAACGAAGATGACAGCTTCTCCTACAAAGACAACATTGTACACTCCACCGGTCATCATGCCGAGATGCGTGTCATTGAGCCCACCTGCAAGGAAGAGGGTCGCACCGAAATCTACTGCACCGTCTGCGGTGAAGTGAGCACCGTTCTCTCCACCACGCCCAAGAAAGACCATACTTGGGATAACGGTGTCGTTACCACCGAGCCTACCACTGAGCATGAGGGTGTCAAGACCTACACTTGCACTGGCTGCGGCGAGACCAAGACTGAGTCCATCGCTCGTCTGCCCGCAAGTGCCAAGGTGGCTGCAAACCCTATCGTAGCCGGGGCTGAGCCTGTTGTCGAGGTTCCGGCGCAGGAAATGAGCGCCGAGAGCATCAACGCCGAGACCTATGTCGCAGAGACTCCGGTTGAGTCTGCTGTACCTGCTGAAACTCCTGCCGAGCCCGTTGCTCCTGTTGAGCCCACTGTACCTGCTGAGACTCCTGCCGAGCCTGCCGCTCCTGTTGAGTCTGCTGAGACCGAGAAGTTTGCCGAGACTTCCGAGGACAGCACCGACACCAAGCAGGAAGATGCCGACATGCCTAAGGAGACCGAGGCTGAGGTCGTAATCGTTGAGGGCGCAGCGGAGTAAATCTCCCGTTTCCAACACTACAACATAGGTCCGCAAAGACCTGAATCTATCGAGGCTTGCCGGGAAACTGGCAAGCCTTTTTTATTGCCAGGCAGACCCGCATGGTGCTGCTTACGAGCCAAAGAAAGGTGATACAAATGATTGATTATATTGAAAAAGCAAAGGCGTTCGCTATGATGGCGCACAAGGGCCAGACCGACAAGGCAGGGGAAGACTACTTCACGGCGCATGTGGCCGTTGTCGCAGACGGCGTTGAGCCTGACCCGCTGGTGAAAACTGCCGCCTACCTGCACGACACGGTGGAAGATACCGGCACCACGATAGATACCATCAGAGCGGAATTTCCTCAGAAAGTGGCTGAGGCGGTCTCTGTACTGACTCGGGAAAAAGATATGACCTACTCAGAGTATATCTGGCGTGTTAAGCAAAACGACATTGCCGTCAAGGTAAAACGCGCAGACCTCGTCAGCAACATGGACCTTAACCGAATCCCGTATCCTCTCACAAGCAAAGACCTTGCACGAGAAGCCAAGTATCTCCGTGCCTACAAGATGCTTGATGGCAGAAAGACAGTCTCTGCTGTAAACCCCTATGCTCTGTATGACTATCTCGTTACCTGCGGCTGGGAGAGTGACCTTTCTGAGAACCAGACATCCGAATCTCCCGTTCTGAAAGCGCCTTTCGGCTCCTACAAGGTGCTGGTTCCCCTTGATATGCAGCGCACAGACTACGAGCAGCGCCTCAGAGACGCTCTGGAAACGCTTTGCTCCTTCGAGGCGGCACCGATGTGCGATATCCTCGGAACGCTCTTATACTGGACGCCAGCGCCCGCAGAGAGCAAGTCCTGAGCCGAGGAAAGCGCTATTTCTGAAACTTGCAAAGACTCGCGTTTGTGTTGCTGTTGCTTTTGGCTGCTTTCTGACGGAGCAGATTCAGCACTGATTCACACCAGACGAACACGACAAGCACGCGAGCAAAATGCGACTCGCCCAGATGTTAATTGTTTGTGAATCATACTTGTACTCGCTACAAATTTGCATCAAAATGTGGTATAATACAATCATAAAAACAGCGATAAAATGTGATATTCGCTGCAAAATCAAGTCATGTAACTGTCGTCTGTTTTCGTGGGCGACATACCATGCTCCAGTGGCGGAATTGGCATACGCGGCGGCTTCAAACCCCGTTTTTCTCCGGGTTCGACTCCCGGCTGGAGTACCAAAAATTTTAAAATCAGTTTTATAGGAGTGTGTCCATGAACATCATAAACGCTGTGACCATCGGAAAACTCATCGCCGCGCATCGTGAAGGTGACGAGGAAAAATTCAGGGCTTATGTCGTGTTCATTGCCGAAGCCTGTCAATAACCCACGACTGAAGTCGCGGGCTTGTGGAAACACGAGTCTGTGATTTCAGCTGTGCCCGAAAGGGTGTGTTGACTACCCTATGCGCATTAAGTTGCGCCCCGTTATAAGCGAATAGATAGTTACCGTGTAGCGTCAATCCTAACTGCCCGCTCTAAAGCAACACATCAAAGAAATCTGAGGTAAAGACAACAGGTGTGGCTGCATTAAACCGCTTATGACATTGGGGAAGGATTCCAACTCCTCTTCGGAGGAGAGGACAGCTTATCATTAGTTGTCACACAAATAGAAAGGAGCATGGTGTCATGCAATATGTGTATGTGCTTAACAAACACGGCGAGCCTTTGATGCCGTGTTCCCCACGCAAGGCTCGCTTATTGTTAAAGCAGAAAAAAGCATGCGTTATAAAACGCACACCGTTTACAGTCAAACTCCTGTATGGAAGTGCAGGATACAAACAACCTGTTACTTTGGGCGTAGATGCAGGCAGTAAGCATATCGGCATATCTGCTACTACTGAAAAGCACGAACTCTATCGCGAAGAAGCAACTCCACGCAATGATGTGGTTGATTTGCTTTCTGCACGACGTGCTTTCAGACGCAGCAGACGAAACCGCAAAACCCGCTATCGAGCGCCGCGTTTCAACAACAGAGTACATAGCAAACATAAAGGCTGGTTAGCACCATCGGTAGAAGTTAAGATTCAGGAACATATTACGCTCATCAAGCACGCGTGCCGTATCCTGCCTGTTACGCTCGTTAGAGTGGAAACGGCAGAGTTTGATACACAGCGCTTGAAAGCGATGCTGGAAGGTAAGCCTCTTCCGGTAGGCACAGACTACCAGCTTGGTGAAATGTATGACGAATATAATGTACGTCAATATGTTCTAAAACGTGACAATTACACTTGTCAGTGCTGTGGAGCACATTCTACGAAGACTAAAGGTGTAAAGCTACATGTGCATCACATAGAGACCCGTAGAACAGGCGGCAATGCTCCCAACAATCTTATCACTCTTTGTAAGGCTTGCCATAAAGCACTTCACGCCGAAAAGGTAACGCTTGACGGCAAAAAGCGGGGCAAGCCTCTCAAAGATGCAGCTTTTATGGGTATTATGCGCAAAACACTTATGGAGCGCCTGCGTAAAGAGTTAAAAATTCC
>OGZO01000919.1_pt1 | contig 22109 bp, 9 predicted proteins | sample 1576721 | NCBI WGS metagenome assembly OGZO01 (sample SAMEA3541516, study PRJEB24748) | human gut metagenome | biome: human gut; feature: human-associated habitat; material: faeces | place: China | collected 2012 | reverse complement strand
GCATTGATGATCTCACGCAGGTCTGTTTTGCGCCTCCGACCTTCTCCGGAAGCAGGGGGCAGGAGAGGACGTACAAGCGCCCATTCTTTGTCCGTCAGATCGCTGGGGTACCGTTTGACAGTCTTCGCGAGTTTTTGCTGCCGCGCACAGTCTTTTTTTGTCCACATGCCTTCTTGTAACTATAAAAGCTGAAGTTTCCAAACACGCTCTAAAGAGTTACAAGCCATGTATGTTGTTTGGCATTTGTCGGATATCCCTGTGGGAGCATGAGCCCCCGAAGGGCGAAAGACATGACGCAGCCCGGCTTATCCCGGCTGCGGGCAGGGCCGCTTCCCGCAAATTTTTTGCGGAGCAGGTCTTCCTCACAGGGCAGGTAGCCCCGGCAGCAAGCGGCCAACAAGACAGCACAGATCTCAGCGGCTGTCGGCAGCCCCCTTTTTAGGGCTTGCCGCGGTACAGCAGGACGGCGAGTTTCATGCAGGGCAAAGAAAAAGGGTCGAGGCACCTTTCCCGGGAGGGAAGGGTGCCTCAGGGGTGTCGTCACATGGCGAGTAGTCGCTGGTTGTAGCCTTCAGGCTTTTTCGGGTTATTTTCCGGTATGGCCGGTGCTGTGCATGTCGGAGGGATGCACCCGTGATCACGGCCATGTCTGCTCCCTTGAGATGCCGCTTTTCCACAGCGAGCGTCGGCAGGGGCAGGATGTTGCCGTCCGTCCTCATGTCCGCCAGCGAGCGCAGCAGCTCGTCCGTCACGCTCAGGCCGGAAGGGCTGCCGTCATCTTTTGCACCGATAAAAAAACGCCGGGTTCGTCATGCCCCGGCAGGTCATTGGCAAAAGCACAGATGGCCTGCCGGGCCTTTTGGGGCACATCGCCCTTGAAGGTCTCCTTGCGCTCCACGCGGTCCGATTCCAGATCATCAAGAAAGCCTTCCAGCTCGGCGTCAGTATATCGTTTCAGCATCGATCCCCTCGTATCAAGGCCATAATGATCCTTTACAGGATAGGCCAATTCAGGAATGTCGACAAGACAACGGCCATCCCCCTCTACCCCTGTCAGTCGATAAATGTACTGATGGCATACTGAACGATCATGTTCTCATGCTGGCGTTCCATGGCATCTTCGATGTCGCTGTTTATGGAAATAGTACTTTCTGTAGTATCTATGGTCGTGTAGTCGCGATACTTCTTGGCAAGTATCATCGCGATATAGGGCGGCAGGCCATTTTTGACCATGCAGATCACGTCAGGATCGTCAGTTCCGTACTTTATTTTTTTATACAGGCTGTCATTGACCATTTGTATATCGTAGAGCGCCTCGATATAGCGTATGAGGATATTATCGATGACATCCTGCTCTTCTTTTATTTTGACAATGGCAAGATTGACGATTTCGGAGGGACTTTTTGAATTAAAAATTATATGATGTTCAAACTTATGACCAGGTTTAATAGTATCTCCCCATTTCCCGACGTAAACATAGGGAGATGTCTTGGCTATTTTCTTCCAATAACCGACGAATGCCGCGATCATCTCCCTATAGGATTTGTTGTTGATCCTCCAGTCCAGGAGCATCGTATAGAATCTGCAAACTTCCTGCTTTTGCAGCTGGGGAAGATTTTGCTCTATGGTTTCCATATCCGTAAAGAAGATGGCAGAGATGGCTGCGATCAGCTTTTCTGGAGAGTCAGCCATACCGTCCTGTGTTTTGATGGCATCGGCTTTTTGCTGCATGCGCTGTTCATGTTCAAAAACAGGGAAGGAGGTGATGGCATTACGGATGCAGGCTTTGCCGATGGCGGTCGTCAGATGGCGTCCTGAATAGTCTTTGATGGTCCCGGGTTCGTAGTTTTCAATAAGGGCCGAGCTCTCGGCAAGTTCTTTTTTATTTTTTGCGGTAAGTGATACGCCATTTAGCAGGATGTTTTTAACATTATCGCCCTGTTTTTTATCAACACGCGCGACACCTTTTATGAATTTTGTGTAATTGAAGTTTTTGGGGCTGTAATTCCCCTTGATGATATATATCTCCGGTTCAAGCTGTTGCAGGGAGTCCGCATCAGCAGCAAAAATTTCTTTGAAGCGGCAGACGCGTCCTGTAAGGTTTTTGAATTCACTCTGTGTCAGATTATGACGTCCCTTTTTGCAATTGAGAAGGAACATCTTTTCAGCCGGGATATTTACTCCTGACAACAAGGTCGATGTGGTGATTATATAACGAATGCCGGAATTATTTTTATAGAGATCTTCAATATAAAGTTTGATGATGTCCGGGACACTACCGTGATGATAGATGATACCTTTTTGCAGGCATTGCACAAGGTTATACTGCCCGTGGATATGATCAGACAGCTGTTTACAGATAGCAGTGATAGTTGATGAATTTACTGGTGGAAGTTTCTTGGCCAGTTTGAGGGCGAAATTTTCGATATCCTGAGGCTTGTTAAGGTAGATGATATTTTTTCCGGCCTTGTATTTCAGGATGATGTCTTCCTCAGAGTTGAACCCTGTGGGGGTGGGCATGTCGATCATCCTGTCGATAAACTGGTCGTACAGCATCAACTTTGGGGAAGGTTCCTTGCTGAACAAGTCATAGATGAAAAATTTTTCGCTTTTGATATACTCCAGCGCCCTGAATGCCTTGATAGTATATGTTGTATAGCGGACAGACAGGTTATTCTCATCTGTCAGCAGAGGAGTCATGAATTTGAAGACCGTACCCTGATAGCGTTTTTGGGCAAGGATGATGGCGTGGGCCAGCAGCTTGCTGCGTTCTTCATCTTCCAGTAATTCATGCGCTTCATCAATGACAAGGCAGTCGAAAGCGAGGTAGGGATGGCATTTGAACAGGCGCAGCAAGCGTTCCTGGGTCAAAACGGCCAAAAAGGAAAGCTCATTGTTGTACATCTCAGGGGTGACGATGATCTTGGAAAAGCCTGCGCCTTTTGCGTCATCTTTGATCCTGCGCTGGGTCTGGGCCAACAGGGCTTTGGTGGGGACGATGATTCCTATCTTCTTTCCCTGAAAATCGCGTATGAGCTGGCTGAAAAGCTCTGATTTTCCATAGGAGGTGGGCGCGATGACCGCTACGGTTTGTTTCGTCTTGCTTGAGAAAAACTCCTTTAATTCCTGCTGTCCCTGCGTCCTGTAGATATCTCCGTCTTTGAACTGCTCCGTAAATGCATTATTGAACTCTGTAAAAATATTTTTTCTTTCTTCATCGATAAATTTGGCATCGATCATCTTGCTGATGGGATACAGACCATAATTGATGGCGATTTCGTAGAGAGGCGCGTAATCCTGTGTCCTGTTAGCGTACTGGACGATGATCCGATAGCCAAGGCGGTTGATGTCGGCATTTTGGGAATTGATGAAGCATACCGCAAGCGAGAGCACAAGTTCGTAGTCACTGCGCGTCAGTTGGTCATTTTTTAAAAATTTTGAATAGACATTTATAAAATCAGTATTTTTTAACTTTGAGAGTGTCAATTCTTTTGCCATGACTAGGCCTCGCTTTCCAGGAAATCATAGATAGCCTGATAAGTGTTCTTTTGCGTCGCAATAATGAGAACGCTCTTAAACGTATCTTGCTCACAAATAGAATCGTACTTTTCCTGAATGTCATCAAGACTGATCTTGTCGGATAGCGTATGAAAAAGATTTCCGCACAAAATGACATTATGCTCTGAACTCGCCCCTTCCTCCTTAACGGCTCGATTAAGATGTGTCTTAAGAATTTTTAGAACAGCTTTTTTTTCATCTTTCTCAGAAGACATGGCATTTTTTGCTGCATGTATGGCATTATCCCATAACATACGATTGTTCTCATTCAGGCGCCCTACAAGATCATTTTTGGCGGTATTCAAAAGGTGTTTTATGCTTGAGGAGGCATTGCCGCCCTTCTTCTTTTCTCCAGACTTGACTTCCGTGATCCACAATTCATTATTCTCATTATCAAATACGATGATATCAAATCCTTTTTTAAAGCTTCTTTCTTCAAGATTAAAACATGCCGATGTAATCTGAAAAGTATCTTCTATTCTCAATAAAAGGTGGATCAATAACTCTCCCATGAACCCTTTTATTCTATTGGAAGATTTCGTAGTAGATTGTTCCTGACATCGAAGAAGAAATTCTTTCAATGTATTTTTATAAGAATAGGCATCTTCTCCAGAAGAGGCATCTTCCTCTCCATAGCAGATAACGGCAAGAAATCGTCGGAGCTCTTCTTTTATTTCATCAGTAAAGTTGGTTATATGATACAGGGTACAATTCCCCTGTGTTTCTTTGCTGATCCCCTTGATAAGCTCCATAGAGATACCTCGTTTTTGAAGGCCATACCTTACAGCAAAGACCCCTGGGCGGGGCTGCGGCGGGAGCCACGGCGGCCGCGGGTGGGCTGGGCCGGGGCTGTCTGTTCCTCCTGCCAGCGTTGCCGGTTCAGGGCGGAGAGGCGGCGCAGCACCTCCAGGCGTACGTTTTCGGCGATGGTGTGGCGCGTATTGTCATTGGCGGGCAGGTAGTCCACCTGACGGAAGTCGTGGCGCATGTCCAGATCGTCCCAGCCGTAGGCCGCAGCCACTTCCCGGTCCAGTTCCTCGTGGCGGGCGCGCAGGGCCGCCACACCGGGCAGATCGCTGTGCGGGTCGTGCAGGGCATTGTAGAGGCTGGTCAGGCCCAGCCCTTCCCGCTGCATGAGGGCGGCGCGTTCTGCGTGCAGGGTTTCGGCCGTGGCCCGCAGCAGGCCCAGCCGGTCTGCTGCCGGGCGCGGGAAAGTCTCGAAGGCACTGGACGGCGTGTAGCGCAGGTCGGAACGCATGGTGGAGCTCATCTTGCGTGCCCAGGCCTGGTGTACGCTGGATTGCAGCAGGCCGAACAGGGCCGCATCGGCCGAAGCGAAGACACACGTCGCTTCGGACATCACGGTCGTATTGGGCACAAAGGCCAAGCTTCCATGCTTGGAGACACGTGCGATGACCAATACCCGCGGCAGGGGCGGGAAGGACTGCCAGCCACGGGGATGCTTGACAAAGGCATCCCCCCGGCCCAGGGCGTGGTAGAGGGCAGGGCGCTTTTCTGCGTAGTGCCACCAGTAATTTCTGTATTGTGTACGATTATTGACAGAACGAACAGGTTGCACCAACTCCTGAAGCTGAGCAAAAGGGAGACTGTAAGCCTGCGCTCTTTCCTGAGGCCAGTCCCAGAAGTTGATGATCCAGCGTGACGGCGTCTGAGTGGGGCTGGAGGTGAGGTCGTCACCGATAAGATAGGGAAAAAGCACGTCCCTATTGCGGCTGTCAGCCGCCAGCCATTGCCGGGCCCGGGCCTCGTCGGTCAAAAAGCCTTCGCCCAGCACATAGCTCCCGATGAAGGCCAGCCCGGCATTGGCAGCCAATGGCCTGGCTTCCCAGTCTTCTTCCCCGGCCTTGAGGAAGGAGGAGATGCGGTCCACAGGCCGGCCGTGCAGGAGCACAGGCCCGGCATAGGCCTGCCCCGGCGTGCGGATGACCACCTGACTGGTGCAGACCGTGGCATTGCCTTCCCAGGGCATGTCCGGCCAGGCTGCGCGGATGGTATGGCCCGTGCGTTCCAGGGGCAGCAGGCCCACCTCGCGGGTGTCGCCCTGGGCCAGGGTATTGGTGGCGATAAGGCCAAAGTCCCCGCCTTGCCGGGTCAGCTGGGCTGCGCGGCGGAAAAAGTAGGCCACCAGATCTGCGATACCGCGTGTGCCGCGGGCCAGGACTTGCACCAGATATTCGCGGTAAAAATTGCCCAGGGTCTCGCGCATGCGCTGGCTGCCCAAGAAGGGCGGGTTGCCTACCAGCGCGTCAAAGCCCGGATCGTCACGGTCAAAGACTTCGGGAAATTCCAGCGCCCAGTGCAGGGGCCGGGTGAAGCCGGGGGTGTCGTTCTCGTCCTGCTGGGCCAGTTCCCGGCCGCTGCCGTGCACAAGGCGTGCGCGTTGCCCGGCCAGCCAGCGGGCCATGTCGTCGGGATCGCGGCAGAACTGCGGGGCCAGCACCTTGTCCAGCCACTGGTAGCGGGCATCCTCGCTCAGGCGGCCGCGCGCGCCCAGTACGGCCATGATCAGGGCGTCGGCCCGCAGGCGCAGCAGACGGGTGGCTTCCCGTGCCTGCTCCAGCAGGGCGCTCTTGCGCTCCACATTGAGGGGCGTGTCCGACGGGATGCGCTCCAGCCGGTCACGGGCCTGCCGGGCCTGCTGCACGGCAGCGCGCATGTCGGTGGAGCCGAAGACCAGCTCGCGCCCGTCTTCGGGAAAAAGATGGAATTCCTCCAGCTGTTTCATGTCCGTGATGCCCATGAGGGCATCGCCGCAGCGCAGGGCGTGGTCCAGAAAGCTGAAGGGCCTGTCTTTTTGCAGGGTCACCAGCCAGAGGGAGAGTTTGGCCATCTCCACGGCCATGGGGTTGTTGTCCACACCGTACAGGCAGCGGTCGGCCACCAGTCGCCGGGCCAGAGTCAGACGCTCCTCGGCATCTTCCGGCAGCGGTTCGTCTGGGGAAGAGCTGGCGGGCGTGGCCCAGGCTTCCAGCAGACGGTCGGCCAGATAGCGGCAGGCCTGCACCAGAAAGGCTCCGGAGCCCATGGCCATGTCACAGACTTTGAGGGAGAGCAGGCGTCCGGCATCGTGCAGGCGCCACTGCTCCCGCGGCAGGCCTTCGGCCGGGCCGTGGTAGACGTGGGGCTCCAGCGTGGCCGCCACCAGCATCTCGGTGAGGGAGCGGGGAGTGTAGTGGGTGCCCGTATCCCGGCGCTGGCTGCCCGATGTCACATACAGGCCCCTGGCGGGCACGATGACCGGCAAACCGAAACTGTCCTGCCGCAGCAGGCCTGCAAAGGGGCGTACACGCTCCAGCAGGGCGGTATCGCCATTGCAGGCCATGTGCAGCCCCACTTCCCGGCGGGCAGCCTTATCCTGGGCGTCGCTCCCGGTGGGCAGGGCCGCCTGTCCCCGGCCACGTCCCCGGCCGCGGGGCCGCTCGCCGTGCAGCTGTTTTTTCAGGGACGCCTGCGTGGCGCCGGTAAGATTGCGCAGGCAGGCCAGCAGATGCGCCTCGCCCTGTGCCAGCCAGGCTTCCGCCTCGTCCAGAGACAGGAAAAGCTCGGCGCCGCTCTTGCCCGTCAGGCCCAGCAGCACGCCTTCGGCCCGGGCCGCGGTGCGGTCCAGCAGGCCTTCGTAGACATGGCCGATCTGCTCCACATCCAGGCCCCGGAAGGACAGGCGCACCGCTTCGTCACGGCCGGTGGCCTGGCGGTCGCGCAGGAATTGCAGGGACTCCAGCATGTGCAGGATCACGCGGTTGTCCACGGGCAAGGGCCGGGCAGGCGTATCGCGCCAGCAGCTGCCCTGCGGACGGCCTTCCAGAAAGGGATAGGTATCGGGATCGAAAAGCGAGCCGCCGTAGGCGGGCAGGCGCAGGTCCTCGTGGCGGATGCCGCCGTAGACGGCGCGGAACAGCGACAGTAGGCGCACCCAGGCGTCATGGCGGTAGCCCAGTACTTCCTCGCCCTGCTTGTCGGCCTGTTCGCGCAGGCTGCCGCACAGGGTCGAGGCCGCGTAAGCCTGGTCATAGGCCGGTTCCCCCAGACGCAGCAGGCCGCGTTCCTCGGCGGAGAGCAAAAAGACCAGACGCATCATGACCGTCAGGGCCGCCTCGTAGAGTTGAGGGGCCGGGATGCCCGACAACAGCGAGCCGGCTCCGGCGTTACGGTCCAGGCGATCCAGCGCACGCAAGAACTCCGTGATGGCCCCGCGCACCTGCAGGCCCAGCTTGTCCGTGACGGACTGCTGGGCATCAGCACTTTTTTCCAGCAGGCAGGGCAGGGTCTGGGCCTCGGCCAGCGAAAAGAAGCGCCGCCGGTGCAGCAGGGTCACGAAGGAACGCAGGGTGATGCGCTCTTCCAGCCAGATGTCCGCCTCCCAGGTTACGAAGGTGGTGGTCTTGTTCTGACAGGCATGCACCAGCATGAACTGGCGGCCATCGCTCACCAGCCCCAGCGTCACGCCCGAGGCCCGGCAGAGTTCGGCCATGCGGCGCGCCGTGCTCCAGGCACAACGGCGTCCCGGCAAGGGGGCATCCAGACGGGCCGTGGTGATGCTCACCAGCAACACAGGGCGGCGCTCCATAGCCGGGGGCGTGGGGGCATCCAGAGCGTCCGGATCATCCAGATCAACGGCCGCGGGCGGCAGCAGCAGCCAGTCAGGCCGCAATTCTTCGCCCATCTCCGGCAGGGAGAGGCCGGGACAGGCCGCCCCCATATCGGCCGCGGGGACGAGGACAGAGGCATCGTAGCCCAGCAGGTCGGTCAGCACGGCCAGTACGCAGTCCCGGCAGCCCTGCTCCGGCTCCCGGGCATCGTCTCGCAGGGCCAGTGCCGCCCGCAACAGGGGCATGGCCTCCGGCGGCAGACGGTCCAGTCCGTCGGGCATTTCCTGCAGGAGCACGGGCAGGGTCAGGAAGGGGCCGGAAACATCCAGCAGGGAAAGCCATTCGTTATGTTCGTCAGCAACGGCGACAGACATCAGCGGGAGCCTCCACGGGCAAGGGATTGGGGAATGAACCAGAGCACGGCCAGCGGGAAGAGGGTCTGGCGGGGCTGGGCATAGCGGGCCCGCAGATGGCGGCATTCCTCTTCCTTCTCGGCAGGGATGCGCCGCAGACGCGCCTGCAGGACATTGACGTCGGCCTGGAAGGCCTCGCGCTCTTCGGCATCAAAAAGGGAGAGCTGCTGCGGTGTACGCATCTCCTCAAGATGCTTGCGGATCATGACGGCCAGTTCGTCCATGACAGCCGAAAAACGGGCCACCTCATCCTGCGCCCGGCGTTCCATGCGGCTTTGCAGGGTCTTCAGCCGTTCTTCACAGCGTACTTCCAGCGCCTGACGTACCGCAGGGCCGATGCGTGTCCACAGCTCGCCAAGGTCCGCCTTCAGCCCCTCCGCACGCACGGGCGCCAGGCTCATGGCGCTGTTCCAGAAACTCTCCAGTTCCTGCACGCCCATACGGGCAAAACGTCCGGCCCGTATACGCCCCCCGGCCATGATCATTTCCTCATAGATGCGCTGGCTGGTACTGCCCACCACGATGATGCGCCCCAGCACCACGACCACTGGCTCGGAGATCAGGGACGAAGGCACAAGGCGGCAGGCGTTCCGGTGCAGACGCCGGTCCAGATCCGAGGCCCAGAGCTGGGCCCGCAGCAGTCGCAGGCTCATGCTCACCAGCCGGTGATTGAGATGGGCCAGCACCACGTCGTCCCGACCGGCGGCATCGTCACCGCTGAAGACTACCGGGCGCGGCTGGAGTGTGTAGGGGTGAGCATTGCCTTCCAGACAGGCGGCCCAGGCCCCGTTGAAGGCAGGCAGGCGGAAGGCCCGGCCCGCCGGGAGTCCCGGCACGTCCACGGGGGTCAGCGGCGGCTGGTTGGCCAGACGCAGGGCCACTTCCACGGTATGGCGCACATGCTCCGGCGTCAGCAGCAGCTCGTTGCGCGTGGCGTCCATACGGCTGTGGATGTCCTGCAATATGCGCTTCAGATCGCGGTCCAGCTTAAGCAGGGTCCGGGCGGCCTCGGCGTCCCGTTCCGCCCGGGAGGTGACCAGCTCCCGGCGGCGATTGCCGCCCGCCAGCATGGCCTGCTCCACCTGTTCGGCGATGACGGGCCCCACCTTGCCCAGGTCCTGGCGGATGGTCTCCACCTTGTTCACGACCCGGTACAGGAATTCCAGATCCGCAGCCATCACGTCATGCTGCCCCTGCGCGAGATCCGCGGCCACGAAATGATAGATGTCCACCACGGGCGCGTGCTGCCCGTGACGGTCCACGCGGCCGTTGCGCTGTTCCAGACGGCTGGGGTTCCAGGGGATCTCGTAATGGATGAGCCGTGAACAGTGGTTTTGCAGGTTGATACCTTCGGATGCGGCGTCCGTGCCCAGCAGGATGCGCACGGGCGAGGTGTCGGGGGCCGCCTGGAAGGCCGCCTTGAAACGCTCCCGTTCCTGGGCGCTGGTGGCGCCGTTCAGGCAGATGAGGCGCTCGCCGCCCATGCCACTTTTGTTCAGCAGCTCGGCCAGATAGTGCTGGGTATCCATGTATTCGGTAAAGATGACCACGCGCGTCCGGTTCCAGACGCCGCCGGGGCAGAGGGTCTGCTGCAGCCAGTCCAGCAGATGTTCCGCCTTGGCATCCCGGCGCTGCATGGAACGCTGTGCCCAGCCGCGCAGCTCCGTCAGGGCCTGTTCCTCCTCCGCATCAGGACAGGGGAGGGTAGCCGCGGCGTTATCTAGGACTTCGTCCAGAGCTTCGGCGGCCTCGTTGTCCGTCATTTCCTCAAAGTCAGGCAACTGCCATTGGGCCTGACGGTGGCGGCGCGGGGCCGTGCGGGCCCGGGAGCGGCTGGCCGCATGTTTCTCCAGCGTGGAGGCAAAGGCACGCGGCGAGGAGAACAGCCGCTTTTTCAGCAGGATGAGCACGAAGCGCATGGCCAGCCAGGGAACGCCGCCCGCATCACGCAGCCGTGCCGTGCACAAGGCCGCGTAGCGCTGGAACAGACGATGGACCGTGCGTTCCTCTTCGCTGTAGGCGACTTCCAGAGGATGGATCTCGCGCCGGGGAAAACGCGGTGTGCCGTCGAAAGCCACGATGTCGCTCTTCATGCGTCGTACCATGACCTGACGCAGCATGTCGGCCGTAGGTGTCACGCCACGGATGAAGCGTTGCGGATCAAGGATCTCCAGCAGGGCCGAGAAACTTTCGCTATAGCCATTGTGAGGCGTGGCCGTCAGAAAAAGTCGGTGCTCGAAGTGGGGCACGATGCGTCGGATGATGCGCGTCCGCAGGGACGGCTTGGCATAATGCAGGGAACCGGCGGGCGCGATGTTGTGCGCTTCGTCCACGATGAGCAAATCGTAGCGCCGGGGCCAGCTGCCGGCGCCTTCGGCAGGCAGGGTCTCGCAAAAACGCTGGAACACGCGATCCTGCTTGAAGTAGTCGATGGACGTAATGAGGCGGGGAAAGTGTGTCCAGGGATTGACGTGGATGCCGCGCTGACGACGCAGGTGCGAGACACTCTCGCTGTTGATGATGCGGAACTCCAAACCGAACTTGTCGCGCATCTCGTCCCGCCACTGGTATTGCAGGGAGGCCGGGCAGACGATGAGCACCGTGGCGGCACGATTGCGCAGCATGAGCTCCTGCATGGTCAGGCCCGCTTCGATGGTCTTGCCCAGGCCCACGTCATCTGCCAGCAGCAGGTTGACGCGCGGCATGGTCAGAGCCCTAGCCACCGGCTCAAGCTGGTAGTCCTCGGGTTCGATGCCGCTGCGGAAGGGCGACTGCATGTTACTGTGGTCCATCTGCGAAATGATGCCCCAGCGGACAGCATACAGGAAGGCGTCCAGATCGCCGGGATCGTCGAAAGTCCGTACATCCGGCAGGGAGGATGCCTCGCGGATCTCGGCCCCTGGCTCCAGCTCCCAGATGACCTGCAATTTCTCATCAAGGGAGTTCTCGTCAAGGCAGGAGAGCGTCACCAGATGCTGATTCTGCTGCGTGGTCTCTGGTAGGGCCTGTTCGATGCATTCTTCCACGATATACGGCCTTCCCCGTACCAGGACGGTCTGGCCCACTTCCGGCGCTGTCATCATGTGCGAGTTCTCTCCTTTTTCCTGGGCGGAAACAGACAGTAACAAAAATACTATAACGGCCTCCAAGCCCTGCGGCAAGGTAGGGACACCCTGTTGCCTACCGTGGAAGAAGGGCAGTGGGGCTGCGCCAAGAGGCGGTACTGTGCTAGGTGGTGTCGTCAAACGAAGAGGATGTCCGGCATAAGATTCGCTGCTTATGCGAACTTTATCCAAAGGATGTAGGCCAGAGCCAGATAGAGCAGCTTCATAAAATTGACGAGTGTGTTGTGGAATTCCATATTTTGGAAAAAGATGTGCTATATTTCTCGTGAGTTTCGTTGTTGTAAAGCGTACTATGTGGGTAGGGTTGTTGCATAGAAGAGTATCGTATCATCCCCTGTCACACAGTGAGGAGCTCTATGTCTGATATGTGGGGCCTGCTCGGGCCCGAAACGCTTCCTTCCCTGCGCCGGACGCGCGGTCTCGGGATTGCCGCGTCCGTGCGGCGATTCAATGATCTGGCCGTGCCCGGGCTGGGCGGTGTCTGGTTCGGCAAGCAGATCTTCCTGGCTCTGCTGGGCGTGGCCGTGGCGGAATATGTCCGCGCCTGGGGGAACAGCCCGGACATCAGGAAGATATCGAATATCGAAGTCACCAATGCCGTGGAAGCCCTCGCCTGCTGGATGGCCTACCGGAAGCACGGCTGGACACCTGATCCGCGTCTGCGCGGTATCACCAAACTGAGAGGATGGCACAGCATCACCTTTCAGCAGGCGAGGCAGCCCGGTTTCTACGTCACCCAGCCTATGCGCATAGCCACGGTCCAGACCCTGCCCGCCCTCGGGCTCGTGGAGGCGGACAACACGCGTTTCAACTCGTTCCGCTGCTCGGATACGGGCCGTAGACTGATCGATGCGGTGACGCAGGGGGAAGTATCGCGTACGGCCACCGAGGGAGATCATGCCCTGTGGGCGGAAAGCAACGCTACCATACTGTCCCTGGCCAAATGGGTGCTGGACATAGGGCAGCGAAAGCGGCTGCCGTCCGCCGAAATCCTTTCGCCCCTTTTTCCCCTGCCCAATATGGCCAGGGGCGTCCTGCGCCGTGGTCTCCTCAAGGTTGGCCCCGATGCGAAGCGACGCCAGGATGCCTGGACGTGGATCTCCAGCCTCGAGGCAGGGGGCGCAGCCTCCTGGGAGCGCAAACCGGTGCAGCTTTCGGAGGCACATTGGCACGACCTGCAGGCCGGTGCCCGCTTCTTCGCGCTACGTGAGGCGGCCATCACGGTCCTGGATGAGCTGGAGAGCCATATGGGGACCATGGCGTCTCCGTCTCTGGATATGTCGGACCTGTCGAAGGACCGGCCTTGTGATCTCGATCCGTTGATGCAGGCGGCGCAACAGTATCTTGCCGTGGTGCGTGAGGGTAAGGATAAGGATAAGGATGCCCTTGCCTTTGCGGAGGACTGCTGTGGGGATGACATCGTACGCGCCCTCGTCCGTCGGGACGGGCAGGTCCTCCAGCTGCGGGGCGAGCGCATTGTGCCCGGTCCAGCCTTTCGCGGATCGCCGCAACGGCACGGGGATGACACGGATGAGGAAAACGTACCGCAGCCCGCTGGTGTCCCGCTGCCGCCGCATATTTCATCTCGTGTCCGCAATCTGTGGCTGCTGCAGCACGATATGGCAGGGAAGCTCGAAGCGCTGCTGCATCCGGAACAGAAGGAGGACGACGCATGAGCTGCAAGAAGAACGTGTTGCCCATGCCTTCGCTGGCCGGGCATTTTGACGCCCCGGATGACTATGTCGGGCACTTCGGCTGGCTCTGCGGCTATTCCGCGGATGCGCCCTTCCTGGATGATGCCCTCACGCGCTTTACCCGGATGACGGCGGCGCAGCGGGCCGGCCAGGGGCGAATCTTCCTGGCCGTGATGCTCGATGCCGGCAATCCCCCCATCCTGTCCACCGATGTTCCCGGTGTGGCCCATCTGCTCCTTAAAAAAGGTCAGCCATTCCGCCTTCTCCACGCCAAGGTGGCCCTGCTCGGCTTCCGGCATCGAACGGAGCCCGGCCGCTGGTGGCTGCGCCTGCTGGTCTCCACCGGCAACTGGACGCGCCAGACCGTGGAGGAGAGCCTGGACCTTGCCTGGCGGCTGGATGTCACGCAGAAAGGCTGTGAGGAGGCCGCTGATGGTATCGGGAAGGACTGCGCCGATATCAGGGCGGCCTGGGATCTGCTGCAGTGGCTACAAGGATGTGTCGATACAGGTCTGCTCGACGCCACGACCGATGGGCGTCCCAGTGAGAGCTCCCTTGCCCGGCAGTGTGTGGCGCGATGGCTGGATGCCTGCGGCGCCCGGGCCGAAGCGCCCCGCTTCTTTGACAGCCGGAAGGCGTCCTTGCTGAAGGGGCTGCTGAAAAAACTCAATAATCATGGCGTGAAACGGTGTTCCCGTCTTGTTCTGGGGTCCGGCTTTTTCGAGTCAGGCACGGACGCGAGAAAGGAACTGGTGCCGTTGCGTATCGTTCGGGAGCTCAAAGAAAAGAGTTTCCTGACCAGCAGGCCCAGAGTGGATATCTTCGTCGATCCAGATTCCTGTCAGGTCATGGCCAAAGCCGGTACTCTGGATTCCTTGAAAAAAAACGGTTTCCATCTTCGCCCGGCGGCGCCGCCGGAAGCCGTCTTCGGGGAAAGGGCGGCGCCGCGGACCTTGCACGCCAAGTTCATCTTCAGTGCCGCCTCCGGCAGGAAGGACGAGGACGCCTGCTGTGGTGCCTGGCTGTATCTGGGCTCCGGCAATCTGACGTGGCCGGGCTTTATCGACAAGATGTCTTCCACAGGAGGCAATCTGGAGGCCGGTGTCCTCCTTTTTCCGCCCGAAGGCCTGCGCTGGAAGCAGAAAAATGGTGTGGATGCCGGAAAGGTCATCACCAATCTCCTGCCCGTGCAATGGGACACAGAGATCACGACCGCTGATGCCCTGAAATCTGGACCGGGCAAGGAAGAACAGCGGGAAGCGTTTTTCGCGCCGCCCGTGGCCTGCCTGCTCTGGGACGACGGAGATGGCCAGCAGACCCTGGATACTGGGGGGGACTGCCCGGCGTCACTGGAAGTTCTTGATCCGCAGGGAAGGCCATGTCCCCGCAAGGGCGGTGTCTTCGAATGGAAGGATGCCCGCCCCTGTCTCGTGCGTATTCGCTGGCAGGAGGGCTGTCCGCAGGAGGCCACTGTCCCGGTGGTGGACCGCTGGGGGCGTGTGGCTGTACGGGAACTGCCCGCCCTTGATACGGAGGATGTCTGGTGGCAGCTGGCCAGCTTCCCCCTGCCGCCGGAAAAGGATGACGAAGATGTCTCCGGCGTTGAAGAAGGAGGAAGGGCAGGCAAGAGTATGGCCGCATCCGGTGCCCCCGCGACAGGAGCGAACTATCCCGTCCGCCGGATGATGGAACTTGTCGAACATATCGCCGCCAGACAGACCGAGATCAGGGAAGAAGACTGGCCGCTCTGGTGCCTGCGTCTGGAACAGACCCTGATACAAGCACGGGACTGTGCGTCCGTGGTGTATTTTCGCGAGGTACTCAAGCTCGATCCGCTGTACCCTCTCTTTGCCCCCTGTTTCCGTCCCTCATTCGCCGAGGACAAACGCTCAGAATGCGGCAGGAGGTATGAAGAGGCCTTGCAGGCGGTCAGGGAATGCTGGCAGGTCCACAAGCTGCCGGGACTGGGAGAAGATCTGTGAAGTGGGACGCCCGCAGGATAACGTGCTCACCAGAATATGATCTTTCCGTGATAGCGGGCCGGTAGAGGCGTCCGGGCCTAGGGTCTTTGGAGAAACACCGGTCATAAGGAATGAGGTCGGTCATCTATGAAACAGGGCTTGCGCGGTTGGGACAAGGTCGCACGACAGATCGAAGATATCATCGCAGGGCAGACGGTCCCGCTCAACGCTGGACAGAAAGCCAGTCTGCGCTGTTTGGCCGGGCGGCTGCCGCAACATGGCATGATCATCGCCGATGAAGTCGGCATGGGCAAGACTCGCATCGCGGCGGTGGTGGCCAGGGCTGTCAAGGAAGCGGGCGGTCGGGTGGCCATCCTTATACCGCCGGGACTAGGCTACCAGTGGCAGGAGGAACTACGCCATGCGGGCGTCATGGCGCCCCCGCTCCTGCGCAGTCTCCTGCAATACCTGTGTGAATGGCAGGAAAAAGATAGGCAGTTCTGGCTGGATGAACAGGTGCTGCTCATCTCCCATATCTTCAGTAACTGGCGACTGGGAGAAAGGAGCGAGCCCTGGCGCTGGCTCCTGCTCCCGGAACTCTATGCCCAATGGAGAAAGCGCGAGCACAGATGGCCGCGAGGCTACTGTAACGGCACGATGCCCCAGGATCAGGACGTCCAGCTGACCGCCCGGAGCATCATCGAGGCATTGGAACAGGTGCCGGACACAAGCCCCGCGCGACTCCTCATAAAGGAACTGACCAGGAACACCCCCTGGCCTGCGGCACTCGAGGCCGCGCAATACGGCCGTACAGAGGCCCTGCGCGTATGGCTGGAACGCGCGGTGGGACTGGGGTTGGGTACCTTTGATCTGGTCATCATCGATGAGGCGCACAAGGGCAGAGGAAAAGAAAGCAGACTGAATAATCTGCTCGATCAGATCATCCAGCCATCCTTCCATGTCCGTCGCCTTGCCCTGACAGCGACCCCCATCGAACTCGAGGCCGGTCAATGGACGCAGATGCTGGCACGTATCGGGGTCGAGGCGGGCGGGCAGCTTTCCGCCGCTGTCGCTGACTATATGAAGGCCGTGGCGGCCGTGCGTCTCCATCCCGGTGAGCAGCGGGACAGGTTCCGACAGGCCGCCCGGGCCTTCCATAACGCCCTGGGCCCCTACCTGCTGCGCCGTGACAAGCGGCTGGAAAGTACGATCCAGGCCTTTGCGGAACTTTCTGGAGAGGATTTCCATGCCTACCGGCGGGAGGAGCCTGTCCGTATCGATGTCTCCAGGCTGTCCCCGGACTGGAAACAGGCTGTCTGCGCGGCGGAATCCCTTTCCTTCGTGACCAGCCATACGGACAACACGCAGATGAAGCGCCTGCGTCTGACCCTGGCCAACGGGCACGGCATCGCCTCCTTGCTGGATCAGCCGCTCCAGGATGAAGAGGCCGATAAAGCGCAGCTGGAGGCCGAGCGTGAGGAGTACGGGGAAGAGACCCTGCCCTGCCTGAAAAAGGACAGACGGGGGGCCCGTAGCAAACGTGAGCAGCGTATGGACTGGTGGAGCGGACTGCTCCGACGGCCATTTGACTGTGGGAGTACGGTACTCTTTGAGCATCCGGCCATTTTGGCCGCTGTGGAACAGATCGAGCGGGTCTGCCGGCAAGGAGAGAAGGTCTTGGTCTTCGGGCGCTTCACCCGTCCGTTGCGCGCCTTGACGCAGCTGCTGAACGCCCGGGAGATGCTGCGCTGCCTGGATGAAGATCTCCCCTGGTCGCAATCCGTGTTGTCGGACGAGGAGAGCTGGAACGCAGTACAGGTTGCGGACAGACAATTGCACGGGAAAGGGCGATGGGCTTCACAGACAGAGCTGAACGACGCCCTTGCTCGGCAGTACAACCGAATCCGGCAAGAGCGCAGCCTGTTCCGGGATCGGCTCTTCCGGGACCTTGAGGAAGGTTTCCGGCAAAGCCCGGATGCTTGGGCAGAGCGATTTTTTCAGGCCTTCCGTCAGGAAATGGACGGGGTGGGGGAGTCTGTTTCGGCCCTTGTGTCCAGAGCTGTCCTGGAGATCCTTGGCCAAGATGGAAAAGCAGTCTCACCCGGGCAGAAGGCCCGGGCCTTTGCCGATTTGATGAAGGCCGTCAGCGATCATGATGATACTAGTGAGGCGGACGAGCCTGATGACGATGTGGTGGCTGTACGCTGGGCTATGTGCCGCGAACGGCTGGAAGAAGAGTACGGCAGCCCACAGGGCCGCTTTGCCCGGCTCATGGACGGCAATTCCAAACCCGCCACCCGGCGTTTTTTGCAACTGTCCTTCAACCGGCCGCACAGCCATCCCCAAGTCCTAGTGGCCCAATCGCTGGTGGGGCGAGAAGGGCTCAATCTGCACACCTCCTGCCGCACGGTGGTTCTGCTGCATCCAGAATGGAACCCGGGCGTGGTGGAACAGCAGATCGGCCGGGTGGACCGCATCAGCAGTCTGTGGGAGAAAAAAATGATACAGTGGCAGCAGGCGGGTGCGTCCGGAAAGGCTCCCCGCATCCATATCCATCCCGTCATCTTTGAAGGCACTTATGATGAACGGCACTGGAACGTCTTGCAGACGCGCTGGAACGATCTGCGGGCGCAGCTGCACGGTCAGATCCTGTCACCGGATCAGGCGCGCGAGGACACGGAAACAGCGGCATGGATCGCGGAGATCAACAGCATAGCGCCGAATTTCTCGCCCGAACAGGGGCGGCGCTGACAGGGAGCAAAAGGGTATTGTTGAGGGGAAGGGGCCCCTTGCGGGCAGATTGTAAGTTGTGCTGGGCATCAGAAAACGAGCATTCCAGCATCCGGGCCTGTCCTGGAGAGATGCGGTTTGCTGCCGCTACTTCTTTTTTGCTTGAACGGGGCAAGAAGAGGCTAGAGCCGTTCCCGTAGCTCATCAGGAATATCACGAAAATCTGTTTGTTTCATAGAACGAGCTTGCCACGGCCTTTGGGAATTGAAAAAACATGTCGCACATGCCCCAACGAGTTGGATGTCCCCCTCTCATCTCTTCCTGTCCTGTGGTTCGATCCGAAGATGGGAACGCTAACGGAACATTTTCGGAACACAGAAAAAGCCTTATGTAGAGCCACTTTTCTTCTGTTTGTTCCTATGTTCCATAAAAGTTAAGAAAATATGTTTCAGCGAAGCAAGTAACCTACATAGACGATATGTATGCACAGGAAAAGTTTTAGTTCGCTTGGAGCAGAACAATGAAACAATTGTCGTAATATCCAAGCCTGTCTGGGGATTTCTTTGTTCCGCACAAAAATTTGACGGAACACATCGGAACCCGTGATGTCTATGGCGTATGTCAACTGGTGAAAATGCCCCAGAGCTCAGCCCTATAGTGGGATACTTCTCAGGGGATGAAAGGGAGAGACGGTTGGCCTCTCCCTTCCGTCAGCAGTAGTCATCAGACGTTGCGCTTGAATACGTTCTGAGGGCCGTAGAAAGGTACGCGCCGTTTCTTCCCACGGGTCCAATGGTTTTTGAGCAGGACGGTTATAATGCGCCTTCCATCCGTTTTACCGTTGTAGTCAGCCTTGTTTTTCTTGAAGCATTCACACCAAATTTCTATGGGAGAAATCTCCGTACGTCTTTCTGCACCCGTCCTTTGTGTACCCGGGCTACTGTTTTCGTTTTGCAGAAAGTTCAGGCGCTGGGGCAGATCCATCTGTGACCATTCCAAGGGGATCTGGGTATCAAGATAGTCCAGAATCACGCCCTCCAGCTCGTCGGTTTCAAGTTCCTGCCGCTGGCGTGCGCAGGCTTCCTCCTGTAAATTGGGTGGGAGGCACAGCGATTCTCCTGCCTGAAAATAGTGTTTGGCCTCCGCCCATATCTGTCGCACATCGCCATCCGTCATATCCCAGGATTTTTTGTGACCTGTTCCAGGGGCATTGATGGGCCAGTAGCGCCTGTTGCCCGTTATGTCTCGTAAGAAGCCGTTCTGGGCATTTGTCGTCGCGAAGAAAACGCACTGCCTGGGATGGGATATGACCCTGCGTCCGTAGGCTTCACGAAATTTATCATCCGTCCGGGTGATAAAGCTGCGGATGGACTCCTCCTCAGCTTTGTTACGTCCGGCAAGCTCGCTGATCTCAACGATCCAGATGCCCATCAATTTTTCTGCCCCGGTTTTGTCCCTGGTGTCCGCTAGCGTCAGGTTATCCGTGTACCAAGTGCCCCCCAGCTTTGAGATGAGGGTGCTCTTTCCGGTTCCTTGGGGGCCTTTAAGAACAACCATAGTATCAAATTTGCAACCGGGCTCTAGTACACGCTTGATTGCCGCACACAGGATCTTCCTCGCGACCGCTCTGACGTAGGGAGTATCCTCCTCTCCGAAATAGTCAATGAACAAGGTGTCTACACGGGGAACTCCGTCCCACAATGGCAATGTATTCAAATAGTCACGGATGGGATGGAAGCCTTTGTCCCTTGCTGAAGTTGTCAAGGCAGATAGCATGTGCTGTTTGCTTATCTTGGCATAATTCTTGTGAAGATAGCTCAACAGGTAATCATCGTCCGCGTCGTTCCATAAGCGTTCTCCCTGTCTGTCCCAAGGCACGACGCCGGTCAGGACGATGGCCTGTGTGAGCTGGTCGTAGGCGATATTTTTCAACAGGGGGTCGTTCCGCAGAATCGTGTTGGCATTATTAAGAGTTGACAAGATATTTATCCCAAGAAGGTCATACTCAAGCTTGCTCAACCAGCTTGTCCCTTCGTCATTCGATACTTCTAGTCCGTACTCTTGTGCAGCCTCCTGGATTTTCTCCTTAACTTCCAGGCACCGCTGCATATTGACACGCTCATCCTGTAAAGCGTGTTCAAGCATAGCCTTGAAGGATGGCGAATTGGGGCCCTTTTTAGTCGTGCCGACGTCCAGTTTGCCGAAGGCATGAATGCGCCAGAGGTCAAAGGCGTTTAGAAGTTGGTGGGCGGCAGGGTCGGAGTCATGGTGACTGTAGACAAACTTGTCCTCATAGACGACCATGCCTCCCGAGGTACTTCCTTTGGTGTAGGTATATCGGCTCCCCTCTTTGAGGGGCTCGTAGATATCCGAGAGATGCTCTTCCAGAAGCAGTTGTATAGGATAATACGCTCGGCATATTAGTCCGACGGCACCGTCTTTTGTAAGAGGATCCGCCACCTTGGCAGCCTGTCGTAAAACCACGGGGTCCTGCCGTGCAGAGACGGGCCATTCCTCCGTATTCCGCCAGTTTTTGTACCGGGAAAGGACGGCGTCCGGCTCAAGGGGCTGTCCCTCAATGACCTCAAATATATACTCACCGTCGCAGGATACCGTCGGCCAGAACATCATTCGGTTGGCTTCGTAGGTGCTGTCATCGAACAGCTCGATGCCTATGTCCGCCGCTATCCTTCTGGCCACAGCCGGATATTCCTCTTCGCTGATCTCTCTGGACAGAGGTATGATAAGACGGAAGCGTGGTTTTTCCGGCGTGTGCTTGTGCGTGGTATGCACAAAGCAGCGGTACGGCAACCCTTTCAGCCGTGCCAGGGTATCGGGTCGCCCTGAGTCCAGGTCAAGGGACAGCAGCGAGCGTAAAAGAACGCCGCCTTTGCGTCTCTGGCCATCACGCAGATGCCCTCCAACAAAACCGCCTTTATCCTTGATTTCACCCTGTTGCGACTTGGACATCTCCATGAAGGCGTTCAGCGTTTCGGGAGTACGAACGGGCGAGCGAAGCTTGGCGAGCAGTTCCTCTTCAGACCAGTCAACGTTTTGCCACGTAACTTCGGTACGGCTGATTGCAATGGCTATCTTCATACTAGTCCTTGCGGTAGTAGTTGGTGGTATAGCCGTCGGCGCGGAGAAGAAGGCCTTCTGCCCACGCTGGTGACTGTGCCATGAGCGTACATACAGCATCTGCCGATGAGGTCGCCGGTGCTTCGATGATGACCTCGTCATGTACATGGGCGACCGTGCGGTAGCCGTGATTGCGAAGATTTTTCAGGGCGTGGCAAAGGATGTCCCGCGCTGTGCCCTGCACGATGTTTTCGACAAACTTGGGACCGTAGGAGTCGATGCTTCCCCAGGCATGGTGGTAGGGATCCACACCTTCGTAGGTGATTTTTTCACGCCCATCAGCTGAAGGCAGCAGCAAAGGATACGGGTAGGCAAGCCGACGCCCGGAAGGAAGGATGATGAAAAGCCACTTGCCGCTATGGCGCATTTCCAATCCGTAGGGCACTAAGGCGCTGTACCCCACGGTAAGGGCCTCTCTGACAGCGTTGTCCACCTCCCACCAGAAGGCTACGATACGCGGATTCGCGGCACGCCAGGCATTGACAAGGGATTGCAGCTCCTCTTCTTCCAGTCCCATTTCCAACGCGCCCATGCTCTTGAGAGCACCAACGGAACCGCCATAGCCCAGCGCGAGTTCCGCTATCTTGCCTTTCTGACGGAGTTCGGCATTTTGGCCGTGCTTCTCGACAGGGACGCCGAACATTTTGCTGGCCGATGCGCAGTAGATGTCCTTGCCCTGGATAAAGGCCTCAAGACGCCAGTGCTCTTTGGCGTACCAGGCGATGATGCGGGCTTCGATAGCCGCATAGTCGGCAACGATGAGCTGATTGCCGTCTCCAGCCACAAAATTGGTGCGGATCAGTTCTGACAGCGCTCCCGAGACGTCAGGAAAGCGCGCTTTGACCTGCGCATAGCTGCCGGAAAGAACGAGATTTCGCGC
>OGZO01000914.1_pt1 | contig 22151 bp, 32 predicted proteins | sample 1576721 | NCBI WGS metagenome assembly OGZO01 (sample SAMEA3541516, study PRJEB24748) | human gut metagenome | biome: human gut; feature: human-associated habitat; material: faeces | place: China | collected 2012 | reverse complement strand
GCAGTTGGTTCATTTTATTGCAGTACTATAGGCACTAAAATTAATCTAGTTATGGAGAATGGTTCTGTAGTCGAGTGTATAATGGGTGACCAGAAGGCAGATATACATACAGACCCAACAAATCGTTATCAGGCAGAAGATGGTAGCGTAGTTGAAATGATTGTCGATAGGTCAGTGTTTCACGGTACAGACCAATATCCAGCTGAATTGAGTGGTCGTATTTCTAGAATAGAGATTGTTGAGTAGGAGGTTATATGTTATATCTCGATACAAATATCTATTATAGAGGCAATCAAGATAAAGGTTATAACCTGCCCAGTATTGGGCAGGAGGTAATCTTTACACAAAGTAAAGAGATTCAGCATTCTTACTCTACGCATGATGTCAAAATCTTAAGTGAATTTTTAGGTATCAAAGAGGAAATGGGTTTATATGAGTTATTCTCATTTTTCTTCGATGGAAAGGTAACAGATGATTTTGATATGATTGAGGCTTTATTTAATGGTTTCTTAGTCGACAGCTCTTGGTGTTTCTGCTTGAAAATAGGAGTTACATTTTGTTGGTTTACTGTCACAGAAAAGAAGTTAAAGAAGCTAGGTACAATGCAATTTTCTGAAACTGTGTCAAGGTATACAGTTGGTAAATTTATTAAACGACTTCGATATAACTTAGTTAAGAGTGGAGTTAATCTTAACAAGGTCAAGTATTTGGTATGGTCAGAAGATGATTTAGACTACCTTTGGGGTAGTTATATACTAAAGTTTGACTGTTTGAGAACATTCTTTTCTAAAATTGATGGTCTTAGAGGGCTTGATGTTGAAGGTGTAATGCATTTCTTGGGAAAGACTTTATCCTTAAAGTATCAAGTTACTGCTGAAAACTTTGTTGATTGCTTAAATGATAGTTTTTTCGCTTTAAGATTAGAACAAAAAGATGGAGTTCTTTATAGTAGGAGTACATATTACAAAGATTACTCTACTTGTATAAGCCCTATAGTTAATCAGTTGGATTGTACCTACGGTATAATAATTGACTGTGAAGGTCAATTAGGTGGAACTGGTTCTATAGATGATGGTTGTAGAGAACTTGGAGGTATTATATTCTGCAAGTACAAAAATATACTTGTTAGTTTAGATACTTTTTCTTGCGATGACAAATTACTTGAAGATACCCTATTACAGGCAGTCAGAAACTATAAGAGTCTATCAAATTACATTTGGGGTAGAATTAATGTTTATTGCTACGGTGCTTCAGATGAGAGAATGTTAAAGTCAAGTATCAAAGATTTATGTTCTCGAAAGTCTATAAAACAATTTAGTAATATGTTTAATTATGTAGATTGCAAAGATTTTGTTTCAAATTACCTTTTATGCAACGAGGAAATCGTTGTAGAAGGTAGGCAGACTTTAAGTAATATAGCTAAAGCACTTGGTGTGAAACCTTTGTATCCTAAGCATAAGCCTTTAAATGATGCTAGGACATTATTTAATATATTATCGCAAATACTTATGGAGACAGGTAAATTTTTATATTGATTCAGGAGGAATTTATGAGAAAGAAAGGATTATTAGTAGCAAGTCTTATTGGGGTAGTAATGCTAACTGGTTGTGGTGCTAGTTTTAGTATTAGTGCTTCAGATTTGGAGAAGTATTCAGAAGATAACTCAGCTGTATATGCAGATATGTCTGATAGTTACACAGATACCTATGATTATCTTGATGGTTTGTATGTTATGGAGAAAGATGATGTACACGTTGAGTTGCGGGATTTAGATACGACTCAGAATGCTTCAAAATGGTTTGAAAGTAATGTAGAAGATATTAAAGAGGGTTCAAAGAGTAGTTCAGGCAGCAGCACTTCATCAGGTGGTAGTTATACTATTAGTACTGATGATATGGTTTATAGAATTTTATTTTCAGAGGATAAAGGTATTTATGCTTATGGAGATACAAAGGATTCTGTAAATAAAGTGCTTGCTGATTTGAATATAAATTAAAAATATTTTAAGAAAGGATTAATGCTATGAAGTTATTTCAAAGAAAAGTAAAAGATGATTTGCTTGTAGAAGAAGCAGATGATTCTAAGAAAGGTTTACCGAGTTTTCTAACAAATAAGAAAATAGTAATTCCTTGTGGGGTAGTACTTGTAATTGTTCTTATGTTAGTTGTAAAATCGGCTATTGGAGTGGGTAGTAAGTTAAATTACTACAATACGATGGCTAGTTTATTCACTAACGAGTTAGGAAGCTTTACTTACACGTTAGATGTAAGAATTGGAGAAAAAGGTTCTCTTATTACTGAGAAAACATCTTCATCAGCTTCAGTTGATGAATTAAATTCTGTAAGCAATGCAGATACAACAGATACAGAAGCTAGTGAAAGCGAGAAAGATATTGCTAAACAGGAACAGTCTACTGAGAAGACAAGTAAGAATGAATTTCAGGATTGGAATAAATATGCTGATGTTAAGACAGGAAATTGGCAGTATCCAAACTATAAAATAGTTATTAGTGGTTGTACTACATCACTTGAGCCACTTACAACTGATTTTACAGTTAATCTTGTAACAGCAAATTACAATGATAAATTTACAGAAGTTGTATGTATCGATGGAAATTATTACTTTGATGTAGAGTCAATGTACGACTGGTTAAAGAGTTCAGGTGACAGCTACCTTATCAGTTTAACTGATAAAATGCCAAATGGCTCTAAATGGTTGGTAGTTCCTGAGTCAGAATTCAAAATTGCTTCAAGATATGCAGAAGATGGAGAAAAAGATTTAAGTTATTGCACAAGTCTTAAAACAATGTATGAAAGATTTTTAGTTGTTTTATCTTCTACAAAGAGTACATTATCTGATAGCTTAGGTTCAACTGGTATGACATCTAGTAGTGATACAGTAAGTCTTAACTTATCTGGTTCAGATGCAACACCTATACTTAAAGCATTCAAGAGTATCTCTACTAAGAGCGGTGATTGGTATGATTCACTTATCAATGCAGGGGTAGCCCAGAACCTTTACACTGATGATGAAAAAACTCAGGCAATGAGAGAAAAAGATAATGTTATGGAGGCACTTAGTGCTTTAGCTACATATCTTAATGTTACTGATTTAGATTCTCAGAAGTTAGCAGTTCAGGGTTCTGCAAGAAGTTATACAAGTGGTAAAAATAATGCTACTATTGAAGGTTCATTAGCTATCAATTATAGTACAGATACGACTGATTATATTATTCAGTTCTCTGGTTTACGTTCAGGTGATGCTGACGATATTAAACTTCCACATGGTAGTCAGACTAAAGTGGTCGATGAAAGTTATTTAGGTTCTTTCGAGAATCTTGTAGATTACTTGAATATTACACCTATTAAGACATCAGTACAGCTTGAAATTAATCCTACTACTATCTCTGATGGAGTTATCGAAAAGTTCATTAAGTTAGTTAATGATACTGGAACAGCAGGCGAGTGGATTACTAAGGATAACGTTTATAAATTTATTGAGAAGTATTCTTCTTTCAAAGAAACAGATGAAACTACTAACAACGATAAGGTAAATGCAAAGCTTGTATCTGATTTAGCTGATGCAATGAATAAGATTGTCGATGGGGTAGTTATCACAAAAGAAGTACAGGCTGAGGAAACTGTAGCACAGTATCCAGATATTAATACTCAGGAAACTGGTGTTTATACTAAGATTAAATATGATGAAGAAAAATCTGATTCACAGATTGCAGTTTTCCATGTAGAAGCTATCAATAAGGGTGATGATACAGTCACAGTTGATATTACAAACTTCTCATTGCGTACATTACTTAATAGTGTATATCCTGCAAACAATGAGACATTGATTCACAATTATGATAATACATTTGATATGTCAAAACTTGTAAAATCTGTTGAGTTACCTAGCAAAGGTTGGACAGAGTTCGATATTTACTTTGTAATTTCAGATGATACAGGTCACATGGATATGTATTTTGGTGATAGTAATTTAGGTAGTGCTATCGAGTACTAAAGAAACTTTTTTAAAGGGATTGGAGTTTAAACTTCAATCCCTTAATTTTTGTTTAAATATAGTATTAAAGAAAGGAGCAGATTTTTTATGGAAACTGTTAGAGAGTCAGTATTTAAATTGCTTGATTATCGTGGAGATATTACTAAAAATAAAGAGTCAGGTGTTTCTTCTTATTCTAAAGACTTTTCACCAAATAATATAAGACGTGTAATAATATCAGCTGATGGGGTACTAGTACAGCTTCATAAACCAGTTAAAAATTATGGCTACTCAATTGGTGGAGTATGTTACAATATATTCAATTTTAAGCCAGATACTTTGCGTAAAGAACAGATTGAGCCTAAATATAAACCATTATTGAGTTTATTTGCTTCATCTAATATTTTCTCGGCTGTTGAGGAGATTATCTTGTTAAGTAATCCAGTAAGTGTTGCTAGTGGAGATATTAATCGTGAAAATGATGTATCTTATATGGTAGCAGGTTATAATGGTCAGGGTAATTTACAGGAAAAAGTTAAAGGTCGTTTCAAGAGATTAAGATATTACACCGTATTAAACTGCAACTGGGCGAATTTTATGAATTGGCTACAGCAGACCAGAGCACAGGTACTTAAGGATGATTATTTGTCTGAAAATCCAAACTTAGCAAGTATGATTTCTATGAAAACAGAACTCAATACTGAGGAGGATGCAAAAACTTCTATTACTGTAAATAGCACCTATCTTTTTGATAATACTCTGAGAGCATACTTTGAGGGTATCAAAGAGGGATATTTAGAAGTTAAAAAGGGTGAGAAAGTTGATGCTTTCAAAAAAGAGAAGAAGTCAAAGGAAATAGAAGAAGTAAATGAAAGTATTAAGAAGTATATAGGTTTTGTTCGAGTATGTCAGAGGTACAAGAAAGTTCTAAACACAGTAGGCACAAATGGGGTAGTCTATCCAGAGTTGCTCTCACCTCATATTTCGTTTAGTCCGATATATGATTTTGATGGAATTTGTTCAGTACCTAAAAATCTATTGAGTAAAGGTAAGGAGTATAAACAGGCTGTTGAATTAAATAAAGAAAACTCTAAGCAGGTTCGTGTAGTTATGCGAGATGAGTTCTCTAATATCTTCTTTAAAGCCTTAAATTCTTTGTGTAATAATCAAAATCAGTTTACTATTTCAGCTCTTATGAATTTTGAGGAGAGAACTATTTATGTACCAACTGAGTCACAGGCTATTGTGAGTAGTTTGTATAAGACTTTTGCTTCAAAGTTTGATGGAAAGCCTTTTACAGCTGAGAAGCCAACAGCTTCAATTATAAACTGTTTATGGTTGATTTGCTTTATGTTTTTAGATAGAGATTCTGATAACTATAAAGCTGAGTATATAACTAGAGAGTATTGGGAAGGAGTATTAAAGAATGATTAGTCGTGAAAATATAGATAAATTCAATAGTATAATCAGTCATTATGGTCTTGATACTGCTCAAGTACAGGATGCAGGTAGAGCTGTTTGTATTGCTGATATTCTTTATGGTACGAACGATAAGAGATTATCAGTTAAAAGGTTAGCTAACTCAGGGGTAGATGTATTCAGAGCCTTAGCTCAGGGTTCTGCACAATCGTTACCAGATGTACAGATTATGAGAGTTATGTGTGACTCGTTATATTATACTTTACTCTTTAAGGGAAAAGGTATTGGAAGAGTAGGTATTCATCTTACAAGTGAAGCTTCAGATTACATTGGTAAGGGTATTGGAAAGAAGCAATTTGTTCCAGCTAATTATGGATATTGTGATATGGAAGAATGCCAAAAAGTGTTGGATTTGATGTATGCAAATTGTAATGAAGTTGATGAGCCTGAGTTTGCGGATATCTTTGAATTTACTTCAGATGTATTAGGTAGGTTCAGAAAGATGTTTGATATAATCGATAAAAGTCGTACATTAAGTGAAAGCCAGTTTAAGTCGATATATTTGCCTGAGAAATATGACTCTCACGGTTATGAGGTGTTACATGAATTACCAAGTAGCTTAAGGGGTATCTCTAAGGGTTCTTTGAAGGAGCAAATAGAATTTTGGGAACTTGCAAAAATGATGGATTTATTCATCTTATATTTAGCAGGAACTAAGTCAGGCGCTATCTATCGAAATGCTTTTGTAAATAGGTTAGTTAAAATAAATAATTCAATGCAGGATTTATTGCCTATAGGGGTAGGTGGAAGAACTGGTACGAGAAAGGATATCTACAGACCAACAAGTGCATTAAATAATCAGGCACTTAATAATTTGTATGATTTAATCTTTTCACAGAATATGGCTTTAACTCGTAATTCTATAAACAGTATGTTTACGATTTGTACTAGATTATATGGAATTAAGGAGGATATTTAAATGAGTTTGAAATTAAGTAATGATGAACTAACAATTATAAGCGATTTATATAATCTAGTAGGTATTAAATTTAGTGATGCTAGATTTAATGATATTGACTCAAGAAAAGCTGTGTTAGATAGTCTTAAACCAGCTCTTATTGCTTATGCTTTAGGTAAGTCTATTGATTCTCCAGAAGATGTTGCTTATGTAAATGAAGTTATTGAAAAGAAGTCAGATGTATCTGTATTAAAGTTTGTAGATGGCTATTCAGTAGCTATTTTGACTGGTTATTTACAGTCTTTAAATAATGATATTGATTCAGATAGCACACCAGACTTTGGTTTTAAGGAGCTAAATGAGATATTTCAGTCATCTATTCTTATGTGTATGAGTGACTTTGTAAATGCGGATAATGTATCTTCTTTAATTGAAACAGGTCTAGGGGTAGTTATCAGGGATTGTACTCCAGCTGAATATTTCGAGAATGAGTATTATCACGAAGACTTGAGAGTTCTTAAGCAGATTCTTATTGCAGATATTGATGATGGTTACAATAAGAGAATGAAGGATGCTATCTCAAATAATGGTGATTGGCGGACAAGTATGGATACTTATATGGAAGACTTGAAAGCTGTTTACACATTAGCTTTCGAAGATGGCTTTGGTACAAAGCCTTATGTTGGTGTGTTGAATAGTAGTTCAGGTTTTATTACTGTAGATGAAAATGCTTCTACTTCACACACTATTAAAAACGGCGAGGCTACATTAAGTAAGTTTGCTACACGATTATGTAATAAGATGTCTGGTTCTGTAGAGATTTCGCAGTGTCGTCAGTTTGATTATGATGAAATCTTTAGTAAGGATAATCCTGTTTATTTCCCAAAGAAAATTTTGGAGTACACGCTTGGAAGAGAGTCTACATTAAATACTAGACGTGATATTTATAAGTCTAGTGCTTTTAGTATTAGTTGGGAGTCTTATTCTGCAAATTATGTATATCCTAACTTAAAGGAAATATTACTCAGGGGTATCTATAAAGCACTTGAGAAAGTGCTTATGTCTAAAGGTGTTATAAGTACAAACTTTACATCAAGAGAGTTTATGTCTGTAACTCCAGATTATGAAGCATTTGTCGCAAATCAGCTCAAGGATAATGATGTAAGTAATTCAGTTTTTAAGTATGTATCAAAACTTGTAGCAAGTATGAAGTGCTTTTATATTTTAACTAAGTACCCATATTTAGCTAATAAGATTGCAGCCATCAATATCAGATTGTCTTGTGCTTCGAATTCTAATGCATTTAGTGTAGATAAGTCTTGTACTTCACAGTTATTCAGTGGTTTAATTGCAACAAATAATTATGAGGAGTTTTTACCACCAGTTAATATTTCAGGGGGTAGAACTTCTGCAACAAATGTAAAGATTTCTGTAGACATTTACGAATATCAGTACGATATTAATCCGATGTTGACTCAGGCTGAACCATTATTTGGATACGTTGTTCAGAAGCAAAATCAGCGTAAGGGGAAGGTTGCAAACTGGAACAATATTCTTATTGGAGAAGGTACTTCAGGTAAAGAGTTGTACGCTTCAAAGTCAAGTGATATTCGTTTACAGAACTCATTTACTCATAATATTATAGCAGGTTCTCGTTCTGGTAAAGGTGTTATGACTATGAATATTTTGGTTAGTGCATTAGCTTCAGGTAAGCCTATTTTTTACTTAGACCGTAAACCAGATATGGCAAGTATGCTATACGATTTATCGGGGGGTAGTCAATTTATTGTAAATGGTGGTCTTTACAATGCAGATAATGATACTTTTAAACACTTTGACGAAAGTACTGGAGATGCTATGGAGGCTTGGAGAAACTCTATTTCTTACTTAGAGGAAAATCCACGAATTCTTGAGTTATTTGATGTATCTACAACTTCTTATCAAGGTGTATTAGGTGATTATGTTTATTTTCGAGCATTTATGTTTGCATTAGGTATTTGTGTACTTCGTTCAAAACTTGCAGGAAAGTTTGATGGCATTAGAGATGATATCTTTAACGGTAATGATGGTATTGTTATTGTTGTAGATGAGTTAACTGGTTTCCAGAATAGTATAAGTAGACTCTTATCTACTATTTCTAGCCCATTAGTTCAAAAGGCTTTGAATATGGGCGATGCTGATGTAGTTTTGAATAAAAAAGCTGATATTATGGCTAAGATTAATGTAGCTCAGATGAAAGCAAATGAGGCTACAAAAGAGTCTGCTAAGATGGCTCAAGAGGCAGAAATTCAGAAATTACAACGTCAGTTAGACTCGTTAGTGGATGAGCAGTGCTTATATGCAGGTACTTTATTCAATAAAATTCGCTCAAGTTTTGCTACTTTAACCTCACAGAAGGTTGCAGGTTTTAAGAATAAGGAATATAATTATTCAGATATATTTGTTCTTGGTCAGTTCTTGGATGCAAATTATTATGCGTCATCATTAACTGCTAAGAATAAGGGTGCTTTATCATCAGTATTTTTCCCTTTGACCTCAGATAAGAGTGATTATTATGCAGCATATAAAGGTGCTGATATTGTTAGAAGTTTCCTTGAGGAACTTGGAGAGCTTGATTGGTTTTTGGGTAGAAATCCAGATTACAATTATGGTGGAAAGAATGAGGATGCTGAAGCAAAGAAGGTTACAGATATAGACGGTAACTGGGATTATGTTGGAATTCATACTTGTAATGAAATAAGAGGGGTAGATTCTTCTACATTTCATCATGTTTTATTTAAGCCTTATTTAGTTTTAAATACACATTATGAGAATGACCCACCTACAGAGATGAGTAAGAACCCAAACTATCAATATGTTACTCAGTGTGCTAATAGGGTTAATACAACAGCAGGTGGAGATGACCTATGGAGTACAGTAAGACTTAAACATTTGCGTGAAGATGCTAAGTCACAAGTTACTCCAGATAATCCTATGTATGATTGCCTTGAGGAAGGTATTGGATTTAAAGGTCTTGTTCGTGAGACTTTATTAACTACTAAAGAAGGTAAAGAAGCAGCTCAAGGTAATATGGATGATTACATCAAGGAAGTTCTTGGTAAGTCAGGCAAAATAGCAGATTATGTAGCTAGTAAAATGGGTGATTATTCTTGTTGGCAAGAACTAATTTATGATTTATCACCACAGGGGTTATTCAGTTTCGATGATATGATTACTGCTGTTATGGATGCTGACAAATATACTATGGAGTCACGGTTACCTTTATATGCTAAGTTAGGCTTGTTAGGCGATATGGCAAATAACGATTCAGGCTTAAATTCTTCAGAGTTTGGCAATCTTGATGATATGTATGGAGATGAGGAAGAATTTGGTAGCGAGGGGGTTGAGTCGAATGATTCAGAAAACACTTGGGGTAGTACACGGGAGTCTAACTTCGATGATGAGGGATTTGCATCAACTTCTACTGAAAATGATTTAGATGAGTTTTACAAGAGTGCAGAAGAGGAAATGAATGTTATTCAGCCTAGTCCTCAAGAAGTACAAAATACTAAGCCAGTTTTCACTGATAAGGATAGAGAAAATTATGCTTACCCTATAGTAACAATATTATTAGACCAGTTATCACAGTTTACTGGTAAGAATTTAAAGCCACTTGCACCTCAAATGATTGAGAATGCTAAAGCTTTGTTAAAGAATTTAGGTTATTAGGAGGTTGTAAAATGGCAGATATTAAGGATTATATAACTCAAGAAGATAATGAAGCTTTTACTAGAGGTCTTAATGGTTTAATTTCAACAGCTATGCAATCAGCAAGTTCCCCACAGGAACTTGTTGAGACTGTTGAGCAGAATACTTATGAAATAGAGTTATCTGGAGATGATTCTGCTGATGATTTTGATGAGGAACAAGAGGAAGAATTAGTAGCTCAGGAACGTCAGGCTTGTAGTGCAGTTCATGAAGATGGTACTGCTAAGAGTGAACAAGAAATTAAAGAAGAAGTAGATGCAGGTGTAGAGGTTAAGAAAAACTGGAGAAAGATTATACCTTTTAGGGGTAGAGATGCTCAGCCAGCTACTGAGGAAAAAATAGATGAAGTTGTAGATAATCAGCAAATATATGATGATATATCAAAAGGTTTATTTAACTTCGCTAAGAGAATTGAAACCGAGGAAATGCAGAAGCAGAAATCAGTAGCAGCCCAGAAGAAATGGACTGATATCCCTACTGCTTATAAGTCAGGTTGTTATACTGATGCACAAGGTAAAGAAGTGCAGATTAAGAAAGAGTTAGAAGCAGTTGATTGGGGTGAGGTTTTATCAAAGGAAGCTAATTCTACTGATGAAGCTGTTGAGCGTTTGAGAAGTTTCATTTCTTTCAGTATCAAGAAGAAATATGGTGGTTGGGGTAGGATTAAGTCTATTGTGGTAAGAAGTGAACAACTTATTATAAATGATACGATGTATGTTCCAGTTATTGAAAAGAAGCATATTAATTCAGATGTATTTCCAGTGGATACTTTGGATTATATTCAAAATGGTTGTATTGCACAGTTCTTTAATTGGGCTAATCTTAAGAAGATGTCAAACTTATATAGTTTAGATATTGATGATACTAATTTCTATACTTCTACTGTAGGTGCTGACATAGATGTAGGTAGACGTATTGGTGTAACTACTGTATTTAATATATGTGATAACTTAGATGTTTTAACTTTAGGCTCTGAAACAGTCACAAGGGAACAGTTAACTACTAAGGAGTCTGTACCTATTAAAGAGCAGGTTAATATCAGTAAACGATTTTGGAATTTTAACGATGGATATAAGTTAGATATATGTAAGGGTACAAATGGTTTACAGGATTTTACTTTAAATAACCTTAAGAATTACGCAACTAGTCGAGGTAATAAGGGTTTATTTAGATATTGTGTAGGTACGATGGCTAGAGCAACATTATTTGCAGGAGCAGGGGTAGCTAATCTAGCCAGCCATTTGATTTGGGGAGTTAAAAATTTGTTCTCGACAGCTATGACTCCAGTTACAGAGGAAGACCTAAATCAATAATGTTTTGTATGCGAGATTCTTATGGATTTCGCCTATTATATTTTGTAAATTGTTTGGAGGAAAATTTTATGGTTTCAAAATTAGTATCAAGTTTATGGGAAAATAAGGAGAGATTACATCTTATGGATGTAGTTCTTAATTCTAATCTTTTAGACTATAACTTTGTTGGTAGTACAAGCATTAATAGCGTGCTTAAGTTTATCGAAGACCATCCAGTTGATGTTATAGATATTAAGACACCTAATCATATCTATTCGATTGAGGTTAAAGACCTTGAAAGTTTTGCTGATGAAGCAGTTTATTATACGATTACTCTTAAAGGAGGTAAAGAGATTTGTCTACTGTAAATGGTAAATATGTTTGTCTTGATATAGATGGGGTAGTTTTAAATCTAATGCAAGGTATTCACTTATATCTTGAACCATTCGGATATAATTTTGATATTGATGGTATCAAAGCCTATAATTTCAAGTATGATACACTCGGTTTTGACAGAAAGATTATTTTTGAAGCATTAGGTAATGTAAAAAGTTTCGAGTTAGCACCTTTTTATGACGGAGCGATTGACGCTGTTAAAAAATTACAAAATTTTGTTACAGTTAAGTCATATACGAAAATTTCTGAGGAGCCAGCTATTTATCAAAGACGTAAAAAACTATTGGAGTCACTTAAGTTAAAGGGTAAGCCTATCACAGCACCGAGTAAACCAGTCGATTTTTCAGCTGATGCTTTATTTGATGATTGTCTTGACGTACACCAGCAGTGGATTGAACAAGGTTCTAAGGCAAAGTTGTTTTTGATAGATAGACCTTATAATCAAAAGACAAATGAGAATATCGGAAGTCTTGATTGGTCACGAATTGTGCGTTGTAAAAATCTTGAAGAAGCTGTAGATTTCTATGTATCTGGACTAATCTAGGGGTAGCTCATGAAGGATTTTATTGGTACAGTTATACTAAAGTTTATAATGATATCTAGTTTTATATTACTGATGTTTGTATATTTACTAGATATATTTATTGTATTTGAGGAGATTGTTTATTATGTCTGTAAGTTTTTGTGCGAAAGCTATTTTGAAAGAAAGAGTAGCAGAAAATAACTGGACTTCTAGGGAAGTTACTATAAGTAGTGTTCAGGATATACGAGATGTTTTTAAACCTTATCAGGATGATGTTGAGCAGGTAAATCTCAGTTTAAATTCTAAAGTGTATTATTGTATTGGTTTTATGAAAGATGGGATAGAAGCGTCTGTAAAAGACCAAGATGATGATAAGCATTATATGTGTTCACCTTTATTGTTAGTTGAGTGCGATAGTGAGAAACCTGTAGATATTTCTGAAAAAATGTTAAATTCTATGGAAGAAACTATTGACTTTTACTAAGAAAGGTGGTATAATAATAAATGAAAAATCCGTATAGCACTCTAGGGGTAGCTGTTGGAGCATCCAAAGAGGACTGTAAAAAGGCTTGGAGAACCTTAAGTCGTAAGTATCATCCAGATAATGGTGGTGACAAAGATTTATTTGATGAGGTTCAGAAAGCTTGGAAAGCCATTGAAAGTGGCGAGTTCAACATAGTTGTTAAGCAAAGACGAGTATTAAAGCACAAAACTTTACTCTCTTTTGCTTAAGATATAAAACAATTTTATTATAGGAGGACAACAATCATGGGATTTGTCGAGAACAATATTGTTAAAATGCAGTGGGATAAAGCAGGATGGCTTCAGCCAAAGGCTAAGGGAACTAAGAAGAGCGTGTTCATTTTCGGTTCTCAGAATTATCAGTCAACAAATAAAGGTTTGATTTCTGTATTTTTCACAGCAACAACTGCTTTCCTTTTCATAGATGAGAGGGGTAGCGAAGATGAGGATATCTGGACAGCAGAAGACCTTATTGCTACATACAAGCAGTCGCCTATTCCAGAGTTCCTTAATTGCGAGCAGTATGTGGCTGTTATTGACTCAGGTGAGGCTACTTGCAACGCATCCGTACTGGAAGAATTTGGACTTGTTGAGTTCAAGGAAGATATCGAAGCTCGTATGAAAGATGTCGCACCTTATGGTTATGAGGAAGACATGAAAATGTAAAGAATTTGCTTGACATTTGTGTAGTATTGTGGTACTATATAAGTGGCAAATCCTTACAAAGTGTTTTTACTTACTACTGGGAGGGACTCTACGGAGTTCCTCTTTTTGTGTGAAAGGAGATTATTTATGTATAAAGAAGTAGCTACGGCTTCAGGTAAGACTGAGGGTGTTGTGAGAAGCATTTTCGAGTATTTTGATTCGCATCCTAAAGATGTATTTTGGGAAGTTATTAATGCAGTTTCAAAGAAATACAATATGACAATGATTACAGCAACTTATATTTATCGTTGTTGGCAAGTACAAGGGGTAGCTTAAAGAGTTAGTGGCTATCCCTTTTATTATTGCTTGACTTTTATTGAGTTTTATGGTATAATTAAAGAAAAAGGATTTTGCAAAGTATTTGTAACTTTATAAAATTGTTGAGTTGTCTTTGCAAATACCTATTAAGGAGGTTTATTGTATGATTCAGAATATTGTTATTGGTAAACTTCTCGTAGAGCCTGAGTCTTTATTTGCTTTAGATAAGGAAGATTGGGAAAATGTTGAGAAGCCTATAACTATGTTCACTGAGGAGAGGTTTCTTCCTAAACTTATGGTTAAAACAGGGGTAGTTAAGTCTATCAGTGAAGTACGAAGAAATCAACCGAAGTTGATGGTAACTTTAGACAAAGTTGACTACTTAGAGATTAAGTGGGGAAAGAAAAGATTGTTTATCGGGGTAGGAGAATGATTGAAATTGTTGAATGTAAAGGCACTGTTGATTCAGTAGCTATTAAGGAGTTTTTGGAAACTGAAAATAAAGAAGCTGTTATAAGAAAATACAAAGATTATGCTGTTGCTACCCTTTTAGAGCATAGCTATAATTTATCAAAGATGGTTTCTAAACTTAAAGTTCCTTACGAGCGAGTGGTAATTAGAAAGTTATAAGTTCTTGATATTTTCCACAGTTCTGATTTGTGTCTTGTTAGAAATAATTCAGATTTGAATAAAATTATTGATTCTTAGTTGTGATAAACTAGTAAAGCCAACTAGTTCTATCACTAGAGATTTTATAACTATAGAAAGGTTGAGTAAATGACAAATGATGCAATTTTAAATGCTAGGTCAGCTATTTGGAAAGAGTTCAAGGCTTTCGATAATTCATTCAAGGTTAAGAAACCAACTCTTTGTTCTATTTTACAGAGTATTGATAATGACACTAGCATCGAAGACTCTATTATCTTACATAATTACAATCTTTGGTACAATTTAGCTATGCTTACAGCTCAAAAGAAGTCTGCTAGTTTAGCCAATTATCTGAAGAGTGTACAGTATCAAATATCCGAGGAACTTGCGTATTACCAAGCTACATATTCCACTGTGTATAAGGTAGATGACTCTTTTAAAGATTGGTGGTTTTCCAAACCTCACGATAAAGATGAGGATTTCCATTATTCTTGGTTTGAGTCAGGTTCTCCAGTACTTCTTGAGTATACAGGGGTAGTTTATATCTTTGAACGTGATAGCAAGGAGTTCTCTATTAGAATACTAAATGATTATGAAAGAAGTGCTTTTCTAAACTATGAGTATTCCAGTGCTTTAAACTCAAGTTGGAACGAATGTAAGATTACTTGTAACAATACATCTTGTCCACATTATAAGTCATCTGTAGGTCACATTTATAAAGATGGAACTCGTGAAGTGATATGTAGTCTGTCTGATTTACAGAAATGTGGTCAATGTGAAGTTGCAGGTCTTGTGCATCCATTCATTGTGGAAGAGTTGTTTAATGGTATTGCGTATACTATGGAAAACAGGTCAAGTGTTTCGAGTGAAAGCTCAGGTAGAAATGATTATGAGCATCTTCCAAAACCAGAGCGAGTTGATGATATTATTGTGTATTTTGGAGGGGTAGTTGAGCATAAGCCTTTACCTTTCCTTAAGGTGTCAGAAATAAAATCTGAGAAAGTTTTCCCAGATTCTCACGCTTCACCAAGAGAGCATTATCGAATGGGTAGTACTCGCAAGGCTTATACTCGGAGTGACGGTACAAAGGTCAGAGCTACTACCGTTAAAGGAACAGTTGTTAATAAAGGACATACTAAGGCGAATTATACTTTAAAGGAGAGAAAATGAAAACATTAGGAGAATTTTTGATATATACTTATCAGGTCATATTATTTGTAGGTGCATTAGCTTTTGGTCTTTTTATTTCAGATGGAGACTTTATCATAGCTCTAGTTGCATTATTACCTTTTTGGTTTGTTACCTTTATTTTTGGTAACGTAGCCCTTGTTTTTGTGGTAACTGCTTTTGAAATTATTGTAGATGTTTCAAAATCTTTATTTAAGTTTTAGTTCTTGATTGTTTTAAGTTTGTACTAAAGTAGCAAAGAAATTTTGTTATTCAAATATTTTATGGTAGTTATCTTTGGGAGGATGGAGATGAAAAGAAAATTACTTGCGTTACTAGAGGTAGTTGCTATGACATTGTCTGGATGCAATTACAGTTATGCATTAAGTATGCCAGAAACGTTGGAAGAAGGACTTAACGATAAAACCTCTGATGTAGTTGGTATTATAAGTCTGAAAATTATAATGGTCTGATATATCTGTTTAATAACGATACTGGCGAGTTTTTGTTATTAGAATACGATGATGCTAAATCAGACCTTATAAATTTCGAGTATAAGTATAACCCAGATACAGGTCTTTTTACTATGAAGCGAAGTAAGCTTGAAATTGGTAGTATGACCTTTTCTATATCAGATGATAAGTCTACTATTACTTGCACTACTGCTGATGGAGAGGTAGAAACTTTACAAAGAGTAGAATAATCTATACTAGGGGTAGTTCCAAACAAACTTGGCATAATCTGTTAAGGAGAGGAGGGATTACCTATGTTCAGTTTTTGGAGTTGGTTTGCTGACCTTTATATCTTAGACAGTGGTATGAGATAAAAATCATTGGTTGTAATAGAGAAGTCAAGTCTATCAGTTAGGCTTGACTTTTTTATTGTTTTATGTTATAATACTGTTATAGGAGGTATATTATTATGGTAAAATTAGAAGTTGATTTAAGAAATTATAAGGAGTTTGCAAAGGACTTCGAAGCTAGTCAGGGGACTTATGAAGCAATCTTAAGGGGTAGCTTTGGTCTTGCTGTTGCAGGTATGATTTTGGCTTTTGAAAGTCACCCAGTTGTAGGGTTAGGCATCTTCATATCTTGTATTATTATCGAGAAGTTGCTTTTTATGCGAAAGTACTACAAACGAGAAGATGAATATAAAGGTGTTTCTAAGCTCTTGGATACTCTTGACGAGAATGGTCTTTACTATTACATTGATGAGGATGTTCTTACGATAAATAATACTATCGTGAAAGGTCTTGATTACTCTGTACCTAGGGGTAGTTCTAACCGTTTGAGCGATAGTTATGCTGATGACAAGTATGTTTTGACTTTGAAGGTGTGTGATGAAGACTAAAATACGAGATTTGGTTTGCATGAGGTCGGGTTTCTTTGCATTTTCCTTGACTTCTCTTTTAGAATGCTTAGTTTTTGCCTATAAGGGTATGATATTTCAGGCTGAAATAGCAGGAATTGCTTGCTTTGTAGGTGCTATTATTGTACTGATTTTACATTTGTATTTGAAAAGGTGTATTAGGAAAGAAAATCAAAAGGAGTAATTATTATGAAAATAAGGACAGATGTTGATTATAAAGAGTTAAGTTTGTTTGAAAACCATCTAGTTCATGAATTACATCGACTTTCTGATATGGATTTCGTTGAGAAGTATAAAAATATCAATGAGTGGTGCAATTCCTATGAAGAAAAGGCTTTACTTACTGGGGTATTGCAAATGTTAACAAGAAGTACTGGTATATTTAAAGTTGATGGTTATATTTTATCATATCTTGATTTCTTGGATTATGAAGATGGCGAGTTAACTGATGAAGATTTAGAACAACTATACGATAGAGCTATCCCATATTTCAGAGATTGTGGGGTACTTTATAGTGAGTTTGGAGGTTTTGCAGATGGCACATATTACAGAGATTCCGTATATAAATAATCAGAACATAGATTATCTTATAAGATGTTTAAGTGATTCTGTACAGATAAAATATGGCAATATCGAGAATTTTAATATTCCTATTGTAGGAGGATCAGCCTTAGCATTAAAGTATGCTTATAGAAGTACAGTTGATATTGATGCAGACATAAACTTTAGAAGTGAAATTTCAAGTTGTATCGATTCTATTGCAGTTTCTAATAGTATACCTAAAGATTGGATTAATCAAGATTTCACGAAGTCGAATTCTTATAGCCGTAGACTTTGGACTCATGCGTTACCTTATAAGACAATAGGTATTATAAATGTATTTGTTGTTTCAGATGTAGACCAGCTATGTATGAAACTTGTTGCAGGCAGGGCAAAGGATACTATAGATGCCGTATACCTAAGCGAAAAACTTACTGAAGCAGGGGTAGTATATTCTGTTGTAGAAGCTGAGTATACTTATTTATATGGAGATTATGTTAAACAAAATCAGCGATTGCTTTCCAGAGTTAAGAAAATATTCAAAAAAGCTAATATGTTATGATAATACCTAATCTACTCTTGACTTTTCTTCTGTTTTGTGCTATAGTAGTAGCAAAGGAGGTCAAAGTATGGATACAGGTGATTTGATTGCTTTAGGTATTGATTTAGGCATTTTATTCTATAAGTTTTATCAACTTGGAAAGATAGATATAAAATTGGAAGAAACTGATATGACTGTTGAAAGTATGAAAGCCTTTAACGAAGCTATGCATATTGAGCAGAAAGAAGTTGAGGAGTTCTTTGGAGGTATGCAGGAGTATTGGAACGACAAGAGAAAGTCTACTTGGCTTAGTATCTATGTATTTACCATCTTAGTTATTGGTATTTTATTAGGAGGTATGTATGCTTAAGTTTGAAGATTGGTTACTTCTCTTTCATGAGGTAGTTCCTGCTGAGGAGTCGCAACAATATGAGTTAGAGTATATGACTTATATACATAATTATTACGAATTAATGAGAGGTTACTGATTATGGTAGAGATTACTGATGAATTGTTGGACAAGCACATTGATAATATCTTAGATGTTATCAAGTCTATACAAGAAGGTAAAATTACTGTTATTGTTGGCAACAATGGGGTAGGTAAGTCACTTATTCGTAAGCAGTTGCATTTTAAATTTCAGAAGAAATATGGTGACCGCCCAAGTTATATTCGGGCGATTTCAATGCAGCAAAGAACTGAAAATCGTTCTGAAATGTGGGGAGCACTTGGTCTTGCTTTGCACGATGATGAAACTTCACCTACGAGTTTGTGGACTTATTACTTAATAGAACAAACCTTTAAGTTAGACGAAAACAAAAAGTATTATTATGTTTTCGATGAACTTGAGTTAGGTATGTCTACTGAAACTATTTTATCTGTACTGAATAAGATTAAGGAGCAAGTACCAGAGTTTTTAGAAAAAAGTTTAGGTATTCTTGTAATCACGCATTCTACTTTTGTTGCTGATTACTTTATGGACTATTTTGACTGTGATTTCTATAATATCGGCTTTGGTACTGTTGATAAGGACTATAATGCTTGGAAGTATAGAAAAATTGTAGGGGTAGACCTTGACTGGCTACAAGACTGGTCGCATAAATTATATTTACGCATCAATGAAAGGAGTAAGAAGAAATGATTTGTTGGAATTGTAACATGGAAATGCAGAGTTTCCCTAACCTTAGAGGAATAAAGGAAAATTCTCACCCTTTAGTTGACACTGTTACAGAGGAGGAAACTTTTAGTCGCTTTGATACTCTTGTGTTAACTAAGAAGCACAATGGAAAGGTTAAAGGTCTTTTTGGGCGAGAGAAACTGGAAACTGTAACAGAAAAGCATTATTTCAACCCAGTTTACAATGTTTGCCCTAATTGTGGTCTTATTGCACAGTCTATTGCAAAGAAGGACTTAAAGAAGTTGACGGAGGGGTAGTGTTCAAATGTTTACAAAAAAGTGTAGTTGTTGTGGAAAAATATTAGGTGATGCTTTTGTTGCTGAAAGGCTAGATGCACCTAAGAAGTTTTGTAGTTTAATCTGTTTTAGGAGGTATTACAGAAATGAGTTGCTTGCGTCAAATGAAACGGAAAGAGCAAAGATGGTCGGATAAATCAGCAAAACGCCATAAACACCATTATATTGAGCACTGTATTGTTGAGATTGTAAATGGAAACAGTTCAACATTTCATGATGTTATGAAGTGCGATTGTTGTGATTCATTTATTGCAATACAGCATCAAGGTTCTTGGTGCGGTTTATTAGTTGATTTTCACAATGAAGAAAACCTGCCAGTAGTTGTTTTTGAAAGAACCAAAAATAATATTGGATTTGAGGGTATACGAAGGAGAAAACATTATGCGAAAAAGTAGAGAAGAAAACAAGGTTGTAAGAGTTATTGGCTTGATATGTGTTATTGGTATTATTATCATTGGAGTTTGGGTTTTTGCTATGAAGCTTATTAACATCAGTGATGATTATGCTATGGTTGAAACGCAGAATGAGGAATACGAAGAAGTTAGGTATTTTGGAACTATCAAGACTATCTCTTGTACACCAGTGTTTGATGGCTTTGGTAGCGAGAGGGTTCTACAGTATTTAGGTTACGATACAAATACTAAATGTATGTTTTATGTGTATTATAATCCGAGTAACTGGTATGCTAGTACAACACCTTACACTATTCAGACTGAAGATGGTTCTGTGAAACAGGCTATTTACGGGGTAGATTATAAGGAGTAGGACTTTTAGTTCTACTCCTTTTTATTTATGTTGCTTTATTAAGAACTTTTTATCTTATTGATTTAACCTTGACTTTTCTTGAGTTTTGTGGTATAATTATAAGGAAAGGAGGTTAAAATGGAGAGAGTTAAAATTGAAAATCGTAGAAGGTTTACACCAGCAGAGAAGTCTGCTATTATGTATAAGTCAGGTAACAAGTGTTCACATTGCGGTTGTAAACTTAATGGTGACAATCTTACTATTGAGCACGTTATTCCCTTAGACAAAGGAGGTACGAATGACTTTGGTAATCTTGTTGCCTTATGTAAGACCTGTAATACTATGAAAGATAACTTTGTGTGCCACCCAGCCGAGTTCTACAAATATGTAGATGGTTTATATATGGATGAGTTGATATTTAATCAAAACAAATATTACTCTGATTTTAACTGGCAGACACCTACAAATTTCTTTCCAGAGGAGTTGAAACTATTTGATATTCCTATGGTTATTGGTACACCTAGTTTTCGACAGCAAAGAAAGAAAGGTCTTAAAAACGCATCTATTAAGACTACTTGCGTTTTACATAAAGCTGTGTATAGTGACCTTGATAATATTTATTATTATCTGAAGAAGTATGAGGCTAAGTACAATAGGGGCTTATCTGCTGATGAGAAGACTGATGTAAAGGACTTCATATCGAATTATTTTGACAATGGAGCTATTTACTTTCTTACCTCAAAAAGTGGAGAAATTAAGGCAGTTATGCCTTTAATGTTCAAGTTACAGAACGACTCTTTTGATAAAGTAGAAGGTGCTGACAAGGATGTTTATTTGATGCATATGTACGAGCCTTTAGTGCTTTATCCAAACTATAATACGGGTACTGCTTTAATGAAGGCTTATTGCTATCTGTTTTCAGTTCTTGAAAGTAATGGAAAGTTTTGCTTTTCTTACAGCTATACTCAGGGGCATCGTGTCTTAGATGACTTATTTGGTTGTATTAAGTGGTTTGCTACAACTACTTGGGTTTCTAACTGTATGAGAAATGATGGCAAAGTATTCGAGATAGGTTTAGTAGTTTGGACACATTTGGAGGATTATGATAGCCTTGTAGACGATATTGCTTTTGGTAAATCTTTCCAAACTCAGGAGTGGAGGAAAGCTGAGTTAATTGAGATTTATTCTTGGGGTAGGTCTGAAAGCATTCGTCTTGGTCTTGCTACACCTACAAGAGCGGAGCAGGAAAATCTTGTAGATGAAATTCTTGCAAAGTATGAGTCTGTTGAAGTGCCTTTAGAAGATATTGTTATAACTGATGCTGTTAAAAAGGATAGCCATATACCAAAATTCGCTAAGGTACAGCTTAAAAACAATAGTTTAAAGACTTTGAAGCTTAGTGCTGATAACGAACTACTTGAAGATTATGGTATTTATTTGTTATTAAAACAAACTGGAAAGAAGAAGGCTTATTGTAGAAGGAGATTAAAAAATGTTTGATGAAATCTATACATACGATTTGAAGCGTTTATATGAAGACTATGCGACTGGTAATCGAGAAGCTTGTATGAAAATAAACGGTATTCTTACTTTTAAGGCAGATTATGGTGATTTTGTTTCTGCTGAAGACTTATTCAAGGCACATGAAATGCTGAGAAAGTGTGAAAATGCCTTAGAACTTGCTATTATGAGACCATCTTTCAGAGAACTTTGTAAGGACTCTATCAAGAAGGCTTATGCAAGGATTGAAGCTCTTTGGCGAGATTATGCTTATTATGGAAGGGTGTGATAAACGATGAAGATTGCTGTATTTACCTGTGACTTTCACAACGAACCAAAGGTATCTCACTTTGAATG
>OGZO01000910.1_pt1 | contig 22184 bp, 19 predicted proteins | sample 1576721 | NCBI WGS metagenome assembly OGZO01 (sample SAMEA3541516, study PRJEB24748) | human gut metagenome | biome: human gut; feature: human-associated habitat; material: faeces | place: China | collected 2012 | reverse complement strand
CATCCCACGAAGGCAGGGACAACACGGCTCGGGCGTCCTCCAGGCAACGCAGGTAGGAAGACAGGGAGATATTATCCCTGTGGCGTGCCCACAGGGCGTCCTGCTGTCGCAGCAGTGTGATATAAGCGTTCCAGTCACAGGAAGCGATGTTCAGCTCAGGCATGAGCCCTCTCCCAATACGGGAGGGACGACGCGACCTCCCCGGCAAAAGTCCCACCGGGAGCCACGAGGCCCTGTCCGTTAGATGTCCAGCTCCAGGCCCACGGGGCAGTGGTCCGAGCCGTAGACGTCGTCCTCGATCCAGGCGTCACGGATGTACGGTTTCAGCTCTTCCGAAACGAAGAAATAGTCGATACGCCAGCCCACGTTCTTCTCGCGGGCGCGCATCTTGTACGACCACCAGGAATAGCGGCCTTCCACGTCGCCGTGCACATGACGGAAGGTGTCCACATAGCCCAGGGCCGTAAAGCGGTCCAGAAAGGCGCGTTCTTCGGGCAAAAAGCCGGTGTTCTTCTCGTTCTGCTTGGGCCGCGCCAGGTCGATGGCCTTGTGGGCGATGTTGAAGTCCCCGCAGACCACGATGGGCTTGCTTTTGCGGCATTCTTCCGCATAGGCCGTGAAGGCGTCGAAAAAGCCCATCTTGTAGGGCACGCGCTTGAAACGGCCGGGGATGGGCTTGCCGTTCTCGTCCAGTTCCTCGGCGCCGCCGTTGGGAAAATAGCCGTTGAAGAAGTGGAACTTTTCAAATTCCAGATGCAGGATGCGCCCTTCGCCCTGCCATTCCGGCTGGGGCAGTTCGCAGCGCACGGCCAGCGGTTTGATGCGGCTGAACACGGCCACGCCGGAATAGCCTTTTTTCACCACGCTGGATGCCCAGTGGGCCTCCCAGCCTTCGGGGTTGGCCACTTCGGGCTTGAGCTGCTCGGGCATGGCCTTGGTCTCCTGCAGGCCGATGACATCGCAGGTGTTCTCGGCGAACCAGCGCCATTCGGGTTTGGCGGACACGGCACGCAGGCCGTTGACGTTCCAGGATACGAGTCTGATGGACATAGGACCTCCGCCGCCAGCATAGCGGCAGGTGGTGCCGGCCGCAAGCGCGGCATTGCGAACGGACCGTTTTTCTGGCAAAATCGCCTGCGGCAATAATGCCAACATGAGCCAAGGAGAATCCGTATGGATATGCTTCCTATCCGCCGCGCCATCCTGAGCGTGACGGACAAAACCGGACTGGTGGAATTTGCCACCTTCCTGTCGCAGAACGGCGTGGAGCTGGTCTCCACCGGCGGGACCATGAAGGCCCTGCAGGCCGCCGGTCTGCCCGTGACGGCCGTCAGTGACGTCACCGGCTTCCCCGAGATCCTGGGCGGCCGCGTGAAGACGCTGCATCCCAAGATCCACGGGGGCATCCTTGCCAACAAGGACATCCCCGAGCACATGGCCACGCTGGAAGAAAAGGAGATCAAGCCTTTCGACCTGGTCTGCGTGAACCTGTACGACTTTGCCGGTGCCGTGGAGCGCAAGCTCTCGCTCGAACAGGCCGTGGAGGAAATCGACATCGGCGGTCCCTGCATGATCCGCGCCGCTGCCAAGAACTTCCACAGCATCCTGGTGCTGCCCGGAACCAAATGGTATGCCACCGCCATGCAGGAGATGAAGGAACACGACATGAAGGTCAGCCTGGACTTCCGTCAGGCCATGGCCTCGCGTGCGTTTGAAGCCACCTCGCGCTACGACGCCCTCATCACCTCCTACCTGCGTCCGGGGGCCTAGCCATTTCCAGGCTCGAAGGCAACCTGCAGGGGCTCAAGCCCAGCCAGTTGAAGGCCCTCAACCGGCTGACCACTCGACGTTTCCCGGCCACTGATGTCTATACCATCGACCAGGCCCGGGAACTGTCGCTGTTGTCGCGCGCCCTGGGGCGTCAACTGGGCATGCTCATCGACCGTAAAGGCCGCGTGGACATGGTACTGGTGGGCGAGGCAGGCGGGATCCTGATCCCGGAACTGCCCCGCGCCCGCTCCGGTGCCGACCGTCTGCGCGGCCTTCGTCTGCTCCACACCCACCTCACGCCCGACGGCCTCAGCCAGGAAGACCTCATGGACCTGCTCTTCCTGCGTCTGGACGCCATCATCGTGCTGACCGTCAATCCTGACGGCGACCCCGTGCAATGGCAGGAGGCCCATCTGCTGCCCACGCCCGTGGCCGGGCAGCCTTACCGTGTGGAGCAGCTCCGCCCCTGGGACCAGACCAGCGCCCATTTTGCCGCCACCGCCGAAGCTTTGGAAGAAGAGCTGGCCCGCAGGAGCGACGACACGCGCGAGGCCTCGGACGCGCCCCGCGCCCTGCTGGTCTCCGTGGCGGCCCAGCCCCGCATCATCCAGGAGCGCAACCTCGACGAGCTGGCCGAGCTGGCCCGCACCGCCGGTCTGGCCGTGGCCGGGCGCATGGTGCAGCGCGTGGCCCAGGTCAATCCCAAGTTCATCCTGGGCAAGGGCAAGATGGCCGAGCTGGAAGTGCTGGCCCTGGAGGGCCGCGCCGGGACCCTGGTCTTCGACGGTGAGCTTTCTCCGGCCCAGCTCCACAACCTGGCCGACATCACCGAGCGCAAGGTGCTGGACCGTACCCAGCTCATCCTGGACATCTTTGCCCAGCATGCCGTGACCCGCGCGGGCAAGCTCCAGGTGGAACTGGCCCAGCTGCGCTATACCCAGCCCCGCCTTACGGGCAAGAACCGCGCCATGGACCGCCTCATGGGCGGCATCGGCGGACGCGGCCCCGGCGAGACCAAGCTGGAGACCGACCGCCGCCGCAGCCGCGAGCGCATGGCCCGCCTGCGCAAGGAACTGGACCAGCTGCGCCGCCAGCGGGCCTTCACCCGCTCCCGCCGCGCCCGTCGCGGCATCCCCATGGCCGCGCTGGTGGGCTACACCAACGCGGGCAAGTCCACCCTGCTCAACAACCTGACCCGCTCCGAGGTGCTGGCCGAGAACAAGCTCTTCGCCACCCTCGACCCCACCACCCGCCGACTGCGCTTCCCGGCCGAACGCGAGATCATCCTGGCCGACACCGTGGGCTTCATCCGCAACCTGCCCAAGGAGCTCATGGATGCCTTCCGCGCCACGCTGGAAGAGCTGGAGTCCGCCGACCTGCTGGTGCATGTGGCCGACGCCTCGCATCCCGACCTGCTGCAGCAGATCACCTCTGTGGAGACCATCCTCGAGGAGCTGGAGCTGCAGCATATGCCGCGCATCCTGCTGCTCAACAAGTGGGACCTGCTGGACGTGCCCGCCCGCGCCGAACTGGCCGATGCCTTCCCGCACGCCATCCCAGTCTCCGCCCGTACCGGCGACGGCCTCAAGCGCCTACTGGAAGTGCTGGAGAACATGCTGCTCAGCACCCAGCAGAGCCAGCTGCTCATCCCCTTTGAAGAGGATGGCCCTGTCCTGCAGTAGCCCGCCCGGGATACCGACCGGACGTTGTGCCCCTTCGCTGGATCGGCCGTCGCATGGGCTGCCGTTACGGTTCTTTCCGCCGTCTTTCCGAGATCGGCCATTTTTCCTGACAGGCAACGCTCAACGCGCTGCCGCTGCACGGCATTTTTGTTTTTTTCGCGCGTGGCGCCAATGTGCCGACGCCATAAAAAAGGGCCGCTCCTGGAGCGGCCCTCATGGCATCATAACGACGTTCTGCCGTCACACGACGGCAACCTTATCGTTGTCTACAAGGTGACGGCCCCATCGCCCTTGGGAGCGGGCTTGGGAGCAGGCTTGGCTGCGGGCTGCTGCGCCTTGGCCGGAGCGGCGGGCGCGGCCTTGGTCTGCGATCCCGCCTGGGCAAAGGCGCGAGCCATGTTCTCCATGACGGCCCGGCCCACCACGCGCCAGGTCTCGCCCTGCTTCCGCAGAGCCAGCCAGGAGGTCATGCCGGCAGGCGTGGTCACGGAAGCCACGGCCGCATCGGGGCCCAGCTCCACCACCTTGGCGTTCCTGAGCGATTCCGGCACCCACGGGCAGTCGGGGCGCTCGGCCTTGCGACAATGGGCCATGAGCTCACCGGTGGAGACACCGCGGGTCAGGCTCTTGCGGAGTTTGTCCTCCATGTTCAGGGCGCTGCCCAGCAGCTGGTCCATACCGCCCAGCCCCAGATCCTGGCCCAGGGAATCCAGCATGTTCAGGGCCTCGTTCTCATTGGTCATGTTCCGCGCCTCGTTGGCGGCGAACAGGGGCATGTCCATCTGGGCCAGGAAGGCCGCGCTGTCGTTCTTTTCCATGGCGTCGGCCATGGCGCCGAGCGGTTTTTCCGGGCCGGACGAAAGGCAGGACGCCAGCAGGCCGCAGGTCAGGGCGAGCGACGCCAGCAACAGGGATCTGCAATTCTTGCGCATAGGATCCTCCATGCAGGAAATGACTTTTGGGCGACATACAAGATAGCGCAGACGCCGGTGGTTGCCAAGCGTTCGCCCCGCCGCAATGGCCGGGAAACAGGGGCTTTTTTTCCGTCACGCCTTTTGCTAGCATCGCGCCGGCTGACCGTGCCATCCCGGCCGGTCGGGATACGAAACCTTTGGCAACTGCTGTCCCGCTCCGTGGCGGACAGGCGGAGGCTGTATGAAAGTTATCATCATGTGCGGCGGCAAGGGCACCCGGCTGCGGGAAGAGACCGTCATCAAACCCAAGCCCATGGTCGAGATCGGCGGGCGGCCCGTACTCTGGCACATCATGAACATCTATGCCCGTTTCGGCTTCAAGGACTTCATCCTGCCCCTGGGCTACAAGGGCGAATACATCAAGCAGTATTTCCACGACTACAACATCCGCAACACGGATTTCACCGTGGACCTGCGCAGCGGCGCCATCACCCCCCATCCCCGCGAGATCGAGGACTGGCGCGTGACCCTGTGCGATACCGGCCAGGAGACCCTCAAGGGCGGCCGCCTGAAGCGCGTGGCCCGCTACATCGATACCGACCGCTTCATGGTCACCTATGGTGACGGCGTGGCCGACATCGACATCGACAAGCTCATCGACTTCCACATGAAGTCCGGCACCATCGGGACCTTCACCGGCGTGCGCATGCCCTCGCGTTTCGGCACCGTGCGCACCGACGAGAACGGCAAGATCCTGTCCTGGGAAGAGAAACCCGTGCTCAACGAGTACATCAACTGCGGCTTCTTCGTCTTCAAGCGCGAGTTCCTGGACTATCTGGACGAAGACGAATCCTGCGATCTGGAAAAAGAGCCCCTGCAGCGCCTGGCCGCCGAAGGCCAGCTCTCCATGTACCCGCATCCCGGACAGTGGCAGTGCATGGACACCCTGCGCGACTCCATCAAGCTCAACGAGCTGTGGGACAGCGGCAAGGCCTTCTGGAAATAGATCCTCCCGGCGGGGCTGCGGCCCCGCCTTCCTTCCGGGCGCCGTCCGGCGACCCTCCCTTTTCCCGTCATGACGCCGGCGCGAACACGACCGGCAGGAGAAGACCATGTTTGCCAACTGCTATAAAGGCCGCCGTGTGTTCATCACCGGCCATACCGGTTTCAAGGGCTCCTGGCTGGCCGCGTGGCTGAGCCAGATGGGCGCCACCGTCTGCGGCTTTGCCGACTGCGTGCCCACCAGTCCGTCCCATTTCGAGGCCATGCATCTGGAACAGCACGTGCAGGACATGCGCGGCGACATCCGCGACCGTGATGCCGTGGTCCGCGCCATGAAGGAATTCCGCCCCGATGTGGTCTTCCATCTGGCCGCCCAGGCCCTGGTGCGCAAATCGTACGAAGACGCGCCCCTGACCTTCGAAGCCAACATGCTGGGCACCCTCAACATGCTGGAGGCCGTGCGCCAGTGCCCCAGCGTGGAAGCCGCGGTCTTCATCACCTCGGACAAGTGCTACCGCAACGACGAGTGGGTCTGGGGCTACCGCGAGACCGACCATCTGGGCGGCGACGACCCCTACTCCGCTTCCAAGGGCTGCGCCGAGATCATCGCCCATTCCTATTTCAAGAGCTTTTTCAAGGACGGCCCGGCCTGCGCCACCGTGCGTGCCGGCAACGTCATCGGCGGCGGTGACTGGGCCGCCGACCGCATCGTGCCCGACTGCGCCCGCGCCTGGGCCGCCGGTCAGGCCGTGCAGATCCGCAGCCCCTGGGCCACCCGCCCCTGGCAGCTGGTGCTGGAGCCCCTGTCCGGCTATCTGTGGCTGGGCGCCCATCTGCTGGGCGCGCGCAAGGGGCCCTTCGAGACCCGCGGCGAGGCCTACAACTTCGGCCCTGCCGCCAACGTCAACAATACCGTGGCGGAAGTGGTGGAGGCCCTGGCCCTGCACTGGCCCGGCTTCCGCAGCGAGATGGACAAGGCCGGACAGGCGGGCATGAAGGAATGCACCCTGCTCAAGCTCTGCTGCGACAAGGCCCTGGCCCATCTGGGCTGGAAAGCCACCCTGACCTTTGAGGAGACCATCCGCTTCACCGCCGAATGGTACCATCGTTTCTATCGCGGCGACGGTGCCAAGCAGGGCTCCATGCTGGACTTCAGCCTGGGCCAGATCGCGGCCTATGTGAACGCCGCCGAACAGCGCGAGCAGCTCTGGACGAAATAAGGCCGCCCGCCCGGTCTTCCGGGCGGGTCCGCCGTCCAGAAAGGACATCCCCATGGAACGTTCCGAACATCCGTGCCCGGACATGGGCATCAACGGTGTCAGCTTCCAGCCCCTGAAGGTCATCACTACCCCCGGCGGCCCGGTGATGCACATGCTGCGCCCCGACTCTCCCCTGCGCCCCCACGCCGAGACGGCGGACGGGGAACTGCATCTGGGCGAGGTCTATTTCTCCGAGGTCCTGCCCGGGGCCATCAAGGCCTGGAAACGCCACCGCCGCCAGACCCAGTACTACACCGTGCCCCACGGCCTGCTGAAACTCGTGCTCTATGACGCCCGCCCCGATTCGCCCACCTGCGGCGTGCTGCGGGAACTGTATCTGGGTCGCCCCGACCATTACGGCCTTTTGCGCATCCCCACGGGGGTCTGGTACGGCTTCACCGCCGCCACGGACGAACCGGCCCTGATCTGCAACTGCGCCGACCTGCCCCACGATCCCGAAGAAGGCGAACGCCTGCCCGCCGATACGAAGGACATCCCCTACAGCTGGGACTAAATTAAAAGAGATATACTACATAATATTTATTCATATTATATACTAATTCTCTTCACCCCCAATCTATTTTCAATTATTTCTATATATTCCTCATTCATATCACAAAGAATACATTTCCTATTATTTTTTCTTGCCGAAGCACCTGTTGTTCCAGAACCTGCCATCGGATCAAAAACAATATCTTGTTCTTTTGTAGCCATCAAAATAAGTTTATCAAATACACTTTCTGGTTTTTGAGATGGATGCCCTGTCTTTTCTTTCTTCCCAACAAAACCAACAAGTAAAGGAGATTCAATTACACTTGGAGGCCCTGGTATAAACCTCATTCGCCCGTCTAGAAGTTTCTCTCTTTGTTCAGCATTCAAAAAATTTTCTGGATATAGCTTATATCCTTCACGTGTAAACTGAATACAAGCATTTTGACTAGACCGCCATCCTCTAATAACCGATGGACAATTTTTGTAGTACCAAGTTAACCAAGCAGACATCGTATAATTCTCAGGGGCATATCGAACATATGGACCAATTATTTCAGGGAATCCCCATAAATATAATGAATCTGAAATTATTCCAGATTTATTTAAAAGATCCATAATAAATATATCATATAGATGCGTTGGCAAAACCCCACCGATACCTTTATTATACCAAGGATCAAGAATCGTACATTCTACATGTATCTGATTATCATGCAAAAATTCAATTGATTCAAAAACATCCATTGGGGGTAAAATAGCAACACCGGTTTCATCCAATACTTTCTGAATGATATTTCGTCTCATTTTTTTCCTATTTACTATTAATATATTTATAGTCTATAAGCCATTGAATATCCTCAAATGGTGAGAGTTTATTTTCCCACAAATCATTTAGTTGAGGAATTTTTTCAAGTGCTATTTTAATTACCTCAGCTTGAGGAAGTCCCCATAATGTTTTATAGCCAGGAACCAGTAGACACCCTGAGGTTTCACCTACTGATATAGGTCTACCGTAATTTGCGATTAAGTCAAGTAAACAATATCTTCGAATAATTTGTATTCTTTTAGGATTGAGTATTAGAATATTTTCATGAGAAATAGATATATAATTGCAATTAATAGCATTTTTCAAGCCTCTTTCTACTTCAGATTGTGAGTAGCCATCTGCAACAAGTAGATCAGAAACAGCTTGTATTTCTCCAGAAGAGAATAATATAGCGTGCTCAATTTCAAGAGGGGTTAAAAATTTTATTTCTTGTAACTCTCTTCGTAACTTTAATGGTGCTGTTCGAATTTGAATAAAATCTTTTGTTGTTTGTTTAGCGAGCATTTTTTTCAAATCTCCATTTAGAGATGAAAAATAGCCTGCACCATCTAAATATTCAATAAATACTGCTTCTGGATATTTTGCTAGAGTTATCTCACGTGTACTATCCGTTTGATCTACAACCTTATGTGATACACTACCTGAATCACCCGCATAGTACTGACTCTGAATAAAGATTTTCGCTCCATCTTTCCTTGTTTTAAATGGGATGATAAAATCATATTTTCTTTTTTTTATTTTTTTATCAACTTGATTATCATCAATAATTTCTCCAATCTCAACATCTTGAGAATTAAAGTCTTCGTCTATTTTCAGCCCCCAATCAAGCATATAAGATCGAAGTATAGATTCAGGAAGATGTCCCTGCGTAGCAGTAATAGACCCTCTTGACTGAAAGAGCACAATTGAACTTAGTAGTGCATCTTCATTTTGAATATTTTTTTGATAAATATATGATTTTCCTAATGCTAAAAGTTGATTTGCATACTGTTCATCTGATAGGATTAAAGTAAGATAGCTTTCAGAAAATATTTTCATCTGTTCTTCTTTCTCAAAAGAATCAATTATTATTTTTGACACCTCTTCCAAAGGAAGAGTGCGAGAAAGTTTTTTTCTTTTCCATTCTCCTCTAGCATTTTTTTGATAATAGGCATCCAGATTATATATTTTCCTAAGAAACAATGGATATTGGCATTTTAAATTATTATCAGTCTTTCCCGTAGCCAAAAGCAATACATTAAATATGATACCTATCATATCCACACTATTAGCTGTACCATTATCCTTTACAAATTGAATAATAGATGAAGATAAGTATAAAGGGGAACATTTATCAATCCCTGAAAAATCATCCGTAATTAATGCCAATAAATCTAAACCTTCTTTAAGTTTACCGATATTATCTTTAAATTGAATTGTATCTCTAATATCACCTAAAGAAGGTGTTACCCATAAATCAAATTCAGACATTTTTTCATTAAGTGAAGCATTATAACTATTAAGTTTCATAAAAACTCCTTTATATCTATCTACATTTACATAGCAAAAAATATGTTACACCCCGAAGAAGCGGCGGGCATTGTCGCCGCAGAGCTGCCAGAGCTCTTCGGGTTCCATGCCGCGGGCGGCCGCCATATGGCGTACGGTGAAGACCGTGAAGGCGGGCTCGTTGCGCTTGCCTCGCCAGGGCACGGGCGAAAGGTAGGGGCTGTCGGTCTCCAGCAGCAGGCGGTCGTCAGGGATGACGGCCAGGGCCTCGCGCACGGCCTTGTTGGCCGGGTAGCTGACCGGTCCGGGGATGGAGATGTGCCAGCCGTTGCGGATGATGCGCCGGGCCATATCGGCATCGCCGCCAAAGCAGTGCCAGAGCAGCGGATAGCCGACAAAACCGCGGGCTTCGAGAGTCATGAGGGTCTCGGCCTCGGCGTTGCGGCAATGGATGACCACAGGCTTTTCCAGCTCGCGGGCCAGTTGCAGCTGATCGTGCAGGACCTGGTACTGGATCTCCTTGGGGCAGTCGTCCCAGTAGAAATCGAGCCCGATCTCGCCCACGGCGCGCAGGCGGTCATCCACGGCAAAGGCTTCACGGATGTCCGCAAGGACTTCGGGCGTGCACTGCTGTCCGTCACAGGGATGGATGCCCAGCACGAAAAAGACCTCGGGATGTGCATCGAAATAGCCGCGGCGACGGCGCCAGCGGTCAGGATCGAGGAAAATGTTTCCGATGGTGGCCACACCGGCGGCACGGGCGCGGGCCAGCACCTCTTCGCGGTCGGCGTCGAATTCCTCGCCGTCCAGATGGGCGTGGCTGTCGCAGCCCACGCAGGGCAGGGCCTGGGTCAGGGGATCGATACGTTCAACTTTCTTGTGGCTCATGGCGGATCCGGGATGGAGAGGATGCGGGATGCGGGCAGCACTGCCCCGTGGACGGGCACCGCCCCATCCCCGGCAGGGCGTCCGTCTGGCATGGCTTCTAGCAGGGGCAGACACGGGACGCAAGCCCTTGCCCCGCCGCGAAAAAGCCCCGTTTCAGGCATTGCCAGTCCCGGGACAAGGGCGTACACTCTCTGCGCCTATTGGTCATTTTACGTTGAGAGGCTATCATGCATTTGCGAAAACGGGTTCTTGTCACTGGTGGTTCGGGTTTTCTGGGCTCGCATCTGTGCGCGCGTCTGCTGGACGAGGGGCACGAAGTCCTGTGCGTGGACAATTTCTTTTCCAGCGCCCGCTCCAATGTGGAAGAGCTCATGGACAACAAGCGCTTCGAACTGCTGCGCCATGACGTGACCTTCCCCCTGTTCGTGGAAGTGGACGAGATCTACAACCTGGCCTGCCCGGCCTCGCCCGTCCACTACCAGCACGACCCCGTGCAGACCATCAAGACCTGCGTCCACGGTGCCATCAACATGCTGGGTCTGGCCAAGCGCCTGAAAGCGCGCATCTTCCAGGCCTCCACCAGCGAGGTCTACGGCGACCCCGACGTGCATCCGCAGCCCGAGAGCTACTGGGGCCATGTGAACCCCAACGGCATCCGCTCCTGCTATGACGAAGGCAAGCGCTGCGCCGAGGCCCTGTTCTTCTCCTACCGCCGCCAGAACAATGTGAACATCAAGGTGGGCCGTATCTTCAACACCTACGGTCCCAAGATGCATCCCAACGACGGCCGTGTGGTCTCCAACTTCATCGTGCAGGCCCTGAAGGGCGAACCCATCACCATCTACGGCGACGGCAGCCAGACCCGCTCCTTCTGCTATGTGGATGACCTGGTGGAATGTATGTGCCGCCTCATGGCCACGCCCGACGACTTCACCGGTCCCGTGAACATGGGCAATCCCGGCGAGTTCACCATCCGCGAGCTGGCCGAAAAGGTCATCGAACTCACCAACAGCAGCTCCAGGCTGATCTGCGAGCCCCTGCCCGGCGACGACCCCAAACAGCGCCGTCCCGACATCAGCCTGGCCCGCGAGGTCCTGGGCTGGGAGCCCAAGGTCCAGCTGGAAGAAGGCCTGAAAAAAACCATCGCCTATTTCGACGAGCAGATCCGCAAGGGTCTGGCCTAGATGTCCGTGTCCGGAACAGGGGATAGCGGCGAGCACGCAGCCGCCTTTGCGCATGCAGCGCGCCGCCGCCCCCGCTCCGGTCGAATTCATATATGGATGCGCCGCCCGGGGAAGGCGACGCAGGGGGATCCGTACCGGCCGGTACGGACGCGCAACCATAACCCTTGACGGACAGGGAGTCCGTCTGTCCGTCCGGCATGGGCGCTGCAAGTCTCCGGGGAAGGAGCGCTCGGACCATGCCGCCAGAAAAGTTTTCACAGATGCGGTCCTGCCCACGGCAGGGCCGCATCGTGTACTTTGACGGTCTGAATGTCGGAGTGTGCTCATGTTTCTGATTTTACTGGCTCTGTGTGTACTGGCGGTCAGCGCCGCCGGTCTGGGGCTGCTGGCCTTTGCCCGCCCCACGCCCGCCACGACCCGGCTGGCCGATCTGTTCGGCCCTCTGGGGGCCGCCTGCGGCTGTGCCCTGGGCATGGCGGGCCTGTTCACGGACAGCTGGACAGGCAGCCTATTGTGGACCCAGGCCTGGGGCCTGCCCGTGGGCGGTCTGAGTCTGGGGCTGGACGCCCTTTCCCGCGTCTTCCTGCTGCCGGTCTTCGGCCTGGGCTTCGTCTGTGCCTGTGCCGGGGGCATCTCGCTGCGCCATACCCGCGCCAGCGAACACAACTTGGCCGCCCACTGGCTCTTCTATCTGCTGCTGGTGCTGGGCATGGCCGTGGTCATGATGGCCCGTGACGCCGTGCTCTTCCTGCTGGCCTGGGAAGTCATGTCCCTGTCGCCCTTCTTCCTCATCGACTTCAACGACAGCGACCGCAACGTGCGCGACGCTTCGTGGGTCTATCTGGTGGCCGCCCACCTGGGTGCCGTGCTGCTGCTGGCCTTCTTCGGCCTGCTCTGGCAGAACTCGGGCGATACGGCCTTTGCGACCCTGGCCCTCAAGGAAGGCCCCGTGGCGCCGCTGGCCTCGGTCCTGTTCGTGCTGTCCCTGCTGGGCTTCGGCGCCAAGGCCGGCATCGCGCCCATGCACGTCTGGCTGCCCGAGGCCCACCCGGCCGCGCCCAGCCACATCTCGGCCCTGCTCTCCGGCGCCATGATCAACGCCGGTCTGTACGGCATCATCCGCAGCTGCGAATTCGTGGCCCCTCTCAGCGCCGCCCCGGCCTGGTGGGGCTGGCTGACCCTGTTCCTGGGGCTGGGCACGGCGCTGATGGGCATCCTCAAGGCTCTGGCCCAGAGCAACCTCAAGCGCCTGCTGGCCTACTCCAGCGTGGAGAACATGGGCCTCATGCTCATGGGCGTGGGCGCCTGGCTCATCGGCAGCCACAGCGGCAACAGCTGGATCGGGACCCTGGGTCTGGCCGGTGCCATGTTCCACATGCTCAACCACTCGGCTTTCAAGGGCCTGCTTTTCCTCACCGCCGGTGAAGTGCTGCACGCCACCGGCACCGTGCGCATGGAACTGCTGGGCGGCCTGCAGCAGCGCATGCCTCTGGTGGGCGCGGCCTTCGGCATCGGCGCGGTCTCCATCGCCTGCTTCCCGCCCTTCAACGGCTTTGCCGGTGAGTTCGTGCTGGCCCTTTCCCTGCTGGACGGCTCCAGCCTGCCCGGCGTGGAACAGCAGCTGGGCCTGCTCATGGCGCTGGTGGTGCTGGGCCTGGTCTCCGGGCTGGCCGCCGCCACCTATGCCAAGGCTTACGGCATCACCTTCCTGGGCGCGCCGCGCAGCCGCTGTGTGGAAGAAGCCCACCGCCCCCGTCCCCGCGATCTCTGGCCCCTGGCCATCCCGGCCTTCCTCTGCGTGGCCGGCGGCCTGGCCTCCGGCCACTGCTTCCGCTGGCTCATCAGCACGGTCAACGCGCCCCTGCCCGATCCGGTAGCCGGGCAACAGGTCATGCTGCGCGTGGCCGACATGCTGGGCACGGTCTCGCTGGTGGGCATGGTGCTGCTGGCCCTGGTGGCCGCCCTGTGGCTGCTGCGCAAGGTCTGCATCGCCGGCCGCCTGCGCCGTGAGGAGACCTGGGGCTGCGGCTACCAGTACGGGACCCCGCGCGTGCAGTACACGGACGCTTCCTTCTCCGAGCCGCTGGGCCGCATCTTCGGCGGCGCCATGGGCCTGAAGGTGCATCAGGAGCTGGATGCCCATTACTTCCCCGGCAAGGCGTCCGTGGCCATCTCCGCCCCTGACCGTCTGCGTACGGGCCTGTTCACGCCGCTGTTCGAAGGCGTGGAAAAGCTCTGCAACATGTGCAAGATCCTGCAACACGGCAAGATCCATCTCTATATCCTTTACATCCTCGCCACGCTGGTGGCGTTGCTGGCTTGGGGGCTGCACGCATGAGCGATCTCGCCTTCTACTGTTTCCAGTATGCGCTGGCCCTGCTGCTGGCGCCGCTGCTGCCGGGCATCATAGCCCGTATCAAGGCCAAGGTGGCAGGCAGGCACGGCAAGCCTGTGCTGCAATTGTACTTCGACATCTTCAAGGGCCTGCGCAAGGGCGAGGTCATCAGCCAGGTGACCACGCCTGTCTTCACCCTGGGTCCGGTGGTGGGCCTGGCCACGGTGCTCTGCGCCCTTGCTCTGCTGCCCCTGGGTGGCATGGCCTCGCCGCTGCGTTTTTCCGGCGACTTTTTGCTGGCCGCCTACCTGCTGGGCCTGGGCCGCTTTTTGACCATGCTGGCCGCCCTGGATACCGGTTCGTCCTTTGAAGGCATGGGCGCCAGCCGCGAGGCCGCCTTCTCGGCCCTGTCCGAGCCGGTGCTCTTCCTCTGCCTGCTGACCCTGGTGGGCGTGGGTTCCACCCTGGGCATGCACGATGCGCTTTCCCTGTCCGGCATGCTGGGTGGCCGTCCGGCCCACGAATGGCTGCTGGGACGTGCCGAGCTGCTGCTGGTGCCGGTGGTCTTCTTCGTGCTGCTGCTGGTGGAAAACAGCCGCATCCCCGTGGATGACCCCACCACCCATCTGGAACTGACCATGATCCACGAGGTCATGATCCTGGACCACTCCGGCCCCAGCCTCTCCTTCATCGAGTACGGCGCGGCCCTCAAGCTGTGGTTCTTCGCGGCCCTGCCCGCGGGCATCCTGGTGCCCGACCTGCCCCTGTGGCAGCAGAGCCTGTGCTGGCTGGCCTGCATCTTTGCCGTGGCCGTGCTGGTGGGCATCGTGGAATCCGTCATGGCCCGTCTGCGCATGCAGAAGGTGCCCGTGCTGCTGGGCGGCGCGGCCGTGCTTTCGGCCCTGGCCCTGATCCTGACCCAGGTGAGGTAAATCATGAGCGCTCTTTTCCAGTTCTTCCTCTTCCTGCTGACGCTCAACAACCTGGCCCTGCTGGGCATGGGCCGCCTGCGCACGCTCATCAATCTGGTGACCGCGCAGGGCATCCTGCTGGGCGGCCTGCTGCTCATCCATGACCATGCCCTGCTGGCCGTGGCCGTGCTGCTCATCAAGGGCGGCCTGCTGCCCTGGCTGTTGCACCGCACCCGGCGCCAGATCGGTGCCGATCCGCACATCAAGCCCCGTCTGGGCTTTGGCCTGGCCGTGCTCACCGGTCTGGCCTGCCTGGTCTTCTCGCTCTGGCTGGAAGGCCGCCTGCCCATGACGCCCGGCCTTTTCCCGCCCCTGCTCCTGCCCGCCGGCCTGACCACGCTGTTCTGCGGCCTTCTGCTGGTGGTGGGCCGTGCCACGGCGCTCTCGCAGGTCATGGGCTATCTGGTGGCCGAAAACGGCATCTTCCTGCTGGGCATCCCGCTCATGACGGCCGGTGCCGTCTGGTTCGAGCTGACCCTGCTGCTGGATATCTTCGTGGCGGTCTTCGTCATGGGCATCGCCATCAACCACATCAGCCACACGTTCGAATCCATCGACGTGGGCTTCCACGACCTGCGCGACTAGGGGGCGACCATGCTGGAATGTCTGCTGTTTGCGCCCCTGTGCGCCGGACTGCTCATGCTGCTGCTGGGCAATACCACCGTCTGCCGCGGCCTGCTCTTGCTCACGGCCGTGCTGCACACGGCCCTTTCCGTCAAACTGGCTGCCGACGTGAGCGGCGGCCTGCATCCGCAGGCCCTGGCCGGTCTGCTGGCGCCTGACGCGCTGGGCACGCTCTTCCTCGTGCTGGCCAGCGTGCTCTTCCTGGTGGCCTCGGTCTACGGCGTGGGCTACCTGCGCGACGAGGCCCTGATCACCGAACGCACCAGCATCCTGGACGGACGGGCCTTCACCAATGCTCCGGAACGCCGCTTCACGGCCTGCCTGTGCTTCTTCCTCTCGGCCATGACGCTGGTCACCACCACGCGCCATCTGGGCGCCCTGTGGGTGGGCATCGAGATCACCACCCTGTCCAGCGCGCCCCTGATCTACTTCCACCGTCACAAGCAGTCGCTGGAAGCCACCTGGAAATACCTCATCATCTGTTCCGTGGGCATCGCCCTGGCCCTGCTGGGCAACATCCTGCTTTCCGTGGCCTTCTACGAGCCCGGCGTGCCGCCGGTGGAGAGCATGGATCAGGTGGAGGCCTTCCGCCATCTGGCCCGGCAGCGCGCCGAAGCCCTGGCCGTGCTGGATGCGCCCCAGAGCGCGGCGACCTATCTGCCCTGGCTCAAGGCGGCCTTCATCTTCCTGCTGGTGGGCTACGGCACCAAGATGGGCCTGGCACCCCTGCACAACTGGCTTCCCGACGCCCACAGCCAGGCCCCCTCGCTGGTCTCGGCCCTGCTGTCCGGCGCCCTGCTCAACTGTGCCTTCCTGGGCATCCTGCGCGGGCACCAGATCATGCTGGGCGCGGGCCTGGGCGGGTTCAGCGGCACGCTGCTGGTCTTCTTCGGCCTGGTCTCCATGTTCGTGGCCGCCATCTTCATCGTGGGACAGGGCCACTACAAGCGCATGCTGGCCTACTCCAGCGTGGAGCACATGGGCATCCTGGCCCTGGCCGTGGGCCTGGGCGGCGCCGCGGCCTTCGGCGGCATGCTGCACGCCATGTGCCATTCGCTGACCAAGTGCATGCTCTTCCTGCTGGCCGGCAACATCCTGGCCCGCTACCACACCTATTCCAGCTACGACGTGCACGGCCTGCGCTGGACCATGCCCGTCACCGGCGCCCTGTGGATGGGCGGCTTCCTGGCCATCGTGGGCTCGCCGCCGTTCGGCCTGTTCGTCAGCGAGTTCCTGATCCTCAAGGGCATCCTGCAGCAGGGCCAGTGGCTGGTGGCCGCCCTGTACATGCTGGCCCTGGCCATCATCTTCGTGGGCATGTCCGTGGCCGTGCTGCGCATGTTCCAGGGCACCCGTCCCACCGACATGCCCGAGTGCCCGCGTGAGTCCGCCCTGAGCGTGCTGCCGCCCATGGCCCTGGGCCTGTGCGTGCTGCTGCTGGGTTTCTGGATGCCCGACGGCGTCGAAAAGCTGCTGCGCGCCAGCGCGGCCCTCATTGGAGGCTAGACCATGCGTTTTTCCTATGCTTCCCCGGCCAGACTGGCCGACATCCCCTGTCTTGACGCGGCCTCCCTGCGGGCCGCCATCCTGACGCAGGTGGCGCACGGCTGGCGCGTGCTGGCCTTCTTTGGCCTGCCCCGGGCCCTGTACGCCCAGGGCGAACTGGCGCTGGTGGCGGGCAATACGGCCGCCGCCGGCCTGTGCTGCGTCATGGCCCATGACCAGCGGCAGGAACTGTGGGCCTCCCGCTGCCTGCCGCTGGAACGCTATGCGTCCATGAGCCAGGAATGCCCGCAGCTCCAGCGCTTCGAGCGTGAAGTCTGCGAGGCCTGGGGCATCGTGCCCGAGGGCCACCCCTGGCTCAAGCCCGTGCGCTACACCACGCCCGCCTCGGGCGCGGAACGCCCCGGCCCGGCCCAGTGCGACCACTACCGCGTGGAAGGCGGCCAGGTCCACGAAGTGGCCGTGGGCCCCGTGCATGCGGGCATCATCGAACCCGGTCACTTCCGCTTCCAGTGCTACGGCGAGAACGTGCTCAATCTGGAGATCAGCCTGGGCTTCCAGCACCGCGGCGTGGAAAAGATGCTGGCCGGCGGCCCGCACCTGCGTGATGCCGCGCTCATGGAATGCGTGGCCGGGGACACCAGCGTGGGCCACTGCACGGCCTACAGCGTGGTGCTGGAGCGTCTGGCGGGCGTCAGCGTACCGCTGCGCGCCCAGCTGCTGCGGCGCATGGGCCTGGAGTTCGAACGCCTGGCCAACCACACCGGCGACCTGGGCGCCATCGCGGGCGATACGGGCTTTTTGCCCACCTCGTCCTGGAACGGCCGCATCCGCGGCGACTTCCTCAACATGACCGCCGAGATCTGCGGCAACCGCTTCGGGCGCGGCCTGGTCTGCCCCGGCGGCGTCAACTGGGATCTGGACCCCGCTGCCTGCCGCGGCCTGCTGGATCGCCTGCGTGCGGGCTGGCGTGACGTCAAGGGCGCCGTGGACGTGATGTTCGCCTCGCCCAGCGTGCTGGACCGTCTGACCAGCACGGGCTGTGTCAGCCTGCGCACCGCCGAGGACTTCGGCATGGTGGGCGTGGCCGCGCGTGCCTGCGGCCTGCCGCGCGATGCCCGGCGCCATGCGCCCCTTTCCCGCCTGCCGCTGGAAGATACCGACATCCGTACCGCCCAGGGCGGCGACGTGCTGGGCCGCGCCACGGTGCGCCGTCTGGAAGTGGCCGATTCCGTGCGTCTGGTGGAAGCCGATCTCCAGCATCTGGCCCGTCTGGGCGAGGAGGAGAAGCTCCGCGAGGGCGAAAGCGATACCGCCCTCTGGCGTGCACCCATGCCCGATACCCTGCCCGGCGGCATGCTGGCCGTGGCCCAGGTGGAAGGCTGGCGCGGCGAGCTGTGCCATGTGGCCGTCACGGATGCGGAAGGCCGCTTCGGCGTCTACAAGATCTATGATCCTTCGTGGCACAACTGGAGCGGTCTGGAGATGGCCCTGCGCGGCGAACAGATCTCCGACTTCCCGCTCTGCAACAAGAGCTTCAACCTTTCCTATTGCGGCCACGACCTGTAGGCAGGAGGACTGACATGCTGGACATCTTCAAGGAACGCCTGCACCAGAAATACAGGACGCTGGATTTCCCCCGCAAGGCGCCGGGCCTTTCGCCCCGCTACATGGGACGCCCCGAGATCGCGGCCGGGGACTGCGGCTCCTGCCGCGCCTGCCTCGACGTCTGCCCCACCGGGGCCCTGCGCAAGCTCTCGCCCGCCGAACCCGGCCCCGCCGGAGAGACCGGCGGCATCGCCCTGGATATGGGGCGCTGCCTGTTTTGCGGTGCCTGTGCCCGTGCCTGTACCGCGGCACGCGGCGAGGGCCTGATCCGCTTCACCAAGGACTATCGCGTGGCCGCCTTTGCCCGTGAGGACCTCATCGTCACGGCCCAGCCCCGGCCCCTGCACAAGCCCAGGGCCTGCAACGGCCTGTTCTCCCGCTCGCTCAAGCTGCGCGAGATCAGCGCCGCCGGCTGCAACGCCTGTGAAGCCGATACCAACGTGCTGGGCACCCTGGTCTACGACCTGGGCAAGTTCGGCATCAACTTCGTGGCCTCGCCCCGTCATGCCGACGGCATCCTGGTCACCGGCCCCGTGAGCCGCAACATGCGCGAAGCCGTGCTGGCCACCTGGGCCGCCGTGCCCGAGCCGCGCATCGCCATCGCCGTGGGCTCCTGCGCCATCTCCGGCGGCCTCTTCGCCGACAGCGACGAATGCTGCGGCGGTCTGCCGCCCCTGTGCGACGTGCAGCTCTTCGTGCCCGGCTGCCCGCCCAGCCCCTGGAGCATCCTCGACGGCCTGCTGCGCCTCAAGTCGGAAAAAGACGTGCTGTAAAGATAGGTGAGGGGGGGAACCCCTCTGCTGACGCAAGAGGGGCTTCCCCCTCCCCAGCGCGTTTTATTCTGTCCTGCGGAGCAGATAAAAAACGTGCCGCGCTTCCCCGGCCCCTTGCCGTCAGCTCTGCCCTCGATGCCCGTAGATTCCTTCGTCGCAACGGGCACGCCCCTTGCGGGCCGCCATTCGAGCGAGCCTCTTTTCACTGCTAAAAACGCAGCCACCACTTTCGCAAGTCCCTCCTCCCGCCCCTGGTATGCCTATCACGGACAGGCATGTCTTCTATCCCGTTCTGTCTAAAAGCCATCTGCGTCCTGCCTTGAATAACGGCATCCTCTCCGCATACGCTCTACGCATCCCCCACCCAACCAGCGGCCGTTCTGCCATCACTGCAACTTTTCTTCCCCATCCATTGAGCGCGCCGATCGGGCGGCGTACGCCGAAGGCGTCGTGCCGCCCTTGCCCCGGCGCGCCCGCGCAGTACCGGGGACCGAGGCGGGGCAGGGGGTGCAGGGGGCCTGGGGCTGCCCAAGCCCCGGCCCCTTGCCGCTCGCCGCGCAGGCAGACCAGCCCGGATGTCGGGCAACGGCCGCTCATCGTGCGGCAGCCCTCCGCGTCACGCGGCTCTATCCCGGCACGGCGCAGCGTCCATCCTTCTCCTGCCGCAGCGGCGAACCTCTTTTACGTTGCCTTCCCCCCGGGCCGGTGGCATACTGCCGCCATGTCCATCTTCACCACATCCACTCCCGTCATCGGCACGCCGGAAAACGGCGAATGGCCTCTGGTGCACCCGCTGGCCTGCCTGCCCGAACCGGCCCTGGAGTCCCCCACGCAGGGCAGCATCCCCGACGATGCCGCCTGCATGGCCCTTTGGGACAAATATGGCATGCTGGACAATATCCGCGCCCATTCGCGCATGGTGGCCCATATCGCCACCGAGCTGGCCCAGCGGGCCCGCGCGGCCGGGTTCCCGGTCAATGTGGCCGCTGTGCGCGCCAGCGCCATGCTGCACGACATCGCCAAGACCTACAGCGTCCTGCACGGCGGCAGCCATGCCCAGCTGGGGGCCAGCTGGGTGGTGGCCGAGACCCGCAACCATGCCTTGGCGCAGGGCGTGCTGCTGCACGTCCACTGGCCCTGGGCCGTCCCGGAGCAGGAGCCCGAACGCCTGTTCTCCATCCCGTTTTTCGTGATCTACGCTGACAAGCGGGTCAAGCACGACCAGTGCGTGCCCCTGCGCCAGCGCTATGAAGACCTGCTGGTGCGCTACGGCCATACGGAAAAGGCCCGTAAGGGCATCCGCCTTTCGTGGCAGCAGGGCGAATGTATCGAACGCGCCTTCGAGGCGCATCTGGGGTATGCCATCCATGAAGATTCTTTTGATAGCGGGCGGCTGGTCCAGCGAGCGTGAGGTCTCCCTGACCGGTGCCCGCGGCATGCAGGAAGCCCTGCTCAAACGCGGTCACGCCGTGACCTTCTTCGATCTGCTGGAAAATTTCGACGAGCTGCTGGAGACCGCCCGGCAGCATGACTTTGCCCTCATCAACCTGCACGGTTCGCCGGGCGAGGACGGTCTGGTGCAGGCCATGCTGGAAAAGGCCGGCTGTCCCTACCAGGGCTCCGGGCCTTCCGGTTCCTTCCTGGCCCTGAACAAGGCCGCCGCCAAGCAGATCTTCCGCATGGCCGGCCTGCCCACGGCCGACTGGGAATTCCTGCCCGTGCGTCCCGCCGAAGGCTGGGAACCGCGCCTGCCCTGGCCGCTCTTCGTCAAGACCACCACGGGCGGTTCTTCCCTGCGTCTGGGCCGTGCCACCAACCGGCAGGAACTGGATGCCCTCATGGACGAGATCTTCGCCGCCGGGGAAGGCGTGCTCATCGAACCCCAGCTGCCCGGCAAGGAGATCACCTGCGGCATCCTGGGCGAGGAAGCCATGCCGCCCATCCTCATCGAACCCGTGGCGGGCGACTACTTCGACTACGAGAGCAAGTACGCCAGCGGCGGCGCGCGCGAGCTCTGCCCCGCGCCCGTTTCCCCGGCCGTCACCGCCGAGGTGCAGCGCCTGGCCCTGGCCGCCCACAAGGCCCTGGGCCTCAAGGGCTACAGCCGCGCCGACTTCATCCTCGGCCCCGACGACAGCCTGCACCTGCTGGAGGTCAACACCCTGCCCGGCATGACGCCCACCAGCCTCGTGCCGCAGGAGGCCGCCCAGCTGGGCATGGACTTTGGCCAGCTGCTGGAAAAACTCATCGAGCTGGGCATGGAACAGCACGCCAAAGCCTGATCCCTGCCCCTTCCGTTTGCCTTCAGGCGCGCTGTCCCCGGGCAGCGCGCTTTTTCGTTTCCGGCCCGTGCCGGGAGCGGCCCCGTTCCGAGCGCCCCGGCGCACGTCTGCCCAAGGAGGCAGCCCCATGAATCCCACTCTTGCCGCCCACGCGGCCGCCATCCTGACCATCCTCATCTGGGGCGCCACCTTCACCTCCACCAAGGTGCTGCTGCAGGCCTTTGCGCCCATCGAGATCCTTTTCCTGCGCTTTTTGCTGGGGGCCTGTGCCCTGTTGCTGGCCTGCCCCCGCCTGCTGCATGTGCGTGACCGGCGCCGGGAAGTGACCTTTGCCCTGGCGGGCCTGTGCGGCGTGACCCTCTACTTTTTGCTGGAGAACATCGCCCTGAGCTACAGCACGGCCTCCAACGTGGGCGTGCTGGTGGGCATATCGCCCTTTTTGACGGCCCTGCTGGCCCGCGTCGTCCTGGGCGAGAGCCTGCATCCCGGCTTTTTCGTGGGCTTCGTCTGCGCCATGTCCGGCATCGTCTGCATCGCCGTCAACAGCAATGCCGTGCTCCGGCTCAACCCGCTGGGCGATGTC
>OGZO01000895.1_pt1 | contig 22318 bp, 15 predicted proteins | sample 1576721 | NCBI WGS metagenome assembly OGZO01 (sample SAMEA3541516, study PRJEB24748) | human gut metagenome | biome: human gut; feature: human-associated habitat; material: faeces | place: China | collected 2012 | reverse complement strand
CGGAAGCGCGCTGGTTCAGCGGGTCGTCGCCATAGCCCAGCTGCTTGACGATGTGCTCAAGGCCGCCGCCTTCCAGCTCGGTCACGCCGTAGGCATGGGCACCCAGCACCAGCGTGCCGAATACAGCCAGACCGTCCGGGCAGGTGGAATCCTTCCAGATCTTGGCCTCGCTGGTCTCGATGAAGCGGATGTTGCCCAGCTTGCCGATCTCGCCGCGGAACATGGTGTCCGGGTCGGCGTACTTGTGCACCTCAATGAACTCCTTGCTGGTCTTCAGGTCGTAGGCAGCGTAGGGGTGGATGATGGCAATGTAGCTGTCGCCGATGGGGTCGGCGTTCATCGCGCCCAGCTGTGCCGCTGCCTGAAAGAACAGCTTCGGGGTCAGGGTGCAGGTCTTGTCCAGTGCCTTGCGGCTGGCAACGGCAGTCTCGGTGCCGTCTGCGGCCAGCTTGGGCGCATAGATCACATTGGTGCCGCCCGCCAGCACATCGCGGGTAATGCTGTCCATGGTGCGGCCTGCCTGACTTGCCAGCACACGGGTGGCCTGCACCACATTGTTGTCAATGGCGGTCATCTGCAGCACGTCGGTCAGCGGAGTCCAGCCGCCGTACTGGTGCAGATCGCTGGTGATGGTGGTCACATTCAGTGCCTGACCGTTCGGGGTCACGCCCTCGGTCAGCGGAGTGGATGCCTTGGGCAGGCTGTCGTACTTGCGGAACTCAATGGTCTTGCCGCCGTTCTGGGGCACAGGGTAGTAGTCCGCAAACTGGTCGTGCACCAGACGCGGCTCTGCCTGATCGATGAGACGCTTCTCGTAGAAGGTCTTCATCTCTTTCGACATGGTAGCGGTGGTGTTCAGGTTTTCCGCAAACAGCTGGATGTTGAAATTCTTGTTCATGCTCATATTCCTTTCTCTTGTAAAATATTCACAATTCGATCTGTGCTCCGTGGAGCACACGGCGTTCCAGTGCTTCTCGCTGGGCGCGAGTCATGCTGGCTACATCCGGGCGGACGGTAGCCGCGCCGCCGGGCCGGATGCCGTTTTCGGTGGGCCGTGCGGCCCGCTGCTGAATGCGTTCCACCACGCCCTGCTCCACAGCCTGCGCTGCAGTGCGCAGGTTTTCGTCGTAGTGGGCCAGACGGTACGCATCCCGCACCCTCATGCCGGGCAGCTGCATCAGGCGGCGCATCTCCGGGCTGCGCAGCTCGTTCTGCAGATCAAAATCCGGCTGGCTGCGGCGCATGGCCGCTTCCTCTGCCGCCCAGCGGGCATGCAGGCTGTGCACAGCAGCCTGTGTGCTGCGGGCAAAGCTGGACAGCGGCGGCAGTTCTGAGCGCTGCACAGGCAGTTCCTGCCGGGGCTTTTCCGGCTGCAGCTCTACGGTTTTCTCTGCCGAAGCCTGCGGCGCAGCGGGTACTTTTGCTTCGTCCGGCTTCATGGTGCCGGAGGCCACTGCCTGCCGGGTCTGCGCTTCGCTCAGGGCAGGGGGAGCAGACGCAGCATCGCCGCCTTCACTTGCAAACAGCTGCAGATCCATCATGCTCTCCTTTCCTCTGCGGCTCACATCTGCAAAGCGGACATTCTCCGGGTAGCGTTCGGCCAGCAGCACAAAGCAGGCTTTGGCCAGCTCAAAGGCACCGCGCACCCATTCTTCGCAGGGCGCATCCACGCTCACTGCCAGACGCGGGCCGTCCGGCTCATCAAAGGCTTCGCTGTGGGCGTTCTCTTCCCCGGCCAGCAGGTACACAAGGCCCTGCATCACGGTGCTGGCTCCTGCACAAACGATGTCCTGCCCGGCAGGCGCATAGCCTGCATGACCGGCAGCTTCCAGCCGGCAGCTCAGCCCGGCGGGGGTATCCATCTCGCTGTAACAAACTTTCATCATAAAATTCACCTCCTTTTTAATGGATGTCCATGGCACGTGCAGCGGCGGCCACCGGCAGGGCATTGCCAAGGCCCGCCAGCTTTACCGCCTGCCCGTCCTTCTGCGCAGACGCACCGCCTGCACTGCGGGCCGGTTCGTCAGGCCCGGTGCCCTGCTGGGCGATCACCGCCGCCATCTGTGCCATCTGCTGCTGCATCCTAGCCAGCTGCTGGGCAAGGGTGCCGTTCTGCCACACCCTCTGACGCACCTTCTCAATGCCTTCAAAGTCCATCATTTCCAGTGCCGCAAGGGCGGCATCGGCATTTTCCGGCTTGAAAAAGCCCAGCTGATAGCACTCCTTGGCCGTCTCGTTCTGGGAAAGACGGCTGAAGGTGCTCTTCTTGGCGGCGCTCACCACGATGTCAAAGATCGGCTCCCGGCTGCCCAGTTCCACGCCGCCCACGCTGCCGCCGGGCACCGCCCGCAGCGCCTGCGCCGAGAAGGGCACGAACCGGCTCTCGCCGCTTTCGCCCACGATGCGGAACACTCGCTGCTCGTCGTAGAACTGGCGCATCAGCTCGATGATGAGATAGCACTGCTTTGCAAAAGCACGGTAGGCGCTCTTGAGCATATCGCGGCTGAGTTTGCTGCCTGCCTCCTGCAAGGCCGCAATGGCGCTGGCTGCGGTCACACCTCCGGCAGTGCCGCCCTGCGTCATGTCCCGGTTGCCGCTGATCTCCTTCAGCTCTTCAATGCGGCTCTGGCGGTAACTCAGGCTGTTGCCCTGCAGGCCCGCCGTCTGCAGCGGACGGAAACTGTCGTCGTTGAGCCGTCCCACCACATGCACGATGTCCCGGCTGAAATCGGCCAGCTCTTCCTCGTTGACCCCTGCCGTGTCGCTGAGCACATACCGCTGCTTTGCACTCAGCAGCACGTTCTCGTCCATGGCATGGTTCATCTTGTCAATGGCCGTCTGGCAGTCCTTCATCACATCGATGTAGCCAAAGCCCGCCGGGCTGTCCTCCTCCACGAACAGCGGGTCAAATACAAAGGGGTACTGCCCGTGGTCGTACAGGCCGCTTTCTGCCAGCGCCGGGTCGTTCTGGCTGGCGTACAGCACCACGCCGTTGCAGAACTTGCAGTAGTGCAGCACCATGCGCCCCGTTTCATCCGGGCGCTTGTAGTACCAGTCCACCACCACGCTCTTGGAGCTGGTGTCCTGCCCTTCATCGTGGATGTACCGGGGCACGTCCAGCACGCTGGCAGTGTGTCCTGCCAGCTGCGGGTACTGCGCGCACAGCCGGGCCGTGTCCTCAAGGCTCAGGCTGAAAAAGTCCGGCGATGCCTGAATATCCGCCACGCCCGGCTCCCAGTAGAGCATCAGCAGGTTCACGCTGCGCACCGCAATGTCGCCAATGCCGCCGCGCATTGCAGGGTCCCAGAAGATACCGGTCACGCCGGTGCCCTGTTTGAGCTTGCGCCACCAGCAGTCGCTGTACACCTGCTCGTAGTCGGCCTGTTCCAGCACCACCGGCAATACGCTGGAAAGTGCCCGTGCGGTGTCCTCGTCATCTGCCTCTCGGGGCAGCACGTTCGGTTCCGGGTAGTTGTCCATGGCATCGGCGTGCTTGTTGGCAATGCTGTTGAACAGCCACCCGCTGGAAGGCTGGGCCTTGCCGGGCATCATGGGGTTCTGGTAGTTCTTCCAATGGCCCATGCGGAACCACAGCTCGTTATCCACAATACGCTTGTCCAGCGCGGCCTTGCCCGCCTTGTACCGCTGCAAGGTCTGCATGGCCTCGGCCACCTGTGCTTCACCCACGGGCAAAGCTTCGTTCTCGTAATCGTCCATTGCGTTTCTCCTTTAAATTCTGTAAAATCTTGCCCGCTTGTGCAGGTTCAGCGGGTCGTCGGGCATGGGCGGCGCAGCACAGCGCACCGGCGGGCTGATAGGGTTCTCCATCAGCACATAGCGGCACTCGTCGTAAATGTGATCCTCCTGCCGGGTGTCGATGTCCTCCACGTTGCTTTCGTCGTACACAAGGTTCGGGATCGTGCGGATAAAGTGCTTGCAGGTATTGAACACCTGAAACATCGGCCTGCCGTCCGCATCAAAATTCAGCCGGTAGTGGAACTGCATCTTGCCCGCAAGCCGGGTGTTGTCGCCGGGGGACCAGCGCAGGAAGTTCGGGCTGCGCTCCATCATAGCGGCAATGCTCTCGCCGCGGCTCTCATCAAAGATGGCCGGATCGGCAATGCCGTGGATCACCCTGCCGCGCAAAAGCGGGTCGTTCTGCTCTGCCTCCCGAATGCGCCGGGCCTGTTCCACCGGGTCGATGCGCAGGCCCTCGTTCGGCCTGCCGGTGCAGCCGTACAGCTCCTTGATGCGGTACAGCCGCCCCTCCTCGTCCGCTGCGTACCACCCCACCGAGAACGGCTTGGAAAAGCCAAAGTCGAACCCGCGGTAGATCTGCCAGTGCTTCGGGATGGTGAACGGTGCGATCACATGGGTCCAGCGCTGGTCTTCGTAGCGGGCCGGGTCGTTGCGCCATTCGGTAAACACCTGCCCGGAAAAGCTGTCCCAGCTGCCGTAGAGCAGCGCCTGCTTTTCCGCCTCCGGCAGGCTGGCAAGGCTTGCCAGATACCCGGGGTCGTTGGCCAGCAGGGCAGGGTTATCGAACACGCTGGACGGGATGAATACCCGCGCCCGCTCCATCTGCTGGTCGGTGCCGTCCGGCAGGCGCACCGTGACGGTTTCCACAATGGGTGTACCGGGCGGGGCAGGCGTGATGAACCGCGCCTTTACCCAGCCGTGACCAATGCCGCCGGGGTTGGTGGTGGCACGCATATACACCCGGGTGCCCGGCCCGGTGGGGCGGTTGCGGCTCATCATGTAGCTGTACTCGTCCCACTCAAAGTGGGTCAGCTCGTCAAAGCCGATAAAATCGTAGGCTTTGCCCTGATAGTTGGTGCGGTCCTTGGTGTACTGCATGGAGCCAAACCAGATCTTCGCCCCGCTGGGAAAGACCCATACATGGGAGGTAGCGTTGTACTGCGCCTCCGGGAAAGCCCGGCGGTAGTACATCTGGCTCTTATCCACAAGGTCGGAAAGCTGTGGGTAGGTCTTGCGCAGGATCAGCGCCCGGTAATGCGGGATGTGCACCTGCCGCAGCGCTTCGATGAGCAGTGCATCGCTCTTGCCGCCGCCCGCCGCGCCGCCGTACAGTGCCTCCGGCTCCGGTCTGCGCATAAATTCCAGCTGCCGGGGCTGCGGCTTCCACACAATGACTGCCCGCTCGGTTCTGTTCATTCCTTCTCCTCCTGTTCCACCGGCGGCAGCAGCACCACGCCGCACTCTGTCCCTTCCAGTTCCGTGCCCTGATCGTTCAGGGTCTTTACCACACCCGCCAGATCCTTGAGCACGGCAGTGGCCTCCTTCAGCCCCTTCATCATCCCGGGGTCGGGGGTGTTTTCCCGCCGGGCGGCCTTCTGCCGCTCGTTCAGCTCCTTCACCTCCTGCGCCAGCAGGGTGCTCAGGGTATCGGCGGCGCGGTTCAGGCTCTTCAGCCCGGCGGCGGGCTTTGTCTGCCCCATGATGTTCTTCCTCCTTTCGTCCGGTGTCCCGGGCTCTGTACACAGGATATCACCTGCCTGCCGCACCCGACAGTGTGCACTTTCGCAGGGCCAGTGGGTATTTTTGTGCGATTGTTTTCCTCATTGTATATTTTACGCTTTCAAAACACAACGCAGTTTCGTCAGTTTTGTTATCCCGACTGGCGCGGCGCGCAAAAAATGGCCGCTCGTATTTCGGGCACTGCCACCAAAAACGTTCGCTGCGCCCTAACCGCCCTGTTACTATAAAGGTACAGTGCCGCCCCACCCGGGGAGTAAACATTTTTCTCGACCCGTGTTGTTTTTCCCTTCCGGTAAGAGTGTATAAAAGACGTTTTCTTTCCGCTGTGTAGTATCCCTGAAAATATCTTTCAAAAAAATGTATCGCTCCTTTTCGCGGTTTTTTAGCAGTCATGCAACATTCAGTCATGTTCAAGCATGTTTTTTTACATACCTGCATCATATTTGTATGTTGGTTGCATCGGCATGAAAAATTGTGATAATTCGCGAAAAGATTTTGTAACCTTTGGTCCGCTTTTGTAGAAACGTAACAAAACATTTGCACCAATATTGTGAACTTATTCTCTTGCGGAACACCCCCATACAAGGGTATAATACTGTCAGGGATTACGGATGCATGCGACAAATGCGTCTGTGAATATGCTGTGACACACAAATGAAGGAGATTACTATTATGAAAATGATTTCTCGTCGCGACTTCCTGAAGGCTTCCGCTGTTGTGGGCGCTACCGCTGCTATGACCGCTTGCGGCGGCTCTTCCTCCACCAGCACCGCTGCTTCCAGCGTTGCTTCTTCCACCGCTGCTTCTGCCGCTGCTACCAACGGCTCTGCCAACATCGGCGTTTGCATCTATCAGTTTGCTGATAACTTCATGACCCTGTACCGCTCCGATCTGGAAGAGTACCTGAAGGACATGGGCTACTCCGTCACCATCATGGACGGCAAGAACGACCAGAACACCCAGACCGAGCAGATCAACACCTTCCTGCAGCAGGGCGTGGACGTGCTGGTCATCAACCCCGTCCAGACCACTTCCGCTCAGACCATCGTTGACACCGTTTCTCCCTCCGGCACCCCCATCGTGTTCATTAACCGTGAGCCCGAGGAGAGCGTGCTGGATTCCTACAAGGGCAAGTGCTGCTACGTTGGTGCTGACGCACGTCAGTCCGGTACTTATCAGGGCGAGCTGATCCTGGAGACCGAGACTCAGGGCGATATCAACGGCGACGGCAAGATCACCTACATTATGTGCAAGGGCGACCCCGAGAACATCGATGCTCAGTACCGCACCGAGTACTCCATCAAGGCTCTGACCGATGCCGGCAAGGAAGTGGAGTGCCTGTACGAGTACCTGGACAACTGGGATCAGACCACCGCACAGCAGGACGTTGCAAACGCTCTGGCACAGTATGGCGAGAAGATCGAAGTTGTGTTCTGCAACAACGACGCAATGGCTCTGGGCGCTCTGCAGTCCATCGAGCAGGCTGGCCGTACCGTTGGCAAGGACATCTACCTGGTCGGTGTTGACGCACTGAAAGAGGCTGTCCAGAACGTTGTTGACGGCAAGATGACCGGTACCGTTCTGAACGACGACGTGGGCCAGGCTACCAAGGCTGCCGAGGCTACTCAGCTGTTTGTTGAGGGCAAGGATGTTGAGGAGTACTACTGGGTCGACTACGTCAAGGTCACTACCGAGAACGCAGCACAGTACCTCTAATTCCTGTAGCACAAAACTCACGTTTGCAAGGTACGCAGTGAGTCCTATGGCTTGGTAAAAGCTTAAAAGCGCGTGCGTGCGAGATTTCTCTCGGGCGCACGCGCCTTCTTTTAGAAAGGACGCACCGCGCGGCCTGCAAATTGCAAGATAAGGAGGCTCTGCGGAATGTCAGAATACCGTCTGGTAATGAAAGGCGTGGTCAAGACCTTCCCCGGCGTAAAAGCGCTGGACCACGCGCAGTTGGAGCTCCGCCCCGGTAAAGTTATGGCCCTGATGGGCGAAAACGGTGCCGGTAAGTCCACCCTGATGAAGTGCATGTTCGGCATTTACAAGATGGACGAGGGCGAGATCGAATACGAGGGAGAAAAGGTCGTTGTTGCCAACCCGTTGGATGCACTGGGCCGCGGCATTGCCATGGTGCATCAGGAGCTGCAGCCCATCCCGGCCCGTACCGTGGCCGAGAACATCTGGCTGGGGCGCTACCCCACCAAGAGCTATGGCCCCATCACCGTGGTGGATCACCCCAAAATGTACAAGGACACCGAGGAGCTGCTCAAGAAGCTGAAGCTGGACATCAACCCCCATGCAAAGCTCGGCTCCCTGAGCATCGCTCAGATGCAGATGGTGGAAATCGCTAAGGCCGTTTCCGCAAACTGCAAGGTGCTGATCCTGGACGAGCCCACTTCCTCCCTGACCGCAAACGAAGTGGAATCCTTGTTCCGCATCATGCGGGAGCTGAAGGCTCTGGGCGTCGCACTGGTCTACATCAGCCATAAGATGGACGAGATCAAGGTCATCGCCGACGAAGTCACCATCATGCGCGATGGCCAGTACATCGGCAAGTGGGAAGTGGCGGACATGACCAAGGAGCAGATCATCGCCAAGATGGTCGGCCGTGAGCTGTCCAACCTGTTCCCCCCGCTGGAGAATCATCCCTCCGACGAAGTGATGATGAAGGTGGAGGACTTCACCTCCATCCATCCCCGCTCCTTCCGCCACTGCAGCTTCGAGGTCAAAAAAGGCGAGATCCTGGGCGTGGCCGGTCTGGTGGGCGCACAGCGCACCGAGCTGATGGAAGGCATCTTCGGCCTGCGTGCCCATACCTCCGGTAAGGTGTGGATCAAGGGTGAAGAGGTCAACATCAAGCAGCCCCGCGATGCCATTCGGAAGAGCGTGGCTCTGCTGACCGAGGACCGCCGCGCAACCGGCATCATGGGTGTGCTGAGCGTGGCCGACAACATCTCCATTGCATCGCTGGACGCTCTGCGCAAGGGCCCCATCATGCTGGATGACAAGAAGATTTTGGATCTGGTGGCGACCAATAAGGAAAAGATGGCCATCAAGGTGCCCAGCCCCAAGACCCAGATCAAGAGCCTGTCCGGCGGCAACCAGCAAAAGGTGCTGATCGCCCGCTGGCTGGCAAATAACCCCGATGTCCTGATCCTGGACGAGCCCACCCGCGGCATCGACGTTGGTGCAAAGTACGAGATCTACTGCATCATTGCCGATCTGGCCAAGCAGGGCAAGAGCATCATTATGATCTCCTCTGAAATGAGCGAGATCATTGGCATGTCCAACCGCGTCATGGTCATGTGCGATGGCCGCATCACCGGCTTCATCGACGGCAAGGACGCGACCCAGGAGAACATCATGGAGCTGGCTACCCAGTTTGAGACCGCGCCCGAAACGGCAGCGGCCAATCAGTAAACAAGGAGGCTGTCTATTGTGGAAGCTACCAAGAAATTAACGGGTAAATCCGTAAAGAAATGGCTGGGCAACAACGCCATTATCGTTCTGATGCTGCTCGTCTCTCTGTTCGTCGGCATCATCCATCCGAACTTTTTTGCACCTGCAAACCTGATCAACCTGTTCAAGAACGTGTCCATCCGCTACATCATCGCGCTGGGCATCTCCGGCTGTCTGATCACCACCGGCAACGACCTGTCCGCAGGCCGTCTGGCTGGTTTTGCTGCCTGCCTGGCCTGCATCTTTGCGCAGACCGAGGGCGCTGCCGGCAAGTTCTACCCCAACATGCCCAGCCTGCCCACCCCTGTGGTGTTCATTCTGGTCATTGCCATCTGCGCCATCGTGGGTCTGTGCAATGGTTTGGTCGTTTCTTACCTGAAGGTCCAGCCCTTTATCGCTACCCTGGGTATGCAGCAGGTCGTCTACGGTATCTGCCTGGTCTACACCGGCGGTACCCCCATCGGCTCCCTGAACAAGAACTTTACCTCTCTGGCCTCCAACACCATCCTGAAGGTCCCCGTGCTGATCTGGATCGCCCTGGTCGTGGCTGTGTGCTTCTGGTTCCTGTACAACAAGACCCGTCACGGCAAGTACATGTACGCCATCGGCGGCAACGAAGCTGCTGCTGAGGTGGCCGGTGTCAACGTTTACGCCACCAAGATCCGCATCTACATCCTGGCTTCCTGCATGTTTGGTCTGGCAGGCTGCCTGCTGGCTGCAAAGTCCGGCGGCGCATCCGTCAACACTGCAATGGGCTATGAGCTGGATGCCATTGCGGCTTCCACCATCGGCGGCGTTTCTACCACCGGCGGTGTCGGCACCGTGCCCGGCATTCTGGTCGGCGTTCTGGTCTTTGAGCTGATGAAGGTCGCTCTGCAGTTTATGAACGTCAACTCCTCTTACACCTATATCGTTCAGGGCCTTGTCATTATCGTGGCTGTGGCCATCGATATCCGTAAGTACCTGGCAAAGAAGTAACTCCCCATTCGCATACAGAGAAGCCCCCCGCTGGGAGAACCGGCGGGGGGCTTCTGCTGTTATTTCCCCAGCTGCCGCTGCTGCAGGCGGTACTGGCGGGGTGTCAGCCCCTCCTGCCCTCCGCGTTTTCTCGCCCACTCTCCGAAAAAAGTTGGAGAACTTTTTCTTTTTCGTTGAATTGCACAAGAACTTGCCTCCTTGTTTGGCAGTTGCGTTGAATTTGTGAACGTTCTTTGAATTTTGATATTTTCCTTCGATTTATTATAACACAGCTCCCGGGGAAGTGGTATACTACAAGCCAGAAACAGTGCTGTTATGTTCGGAAAACAAAGATCGTTGAATGAGGTGTGTCTTATGAGCGTTTACGAAAAAATTTCCGGTTTTGCGGATGAGATCAGCCAGGACTTTGACCAGCAGCTCAAAACGGTGACGGATCTGGGGATGAAGTATATCTGCATCCGCAGCGCCGAGCACAAGGGCATTGCCGATTACACCCCTGAGGAAGTACGTACCGTTCTTCTGCCAAAGCTGCGGGCCGCTGGTGTGGGCGTTTCCAGCCTGGGTACGGCCATCGGCAAGGTGGAAGTGGACGATGAAGAGGGCTTTGCCAAGCAGCTGGAGCAGCTGGAAACACTCTGCGAAACGGCCAAGCTGCTGGACTGCTCCTTCATCCGGATGTTCAGCTTCCTCATCCCCAAGGATGCCGATGCAGACCGCTATACCGATGTGGTGCTGGATAAGCTGCGTCAGTTTATCCGGATCGCGGAGAAGCATGATGTTGTCCTGCTCCATGAAAATGAGAAGGGCATCTACGGAGACACCGGTGCCCGCTGCAAATTGCTGTTCGACCGGCTGGCCTGCCCCCACTTCAAGGCGGCGTTCGATTTTGCCAACTTTGTTCAGTGTGAGCAGGACACCGCGGAGTGCTGGGAATTGCTCCATGACCAGATCGCTTATATCCACATCAAGGATGCTCTGCCCGGCTGCCTGCTGAATGTGCCCGCAGGCACCGGACTTGGCAAGATCCCTGAGCTGCTTCGCCGGGCTTTCTGCGAGGAGGGCTACCACGGCTTCCTGACACTGGAGCCCCATCTGGCGATGTTTGATTTCTTTGCACCAGGAGCAAAAGGCGGTGAGAGCCAGAAGCTCCAATTTGAGAATAACCCGATCGTCGAGAAGATGAAGTCCGAGATGGCCGAGCCGGGCCGCCCCAAGGACGGCGCAGAAGCTTACGCCACCCAGTATCATGCACTGGTCGAGATCCTGAATCCCATTCTCAATTGATATCCACTCTCCGTTTACCCATAAACTGCCACAGCAGAAGCCCCCTGCCGGGAGAACCGGCGGGGGGCTTCTGCTTTTTGCGGCAAAAAAGCTGGGCCAGATGCTGTCAGCAGCTTTTCATTTGGAATAGGGCAATATTTTTGCGGCTTGTCAGTCACTGGCAGGCCGCTTTTTTCTTTGTCAAAGGCAGTTTCGTGGAAATGACCGAAAGAGGATACCTGATTTGTGAATATTGACAAAAGTTTTCAAAGTACTTGATTTTAATTTAGGGGGGGGGGGTATAATGAAATGACAAGAAATTCCTTTGAGAACAAAGCACTCAGCAACCTGGCTGAGACCTGCAATGCGGAAAATGGAACCTACAGGGGAGGTGACAGTGCGGTAGGAATCTGGAGGGTTCCTTGCGGGGAATCCGTTGCAAAAATGCAAATAGCGATGAAAGGAATGAAGAGAGTTGAAACAGAAAAGTCAAAACCGGTTTTTGGCGGCCCTGCTGGCAGTGGCAATGATGCTTCAGATGCTTCCCATGCTGGCTTTTGCGGAGGACGCACCCGACGCGCATGCGGTAAAGATCGACGGTAAGGAGGGGAGCTATGCGAAATTGGAGGATGCTGTGAGAGCGGCATCGAGCGGTGATACCATCATCCTTGGCGAGGGCAATTATACACTGTACAAGATCTCCAGCGAGGGTATGACCAAGGGAAAAAACCTGACCTTTGTGGGTCAGGGGCCTGACAAAACGGCCTGGAATATCGGTGCTGAGGTGCCGAACCCGGAGTATTATGGCACAGAGTATAACGGCGATTACAGCTTTGATGGTGCCGGAACAGTCACCTTCAAAAATATGACGCTTCGCTCCGGTGATAAAGATTATCTGGGCTTCATCCGTATTGACAATACAGTGGTAGAAAACTGCGTCATCAACGGCGAGACCTTCTACTGGGGTTATAAAAGTGCAGTGTTCACTAATACGACCTTCAATGCTCCAGATGGACGATATGCACTCTGGACGTATAGCTCCCCGATCATGACATTTGATACCTGCACCTTTAATGCAAGTGGAAAGGTAATCAATGTTTACACGGATTTCAGTGCAGGAAAACATGACATCACGGTTAACTTTAACAACTGCACCGTGAATTCCTCCACTTTCTTCCTCTATAAACAAGCGCTGAACATCAATGACAGCAACATGGGCAGCTATAAGTACATCATCAACATCAATGATCCCCAGACCGTCACGGCTGTCCGGGATACAACGACCTGCTCGCAGGTGTTCGGTTTTGGCGGTAAAAAGGACAACAATAGTGGTCGGACAGAGGTGTACTGGAACAATAGTGTGGAGCCGGTCTGGAAAGATGGCAAGATGCAGACACACTCCTATACCGATGGTGAGCATGACAATGCTTTTACCACCAGCTATTCGGAGTGGGAAACAATCGATGCACGAAATGAGTGGCGGGATGTAACGAAGACCTGCGATTACTGCGGCTGGTCGGAAACACAGAAGGAAATTGCCAGTGTATACCGCCTCCAGTACAACCTGAATGGAGGCGATGGCGACGAAACTGCCTACGAAGATGCTTTTTCCCATGAAAAGGAGAGCGTGAAGCTTGCAGCAGCTCCCACACGAGAAGGCTACCAGTTTGCTGGATGGCTGAGCCTTAAAGGTAAGCTCTATAACGCCGGGAGTGAGCTTGTCCTGACGGGTGATGAGGTGTTTACTGCACAGTGGAAGAAGGATGAGCCTGTCGTCAATCATACCCTGACCGTGACCGGCGGCACCTTTGCTGTGAAAAACGGCGACATTGATGTGACCGATACACTGGAAACCAGCACCGATGAGACCAGCGGCAAGCAGACCTGCCTTGTGCCGGATGGTGCAGAAGTCACCGTGACGCTGGACCAGACGAAGGTTCCCGAGGGTATGGTGTTTGATCTCTGGTCTACCGGCAATTTTGACCTGCCGCTGGGTCAGGATTGCAAGGCTGAGTCCATTACCTTTACCATGAATGATGATGTGGATGTGGCTGTACAGTACCGCAGCGCTGACATTGAGGATGGTTCTGATGTTGTTGGCCCCATCATTGTCGGTACGGCTGTTGTGGCTGGCGGCGCACTGGTCGGCTACACGCTGGGCACCGATCTTGTGGGCAAGATGTGGGGTCTGCCTTACTTCCCCAGCAACCGCAGTGCTCTTGCAATGATGCTGTGGGAGGATGCAGGCAAGCCTATGCCGGAATCTGAGATCCTCTACCCCGATGTTGGCCAGGAAGAACAGGATATGGATCTGCAGCATGCTGCCCGCTGGGCCATGGAGCACGACCTCCTGCCTGACCTGAATGATCAGGATACAGAGCTGCCCCCTGAACAGGTGAAGTTCTATCCGGACAACATGGTTACCAAGATCAGCGTGTTGCGTGCTTGGAAGAAGGCACAGGACCTCAAGCAGAATGCGCAGTAAAATTTGACATCCTCTGATATATCCCAAACACAGCAGGAGCGCCCCGCCGGTATGACCCGGTGGGGCGCTTCTGCTGTTTCTCTGTTAAGCTTCAGGAAAGGGGAACACAGCCCACTCAGCGGCCCACGATGAGGTCGCGGCGGCAGCGCAGGCCGACCGTCAGGAAAGCGCTGTTGCCCAGCTGCCGCAGCACCACCCGCTGGGTGTCGGTCTGGCCCTCGCACAGCAGGGAAAGGTTCAGGGTGGTGGAACCCTTCTCCGTGGTGAGCACCAGCGTGGATACGCCCTGCTCCATCAGGGTCTTCATGTCCTGAATGGTGGTGCGGAAGGTGGCGGCGCAGTCCGGCACGTCCAGCGTCAGGACCCGGCCCTCCTGCCGGGCGGTGTAAAGGACCTGACGGCCCAGCAGGCCCTTGACGGTGTACCGGGCTTCGGTGGTTTTTGCCTCGTCAGCGGAGATCAGCATGATGTCGCCCTGGATGGGGTCACCCTCCGGTGCGCCGTAGCCGCCGTAGGCGGGGTCGGTCTCGCCCACGGCAACGTCGCCGCTGTGCAGCGCGATCTCGCCCTGAAGCATCACGCTTTCGTCCTGCGGGGGCAGATAGCCTGCAACAACGGTGTCATCGGCGGCAGCGGCAGCGGCAGGCTCTTCGGCAAATGCGCCGACACTCATGGGGATGGCAAGGGACAGCACCAGGGCTGCGGCAATGGCCTGACGGCCCAGCATGGTATTCAGAATCTTCATAAGAAATATACCTCCTGTACTATGGACGAAAAACCGCCCGTTCTGTAATGAATACGGAACGGGCGGCTTGTTTATTGCAGGGGGAAGGAAATTTTTATGGAACGTTAAACCCCTCAGTCACGCTCCGCGTGACAGCCCCCCTAATAGTGGGGCCCTTGGCATAAAGGGGAACTCGCAGGGCTCTACGTAGCGCCAGAGCCGCCCCTACTAGGGGCGGTGGCAATGCGAAGCATTGACGGTGGGGTTTAACCTTCCCGGTTCAGGATCTCCATGAACTCATCGCCGGTGATGGTCTCCTTCTGGTACAGATACTGGGCCAGCTCATCCAGCTTTGCGCGGTTGTCGGTCAGGATCTGCACAGCCTTGGCGTGCTGGGCCTTGACCAGCTCCACCACCTTCTGGTCGATCTCGCACTGGGTCTGGGCAGAGCAGGCAAGGGAAGTGTCGCCGCCCAGATACTGGTTGTTGACGGTCTCCAGTGCCACCATGTCAAATTCATCGCTCATGCCGTAGCGGGTCAGCATGGCGCGGGCCAGCTTGGTGGCCTGCTCGATATCATTGGAAGCGCCGGTGGTGATGGAGTGGAACACCACTTCTTCGGCGGCACGTCCGCCGGTGAGGGTGGCGATCTTGTTTTCCAGCTCCTCCTTGTTCATCAGGTAGTGGTTGCCCTCGTCCACCTGCATGGTGTAACCCAGAGCACCCGAGGTGCGGGGGATGATGGTGATCTTCTGCACGGGGGCGGAGTGGGTCTGCTTGGCGGCGACCAGAGCGTGGCCGATCTCATGGTAGGCTACGATGCACTTTTCGTGGTCGGTCAGGATGGAGTTCTTCTTCTGGTAGCCTGCAATGACCACCTCGATGCTCTCCTCCAGGTCAGACTGGGTCACGCTCTTGCGGCCCGCGCGGACGGCCCGCAGCGCGGCCTCGTTGACAATGTTGGCCAGCTCGGCACCGGACGCGCCGGAGGCCATCCGGGCCACGGTGGTAAAGTCGATGCCCGGGGCCAGCGCGACCTTTTTGGCGTGGACCTTCAGGATCTCCTCGCGGCCCTTGAGGTCGGGCAGCTCCACGGGCACCCGGCGGTCAAAGCGGCCGGGGCGGGTCAGGGCAGGGTCAAGGGATTCGGGACGGTTGGTGGCGGCCAGAATGATGACACCGGTGTTGCCCTCAAAACCGTCCATTTCGGTCAGCAGCTGGTTCAGGGTCTGCTCGCGCTCATCGTTGCCGCCGTACTGGCCGCCGCTGCGCTTTTGGCCAATGGCATCGATCTCATCGATAAACACGATGCAGGGCGCTTTCTCCTTGGCCTGCTTGAACAGGTCGCGCACCTTGGAGGCACCCATGCCCACGAACATCTCCACAAACTCGGAGCCGGAAATGGAGAAGAAGGGCACGTTGGACTCACCGGCCACAGCCTTGGCCAGCATGGTCTTGCCGGTGCCCGGAGGGCCCACCAGCAGGATGCCCTTGGGCATCTTGGCACCAATGCTCTCGTACTTGCTGGGGTCGTGCAGATAGTTGACAACTTCCTGTAAGTTTTCCTTGGCCTCGTCTTCACCGGCCACATCCGCAAAGCGGATGCCTGCTGTGGACTGCACATAGACCTTGGCGTTGGATTTGCCCATGCCGCCAAACATCATGGAGCCCGGGCCGCCGCCGGCCTTTTCCATCAGTTTTTTGTTCATCTGGTTGCCGATGGCCGAGAACAGGATGATGGGCAGGACGAACCAGATCAAAAAGCTCAGCACCGGCGAGGACTGTTCCACGATCTCGCTGGAGAAGGTGGCTCCCGCATCGTACAGCCGCTCGGTCAGGCCGGTGTCGTTCATCAGGCCGGTCTTGTAGACCTGCGTCTCGTCCTTATCGGTAAAGATGATCTGGTTGGATTCAATGTCTACCCGGCCGATGTTCTTTTCCTCGGTCATGGTCATAAAGGTGCCGTAGTCCACCTCTTTGATCTGGCGCTCCTCCATCCACGGCAGCAGCACAAAGTTGAGGAGCAGCAGCATCAGCAGCACGATGGCATAGTAGATCGCCAACGGCTTGCGCGGTGTCTTGACTTCTTTCATAGGATTTCCTCCTCGGTAAACGGCCTCGCCCTCTCAGTCTGCTTCGCAGCCAGCTCTCCCAAAGGGAGAGCCTTTGACAAATCGGTCAGGGGCCTTATTCTTTCGATAAGCTTATCTTAACACAACGAAAATTAACAAAAAAGCTTTTCGAGGGCTTGTTTCCAAAAACTTCCCAGATTCTTAACAAACCTAGCATCAGGGCCAGCGGGTAGTACCCACGCAAGTGAAACGGGCCATTCCATCGCCCGCCCTATTGCCTACGGCAACAGGGTCCCACCCCAGCGGACACTTGCTTAGGGTACCACCCGCCGCCCCTGACCATACGCTTGGCGCAAAATTTGGAAAATTGTGCCGCTCCTGATGTGAATTTGTTTCATTCTTGATGTGAATCAAACTTCTTGACAGCAAATCCAGCGTTTGGTACAATAAGCTCACTTTGAAACACAAAGACCAAATGCGTTGACGGGGAAAAAACGATCTTCTTCTGCTTCAGAGAGCTGCCGGGCGGTGCAAGGCAGTGCGGAGGGTTTCGGCTACTGGCCCCTGAGCGGCAGAGCTGAACGGAGAGTAGGCTCTGACGGATGCCCACCGTTACCGGGGCAGCGATTCGCCGCCAAAAGCTGATCGTGTGAGTGGCTGGTTTTCCAGCAAAGAGAGTGGTACCACGGGTGCTCTGTTAGAAAAAATGACAGGCCCTCGTCTCTCAAGGCTTATCGCCTTGGAGACGAGGGCCTTTTACTTTAATTGTAGGATCTGGAGGAAACGAGAATGATGGACGCAACCAAGTACGCACCGGGATATTACCCTGTCCCTGCCGGTTATGACAGCTGGGTGAAGAAGGATCACATTGAAAAGGCCCCGGCCTGGTGCAGTGTGGATCTGCGCGACGGCAATCAGGCTCTGATCGTGCCCATGAGCCTGGAGGAAAAGCTGGAGTTCTTCCAGATGCTGGTGAAGATCGGCTTCAAGGAGATCGAGGTGGGTTTCCCCGCCGCCAGCGATACCGAGTACGAGTTCCTGCGTACCCTGATCGAGAAAAACATGATCCCGGAGGACGTGACCGTGCAGGTGCTGACCCAGTGCCGCGATCACATCATCCGCAAGACTTTCGAGGCCGTCAAGGGTGCCCCCCGCGCGGTCATCCACTTCTATAATTCCACCTCTGTGGCCCAGCGCGAGCAGGTGTTCCACAAGAGCAGGGAAGAGATCAAGAAGATCGCCACCGACGGCGCAAAGCTGGTCAAACAGCTGAGCCAGGAATACGAGGGCAACTTCCTGTTTGAGTACAGCCCCGAGAGCTTTACCGGCACCGAGGTGGACTATGCTGTGGAGGTCTGCAACGCAGTGCTGGATATCATGCAGCCCACCCCTGACCGCCCCATGATCATCAACCTGCCTGTCACGGTGGAAATGAGTATGCCCCATGTCTACGCCAACCAGATCGAGTACTGCGACAAGCACCTCAAGTACCGCGACAGTGTGATCATTTCCACCCATCCCCACAACGACCGCGGCACCGGTGTTGCCTGCGCCGAAATGGCCGTTCTGGCCGGTGCTCAGCGCGTGGAGTGCTGCCTGTTCGGCAACGGTGAGCGCACCGGCAATGTGGATGCCGTGACTCTGGCTATGAATCTATACAGCCACGGCGTAGACCCCAGACTGGACTTTTCCGATATGCCCGCCATCTGCGCTGCCTACGAGCGCGTGACCCGGATGCACATCTACGAGCGCACCCCCTATGCCGGTCAGCTGGTGTTTGCAGCCTTCTCGGGCAGCCATCAGGATGCCATTGCAAAGGGCATGGCCTACCGCAAGGAGCGGGGCGAGCACCGCTGGACCTGCCCCTACATCCCCATCGACCCCCACGATATCGGCCGCACCTATGATGCCGATGTCATCCGCATCAACAGCCAGAGCGGCAAGGGCGGCATCGGCTTTGTGCTGGAACAGAACTACGGCTATAACCTGCCCCCCAAGATGCGCGAGGTGCTGGGCTACAAGGTCAAGAGCGTGTCCGACCACAGCCACAAGGAGCTGAGTGCAGGCGAGGTGCTCCGCATCTTCGAGGAGAGCTTCCTCAACCGCGAAAAGCCCCTCCGTGTGGTGGAGGCCCACTTTGCACAGGTCAACGGCATTACCGCCACGGTCACCCTGGACCTGAACGGCCAGCGCAAGGTGGTCACTTCGGTGGGCAATGGTCGTCTGGATGCTGTGGCCAACGCCATCCAGAGCGCCACCGGGATGGACTTCCATCTGGAAAGCTACTCGGAGCACAGCCTGGATGAGGGCAGTACCTCCCGCGCGGCTTCTTATGTGGGCCTTGCCTGGGGCGATGGCAGCGTGACCTGGGGTGCCGGCACCGACACCGATATCATCGTTGCCGGCATCAAGGCGCTGGTTTCGGCAATTAACAGTAAGTAAAAATTGAACTCCCTCAGTCACCTGCGGTGACAGCTCCCTCTAAGAGGGAGCCTGTTGCGTAACGGAAAGGCAAAGAGGCCCCCTCCTAGAGGGGGCTGTCGCGTAAGCGACTGGGGGAGTTATAGAAGACAAAAGGAGAGTATCACAATGGGAATGACTCTGACGCAGAAAATTCTGGCCGCACATGCGGGTTTGCCGGAGGTCAAGGCAGGCCAGCTCATCAATGCCAAGCTCGATATCGTGCTGGGCAACGATATCACTACCCCGGTCGCCATCAACGAGTTTGAGAAGGCGGGCTTTGACGGCGTGTTCGACAAGGAGCACATTGCCATCGTGCTGGATCACTTCGTCCCCAATAAGGACATCAAGAGCGCAACCCAGTCCAAGCAGTGCCGCGAGTTTGCCAACAAATATGATATCCTCAACTTCTACGATGTGGGTCAGATGGGTGTTGAGCACGCCCTCCTGCCCGAAAAAGGCATCGTGACCGCCGGTGACTGCATCATCGGTGCCGACAGCCACACCTGTACCTACGGTGCACTGGGCGCATTTTCCACGGGTGTTGGCTCCACCGATATGGCCGCCGGTATGGCCACCGGCATGGCATGGTTCAAGGTGCCCTCTGCCATCAAGTTTGTGCTCAAGGGCAAGTTCAGCCCCCGCGTATCCGGCAAGGACCTGATCCTGCACATCATCGGCATGATCGGTGTGGACGGCGCACTGTACAAGTCCATGGAATTCACCGGCCCGGGTGTGGCTTCCCTGACCATGGAGGATCGCCTCTGCGTCTGCAACATGGCCATTGAGGCCGGTGCCAAGAACGGCATCTTCCCTGTGGACGAGGTCACCAGAGCGTATCTGAACGGCCGCAGCCAGCGCACCCCGGTCTACTACGAGGCTGACCCGGATGCCGAATATGAAAAGACCATCGAGATCGACCTGGACAAGCTGGAGCCCACGGTCAGCTACCCTCATCTGCCGGAGAACACCCACCCCGCCAGTGAGGGAAAGGACATCCGGATCGATCAGGTGGTCATCGGCAGCTGCACCAATGGCCGTCTGGAGGATATGGAGGCCGCTTACAACATCCTCAAGGGCAGACACATTGCCAAGGGTGTGCGGGGCATCATCATCCCGGCCACCATGGCGGTTTATAAGGAGTGCATCCTGCGCGGCTGGACCGAAGCCTTTATTGATGCGGGCTGCATCGTGTCCACCCCCACCTGCGGCCCCTGCCTGGGCGGCTACATGGGCATCCTGGCCGAGGGGGAGCGCTGTGTCTCCACCACCAACCGCAACTTTGTGGGCCGCATGGGCCATGTCAAGAGCGAAGTCTATCTGGCAAGCCCGGCCACTGCCGCAGCCAGCGCCCTGACCGGCTATATCACCGACCCCCGCACGGTCTGATCGAAAAGGAGAAACAACGATGAACGCAAAAGGTTCTGTTTTCAAATACCCGGATAACGTGGATACCGATGTCATCATTCCGGCCCGCCACCTGAACACCCAGGACCCCAAGGAGCTGGCCAGCCACTGCATGGAGGACATCGACAAGGACTTTGTCCGGAACGTCAGGGACGGCGATGTTATGGTGGGCGGCTGGAACTTCGGCTGCGGCTCCTCCCGTGAGCACGCCCCCGTGGCCATCAAGGCCGCGGGCATCTCGGTGGTCATTGCCAAGAGCTTTGCCCGTATCTTCTACCGCAACAGCATCAACATCGGTCTGCCCATCATGGAGTGTCCCGAGGCTGTGGATGCCATCAGTGCAGGGGATACCGTCAGCGTGGATTTTACTACCGGCCTCATCACCGATGAGACCACCGGCAAGACCTTCCAGGCGGAACCCTTCCCGCCGTTTATCCAGAAGATCATTGCCGACGGTGGCCTGATGAAGTCGCTGACCAAGAAATAAACCCCACCGTCAATGCTGACGCATTGCCACCGCCCCTAGTAGGGGCGGCTCTGGCGTTGCGGAAAGCTCTGCGAGTTCCCCTTTATGCCAAGGGCTCCCCCTACTAGGGGAGCTGTCGCGCAAGCGACTGAGGGGTTTGGGTAAGAAGCTGTTGAGGAGAATTTAGAACTATGGAAAAAAACATTGCTGTCATCTGGGGCGACTGCTCCAGCCCCGAGATCGTGAAACAGACCATCCGGGTGCTTGATAAGGTGGCTGAAAAGTACGGCCACACCTTCCACTATACCGATGCCGCCATGGGCGGCGAAGCCATTGACAAGTACGGCGACCCGCTGCCTCAGCACGAGCTGGACAAATGCCTTGCTGCGGACAGCGTCCTGCTGGGTGCCGTGGGCGGCCCCAAGTGGGAGGGCCTGCCCGGTGAGCAGCGCCCGGAGAAGGGCCTGCTGCGTCTGCGTGCAGGCATGGGCCTGTACTCCAACAACCGCCCGGCCAAGATCTGGCCGCAGCTGGCTCCTGCCAGCCCCCTGAAGCCCGAGATCGTGGCACAGGGCATCGATTTCATCATCGTGCGTGAGCTGATCGGCGGCGTATACTTTGGCAGTCACGAGACCCACACCCTCGCCAGCGGTGAGAAGCAGGCCATCGACTCCATGCCCTACTCGGAGCACGAGATCGAGCGCATCGGCCGCATCGGCTTTGAGACGGCCATGAAGCGCCGCAGGAAGCTCTGCTGCGTGGATAAGGCCAACGTGCTGGATACCAGCCGCCTCTGGCGTGCGGTCATGCACCGCCTGCAGGCTGAGTACCCCGAGGTGGAGTACAGCGAGATGTTCGTGGACAACTGCGCCATGCAGGTCGTCAAGGACCCCAGCCAGTTCGACGTCATCGTTACCGAGAACATGTTCGGCGACATCATCTCCGACGAGGCCTCCATGATCACCGGCTCCATCGGCATGATCCCCTCGTCCAGTCTGGGCGACGGAACCCGGGGCCTGTACGAGCCTATCCACGGCTCTGCCCCCGACATCGCGGGCAAGGACATCGTCAACCCCACCGCCTGCATCCTCTCCGCCGCCATGATGCTGCGCTACTCCTTCGGTCTGGCCGAGGAAGCGGACGCCATCGAGAACGCGGTGAGCAAGGTGCTGGACAAGGGCATCCGCACTGCCGACAACATGAGCGACGGCTGCACCTGTGTCGGCTGCTCCGGCATGGGCGACGCCATTCTGGCCGAGATCTGAACCTCTGCAAAAAGCGACGCCGCGCGGCGTCGCTTTTTTGCGGTTCCTAGCGCTTCGTCACCCCAGCCGGTCAAATCGTGAAATCCTTTCATTTGACAAAAGACTTTTGGTATCCTATACTTTATTGCATCACATTTATGGAACAAAGGATAGGAACGAACGATGTTGACTCTGGATAAAGTTTACCATGCCGTCTGCGGGGGTCTCCGGGTCAGCCGGGGTCGCATCATCGCGGAT
>OGZO01000889.1_pt1 | contig 22400 bp, 8 predicted proteins | sample 1576721 | NCBI WGS metagenome assembly OGZO01 (sample SAMEA3541516, study PRJEB24748) | human gut metagenome | biome: human gut; feature: human-associated habitat; material: faeces | place: China | collected 2012 | reverse complement strand
TCGTCACCGTCTGGGTTTCCTTGAAAAACAGACCAAAGGTGATATTGTTGAGGAAGCTGTTCCACTGGTTCTCGTCGATGGCAATGGTGCCGGTCGGCTTTTCGGTATCCCGCCACTTTGCCTTCAGGGTGATATTCTCGGCGGGCATAGCCTCAGGAATGTCTTTATCCCAACCGGTGAAGGTATAACCCTCTCTTGTCGGGGCGGCAGGCGCGGCGATGGTCGTGCCGTAGTCCTGCGTGATGGGATCCATTTGACTGCCGCCGGCAGTGTCAAAGGTGATCGTGTACTGATTGACTTTCCACTGCGCCGTGATCGTCATCATCTTCGCGGGCATCTTCTCGGGAAAGGGGATATCCCAGCCGATGAAGGTATAGCCCTCTCTCGTCAGAAGCGGAGGGGTGATCTCTGTGCCGAAATTTACGTCGATGATGATATCCTGCTCACCGTTTGCGGGCTTGACTATGATCGTGTACGAAAGGATCTGCCATCCGGCGTACAGCGTCATATTCCCGGGGATCGGGTCATTAAAGTCCCATCTCTGCGTACAGGCGGCATCCTTATACCAGCCAAGAAAGTTGTAGCCTTCCCTTACCGGCTCTTCATCGGGTCTTTGGATGCTCTCGTTTTGTTTCTCTTTGCACGTTGCCGCACCGGTCAGTGTGCCTCCGTTCGGATCGAACGTGACCGTGCAAAGAGGTGCCTCTATCCACATCGCATACAGGGTGCAGTCCTCCGTTTTGTCATACGGGGTTGTGCTGTGACCGTATTTATCGCTATATTGCCTGCCGCCCCACTTTTGGTCAAACCAGCCGGCGAAAAAATACCCCTTGTACCGCGGTATCGGCATCGGATCGAGCGACTCATCATAGGTGACGGTCATAGTTTCCTGCGCTACCGTGCCGCCGTTGCCGTCGAAGGTGACGGTGTACCGATTGGGGGTCCACACGGGATAGAGCGTCAACGCCTCGTCTGCGGTATACACATCTTCGAAACCGTACACCTTTTCGCCGCCATCGATGGTTGCCCAGCCTGTCTGCGTATAGCCGCTGCGGGTGAACAAAGCGCCGCGCAGGGTAAGCATATGGTTGTGGGGTTTCATATCCGTCACCGCACTGCCTGTGCCGGATGCGCCGGGGCGGTAGGTCACCTCATAGCCGCCGGTGATCGAAAGGTTGGAAACATCGGCAGGTACAGTATCACCGGGCTTGTAAAAGTTTCCATTTTCGTCCGACCAACACAGCTGCGCGTCTTCCGGAACGCTGTCCGGACGAGACAGCCCCTCGGCAGCAGGAGCTTTGAAGCTCTCGCCCTTTTTTACAATGATGTTGATGCAATCTCCGGTTTCACTGGGCATATTTGCACCCAAATGCAGCTCAACTGCTTTCAGGCTGTCAGCGGGGAGATTGGTCGGCAACTCCAGGACGGGGCGATAGCAGGTGTTATTAACGGTGGATTGCATTGTTCCGCTAAGAATATTTTGTTTGTTCCGCGTGACTCTATAATTGGTGGAATCGTCAAGACTGTAGGTGTCCTGTCCCCAAACGAGGGATAGATCAGAACAATCATCCGATGCGCCGATAAAATCGGGGTTTTTGGCGTTGATCTGATCCCACTCGTTGTTGGCCTGTTTTCCGTAGTGAATATCCTCATCGGTGTGGGCACTGCCCATTGTGGGTGCGCGGAGAGTGTAGCTTATGTTGCCCGCAGTGTATGGGTTGCCGAAAATGAAACCTGGCATACCCAGGTCGACCCAGCTGACATTAGTAGTGACCTTGTCGCTGGCAATGAACAGGCTGTGCTCGTAAGCATATCCGAATTGCGCGTCTTTGTCCGTAGTCGCGGAGGCTTTGTCGGAGGAATCTAATATATCGTTGGACATGGAATTCAGCACATAGGCGTCCACCGTGCCTGCATAGGTGAAAGGCACATAATGCAGGGTGCTGTCCGGCAAATGGCTGTTTACCGTTCCGGGAATATCCATTGCTGACAGGTCGAAATAATATCTGCCGCCGGGAGCGAGGGTGAACTGTTCGTCGACTTTATTCTTGACCGTAAACGAAATGTTCTGGAAGTCGCTGGCATAGTCGGTCTTATAATCGCCGTTACACTGCTCGCTGAACACTTTCAGGGTATAGTCGCCATCGACCATGTCGGACGGAATGGTAACACCCGCCGTACCGCTGGCGCTGTTTTGGGCGATGTGTCCGTAGTACAGGACAGTGCCGTTGCCATCCGCAATTATAGCGGAAACATATTCGTTCTCGCCCTTAGCAGCACCAGAGTAGGTAACGGACAGCCTTTCCCCCGCTTTCACCTTTGCGGTATTGGCAGAAGCGCTAAAGCTGCGGCTGGTATCTTTCAGCGTCAGTTTCCACTCCGTCGGGTTGCTTGCATCGACGGTGCTCAGCTTCCCGATCTCGCCCTCGGGCTTGCCGTCCACGGCGGCAGAGGTGAAGAGGACAGAGTTCGAATTCAAGTTAAAAGCGGGACGAATGGCGCGGTCGGTGCGCACATTAAAGGCACTCACCCGCCCATCGTCATGGCTGATCGCCGCGACAAAATTGGCAGTAAGATGATTCGGCTGACGAAGCCACGTGCCTTCGCTCCCTGACGCATTTTCCGCAACCAATCCCGGTGCGCCGTCATAATTTCCTACATAGTCGGCAAGCTCCCAAACAGACAGAAGAAACAGCTTATCGTTTTCGGTTAAGCTACTTACCCCCAGCTTCTTTATCTTGAACGAGTCCATATTACCGGTGGGATCATTCTTGGCAATTCCCATCATAACAGACTGCTCGGTCAACGAAAAATGACTGGTATCGGACGCAAAAGAGGTACACCAGCTTTGTACATGAGAGCCTTGATAGGTGTTGCTATAGTTGACTTGATAACCACCGGGGAGAAAGCAAAATTTCAAGTTATCACTCAACAGATACTCCGACCAAAGGAACATTCCGCCTGTCTTTCCGTCGTTGGCCCTGTCCGCATCCAGCACCCGCCATTTGATGGGCGTGCTGTCGCCACCGTTCACGCCAAAATAGACGTAGCTTTTAGGCGTCCAATAATTGCCTTTACCGGCTACCACGGTTTTTACCGGGTCGCTGATTTCGTTTGTACCAAGCTGTATCGCCCTGCCGGATAGCAATCGCAAAAGCAGCGTGCTTTTTTTCTGAATATTGTAGTCCATCAACGTACGATCATCGGCAAGCTCTCTTCCGTTAAAAATCAGCTTTTGACGATCGGCAGGAAGATCTGTTTTGTCCTGAATTTTCTGTTTTATATTTTCAATGCTGTCGCCGGATTCCACTTCAAGGGTCAGGTTGGCCCCACCGACGATCGTTAAGTCAATGTTGATCTGCATGGCGCTTACCGTGATCGGCACAAGCCCCATCACCATACAAAAAGTAAGCAAAATGCTGAGTATGCGTTTTTTCATGTTGTTTCCCTCCTGTGTTGCAACAAAAGCCCCTCGCGCCCTACACAAAAATCAATCCAGCGCGATAATGGTTACACTGTACCGGCTGCCGCCGAAGTTCGCCCCTTGGAACAGCATATTGCTGTATGCAAATGTTAATGTGATATCCTGCTCCGCCGTGTATACGGTATTGTACGCCACGGTCAGGCGACCGGATTGGCCGCTTTTTGGTATGGTGACATAGGTTTGCGTGGTCAGCAGCATGTCGGAATTGTTGTAACCATCGATGAGCGATGCGCCACACACCTTATCATCGCTCTTGGCACTGACCATGACCGTGCCGCTGAACACCAAGCTATACGAATGACCTTTGGAAAGTGTGATGGTTTTGCCGGAGTCGTTATAGGCAATCAAGCCACTGCTGTTTTTCTTTACCGTGAACGGCAGCGGCGATCCCCAGCTGCTTTGCATCCATTCGCCGCTGGCGGAAAAATAGCCGGCGCACAAGCCGTCTTTTCCGTCCGCTCCGTCTTTGCCGTCTTTGCCATTGGTGCCGTCCTTACCGTTGGTACCGTCCTTCCCATTCTTGCCGTCCGCGCCCTTCAGAGCGGACAGGTCGTACAGGTTCAGCCAAGCGGTCTCCCCGGTGTACCGCCATTGCAGCTGATTGCCGTCTACCCGGAATTCCGGCGTTTTGCCGTTTTCGCCGTCGGTGCCATCCGTGCCGTTTTGACCGGAGGGGCCGGTCAGGTCGGCAAGCGCCACCAGATTCTGCCACTCGCCGCCCTCGTAACGCCATTGTATGTACAAATCGGTCTTTTGGATCTCGATCTGCTTGCCGTCCGCGCCGTCGATACCATCGGCACCATCGATGCCGTTCGTACCATTTGTGCCGTCTTTACCGTTGGTTCCCGCCGCTTGGATGCCGGTGTCGGTCGTACCGATCCACCAGTGGCCGTTTTCGCCGATAAAGGGCGTGCTGCCGTCTTTTCCATCTTTTCCGTTGATACCATTGGTGCCATCGGCGCCGTTTTTGCCGTCGACGCCGTCCGCGCCTTTCAGCGTGGATAGGTCATACAGATTCAGCCAGATCTCCTCGCCGACATAGCGCCATTGCAGCAGATTGCCGTCCACCCGGAATTCCGGCGTTTTGCCGTTTTCGCCGTTCGTGCCGTCCACGCCGTTTTGCCCGGAGGGACCGGTGATGTCGGCGAGCGCCACCAGGTTCTGCCACTCGTCCCCCTCGTAACGCCATTGTATGTACAAATCGGTCTTTTGGACCTCGACGGTTTTGCCGTCGATACCATCCGTCCCGTTGGTTCCATCCTTGCCATCGGCACCGTCCTTGCCGTCGATTCCGTCTTTGCCATCTTTACCATCAACGCCATTTATTCCATCTTTACCGTTGGCGCCATCTTTCCCATCGATTCCGTCTTTCCCATCGGTACCATTTATCCCGTCTTTGCCGTTGGCACCATCGGCACCGTCTTTGCCATTGACACCGTCTTTTCCATCCGTGCCATTTTGACCATCTACGCCGTCTTTCCCATTCTTGCCATCGGTACCATTCTTACCATTGGCTCCGTTAGTGCCATCGGTGCCATTTTTGCCATCAGCACCATCTTTCCCATCGCCGGTACCCGACCCGCTTTGACCCGCGTCGCCTTTTTCGCCTTTCAGATCGGCGAGCGCCACCAGATCGCGCCAATCGGTTTCGTCGCTGTATTTCCACTGGATCGCCGTACCGTTATTCCGCACCTCCAGCCGATCCGCGGCTGTGCTCGTTTGCTGAATGCTGCTGCACCCGGCAGACATCGCAATCCCCAGCGTCGCAAGCGTGCAGATAAATCCACGCAACCATTTTTTCATATCTCGTCCCCTCCATTCAGATACTGCGAACGGTATTTTTCGGCAAACAGGGCAACCCCCTGCTTCAAAACCTCCATTTGGGTTTTCAGATAGTATTCGTCCTCGAACATCGCATAGTGAACGCAAGCACGGACAAAAATGAAGATCAGCGGTGTGATAATGGTATACGGAATCCCGATCTTCGGCTCCAACTGCCTGGCGTACGCGGTGTAGCGCTTGTCCACGCCCTCAAAGAACTTCTTTCCGTATTCTATGTATTTGGGGTGGGTGTAGATTTGATACATCAGCCGATATTTTTTTCCGTGTTTTTTTGCTGTCCAATACGGCACCTCTTCGATAAACCGCATGACATCTTTGGGGTCACGCGGCGCTTTTTTCATAAAGTCATCCTCCACCTTGGCCATACAGTAAGCGGTGGATTCGATAATCAACTCATCCAGATTTTTGAAATAGACATACAAATTGGCTTTGGTGCATCCGCACGCCTCTGCCAACGCTTGAATTCCTGTACCGGTCAAGCCGTTTTCGGCGTAACAGGCAAAGCATTTTTCCATAAGCTCCTGTTTTCGTTCGTTGTGCTGCTGCTCTGTTTTCAACAATATCTTCCTCTCTCGTATAACCGACCGTTCGTTCAGAAACAGTATACCATACCTCGCCCGGGAAAGCAACAGCCACTTGAGAAAATACGGAGGACAATCAGCGGGACAGCCGCCAAAAACGACTGTCCCGCTGTTTACTATTCTTCGGATTCCCGTTTCCTTTTGCCAACCATCGCGCCGGTCAACAGCCCGCCGCTGACAAACAGCAGCGCAAACAGCAGCGACAGGTTTTGCCGTTCGCCGGTTTGCGGCTGCGACGGCTCTTCGGTCGTCGGGCGGATGGGCGTGTCGGGCTGGTCGTCCGGCTGGGTCGGATCGGCGGGGGCGGTCGGATCAGTCGGCTCCGGCTCGGTCGGTTCCAGCTTGGCGATCACGGTATCTTTCTCCGCCATCGTCTGGGTACCCGCCTCGTCCGCGAAATACTGGTCGCAATCGCCGCAATGCCAATATTCGACATTGCCCTCTGCCTCCTCGGTGGCGGCTTTGGCGTCCGTGTGTTTCATATCCGCGTGATTTTGCGGGTTTAGCTCGCCATACGCCTCGCCGCACACCGCGCACTCCGCTTTCGCGATGCAGGTGGCTTCGCCGCCGGTGTGCCGGCAGATGTAGTCGCATTCGGTACATCTACCGTCTTTCCACTCGTGGGCTTCTTCCTCTACCGTCACCGCGCCACAGCAGGTGTACGCTTGCTTGTGCGTCTTTTCGGTTTGCATCCACTGTTTTTCGCCGGTGTGGTTTTGCGGGTTCAGCTCGCCATACGCCTCACCGCACACCGCGCACTCCGCTTTCGCGGTACAGGTGGCTTCGCCGCCGGTGTGCTGGCAGGTATAGTCGCATTCGGTACACTTACCGTCTTTCCACTCGTGATTTTCTTCCTCTACCGTCACCGCGCCACAGCAGGTATACGCTTGTGTGTGCGTCGTTTCGGTTTGCGTCCACCGTTTTTCGCCGGTATGATTTTGCGGGTTTAGCTCGCCATACGCCTCGCCGCACACCGTGCACTCCGCTTTCGCGGTGCAGGTCGCTTCGCCGCCGGTATGACCGTCGTTGATCGTCACCGTCAGCGTAGCGGTGTTGCCCGCCTGGTCGGTGACCACGATCGTCTGCGTGCCGACCGCCGGAGAGAGAACCAACTGGTTCTTGTCGTCCAAGACGACCTCTTTATCGTTCACAGTAATCGTTTTGAGATGGACCTCGGTCACGGTCACGGTCTGCGCCGCACAATAGGTTTTGCCGTTCTCCACGCCGGAAATGGCCGGTTTGGTCGCGTCCAGCACCATGCCGTCCGACCGCAGCCAGGTCACATTGCCGGCTTTGTCGGTCAGCCGCGCATACACCACAAACGCCCCGTCCGGATGGATGCCGAACGCCGCATCGTAGTCAGTAAACTCCTGATCCGCCAGCTGCTCGATGGTCAGATCCTTGTCGGTCAACAGATACGCGATGGCGACATCCTCGTCGCTGTTGTCCGCCGCGGTGATGGTCACCGTTTGCGGATCGGGGAAGAACAAGCCAAAGCTGATGGTGTTCAGGAAGCTCTGCCAGCCGTTGCGCTCGTCAATGCGAATCTCGCCGGTGGGCAGCGTTTTGTCGATCTTATATCCTTCGGCCACCGCTTCGGTGATCGCGCCGTCGCTGTTCTTCACATAGAAGGTCAGCGTGCCGTCGTTCGCCGGCTCCGATACGGTCAGCTTGTCGCTCCACTCGCCATCCGCCGTGTTGGTCAGCGACAGACGATACCCCTCCTGCGCCGTCACCACAAAGTCGGTGTTCTGCCAATCGTTGGTGTTAACGGTGTACTCCTCGCCGGTAGCGATGTACGCCTGAATACCAGCGGTGATGCCGCTCGGCTGGGTCAGGGCATAGTTGCCGATGAGCGTGCTGTCGCCAAACAGGGCGAAATCAGTAAAGTGGATCGCGATCTTCTCGCCCACTGCCACGCTGTCAAAGGTGGGCACGCCGTTCAGCAGCTGCACCGTGTCGTCATCCACCACACCGACCAGCGTCGGCGTGCCGTCGATCTCGGCGGTGTTGGTACCATCGTACAGCTTGTTTTTGACTTTCAGATTGTCGATGGTCAGCGTCCTTCGGGTAATATCCGCCGTCGTGCCGGTGGGCTGCGCTGCCAGCGCGTAGTTCGCCGCCGCCGAGCCGGTCAGCGCAAACTCCGTAAAGGTCACCGCTTTGCCGGTGCCGACATTCCGATCGCTGTAATGCGCCTTGCCGGTCACAATGGCGAGATTATCGCCATCGTAGTTGTCCGACAGCGTTCCCGCGCTCGTGATGTTAGCGTCGGCAGACCCGTCGTAAATTTTGGAAGCCTCCACAGTCACATTGTTGATCGTGACGGACTTTTTCAAAATTTCATAGTCGTGTTGGATGGAAATGGCCTTGTAGGTATCCGTTTCGGCGATCGAAACGCGCAGGGTGTATTTGCCGGCATTTGTCGGCACCTCTGTGCTGTAAGCGGTATCCTCCGCCCCCGCCGGTTTATACTCGATGGTGTGAGCACCGTCGGAGTTGGCGGTGTAGGCCGGGGTTTGGATCGGCTGCCCGTCGTACTCTTTTTGGAATTTCGCCGGGAGGAAACCCATGCTCGCCGTCGTTTTTTCCACTGTCAGCTTCAGCGAGGTCATCGCCGGTGCGTCACCGGATTGGTATGCTTCGCCCATCGGGTTGTACGCCACGCGGAGGGTATATTCGCCCGCCGCCAGCGTCGCAAGATAGCTGTTTTTCAGCGTGATCGTTCCGTTTTCGGACACGGTGTACTGTGCGCTGTCGATCGGTTCGGTACCGTTATACAGCGCCGCCACGGTGTTGCCGTTCAGCTGCACCTCAAAGCTCACATCGTTTTTGTCCCGCATAGTAAAGCCTACGGTACCGGTGATCGCCTCAGCATCCGTATAAACCACCACCCCATCGGAATTGATGATCTGCACATTGCTGCTGTTGTCGGTCACCCGGACATAGACCGAGCCTTTCTGGTTCGGCTGAATAGCAAAGCTTGCCTCGCCACCGTCGAGCGTCAGCGCCGTCCAATCGCCGGTGATGGCGGTTGTGTTCTCAAACGCGGTTTCAGACAGCAGATATTCCACCCGGCTGACCCCGCTGCCCGCATCGCTCGTCTTGACAGTGACTGTCTGGGTCTCCTTAAAAAACAGACCAAAGGTGATGGTGTTTATAAAGGATTTGAACGAGTTGGTACCGATAGCGATCTCCGCTTCGGGCGGGGTGGTGTCCGCCACACCGAAAACGGTCACAACAATATCGCTCGTCACAGTGGAAACGGTGTAGCTGCCGGTATCGGATTGCATCGGTCGACCGTTCACATCCACCATAAAACCGGCGGTTTTGGAATAGCCCTCGGCAATCTCCACCGTAAAGGTGTAATCAGTGCCGTAACCGGCGAGAGGTTCGCCGGTGATTTTGTAGCCCTCACCGCTCGACAGCTTTACTTTATAAAGGCTAAAGACATGGATGGTCACGCTGGCGGTATTGCCCGCCGCATCCGTTGCCGTAATGGTGTGCTGCTTATTATCCGGTTCAAGAATATAACTACCGAGAGTCAGCCGCACCGGATTGCCGTCCACCGTCACGGTGAACTCGTTCGCATCGGTAACGGAAAATCCCACCGCGCCGTAGTAGGTTTTACCGTTTTCTACGCCGGAAATGACCGGCGCGTCGGTGTCGGTCGCTGCCACATAGCCGCAGCCGCAAAGCTTTTCGTGGGTATCGGTTTTCCAAACGCAAGTATGGGTGTGGTCTACGACCTTAACATCTCCGGCGATACCCACACGGCCGTCGATGATAAAGCCGTTGTTCATATCCTCAAACGCCTTACCCTCTGCAAGGCAGTCGATAAGATGCTGACCATTAACCGTGATTTTTTTAAATTCGCCGCCGCTTAGAGTGAAATCAACATTATTTTCAGCTCCGACCTCGGCATACGTGCCGCCGGAAATTGTAAGCTTAGCACCGCTCACAGCCGCAATTTTGGTATAAACACCGCCCGAAAGGGTTAGCTTACTGCCCGACTCAGCCGTGATCGTACCGCTGAGTGTATTGTTCGAGTATACTTCAAGCCCACCGCCGGATTTTACAAGGGTCTCGCCGTATTTGCCACCGTTGCCCATAAATCTGAGCAAACCGCCGTTGTTTACGGTGGTCTTGCCGTATACCGTGCTTGCGGTCAGCGTAACCTTGTTGCCGGAAACATTAAGCGCATCGTTTATTGTACAGTTGTTGAGGTTGGTATTACTTCCTTTGGCATTGAGCGACTTTACAAATACACAATTGATAAATGAACTCATATTGCCGAGGTCGTTGACCGCACCCATGAAATTGGTAACCGACGCGATAAGGTTCGCGGTCTTTGCAACGGCAACGGTTCCGTTTATGGTGCCGCTGAAAATGTTCAGCTTAGCGGTTTTTGTAACACCGAGCCCGCCGATGCTATAGCCGTTAATACTAAACTTGAAGTCGCCGCCGCTGACGGTAACTCTGTCGGTCACATCGGCCAAAAGCCAAAGCACACAGCCTTTGTTTGCGTCGGTCTGCGCCGCCGCAAGAGCGTCGGCAAAGTTTACATATCCGGTCGTTTTGCCGTCCTTAACGATAGCCGCCGCAAGGTCGCATCTGCACTGCGTACACTTGTTATCCCTGTCATAGCCCGGATGTTCGCATTCCGCAACGGTGACGGTAAATGTGTTGGAATAAAGCACATAACCGCTGAACTCCGCCCGGATACGGTACTGACCGGAATGCTCCACGCCAAACGCCGCCATATCGAACGATGCCGCGATCTCATAAGCCGCCGGAACCTCGACAGTAGCGATCTTGCTGCCGTCCGCCTTTTCCGGCGTCAGCGTGACCTTTTTATCGGTATCATCACCCACATACGACACCAGATAGTCTACACATTTTTTGGCGTCGGGCGATGTCAGATAGAAGATCACATCCGTAGGCTGCCCGCGGAAGACCAGCGGCGCAGGCACGACGGTAACGCCATTGATCCAATACATTGTACCCCGTCCTGAGATGTACTGACTTTCCACATTGCTCTCATTTGCATACTCGCCGCTACCCAGCATAAACGCGCAGCCGTCGGCAAGATAGGTCAGCGGAGATACCGAGTCACTGCTTTCCTTGCTTGCGACACAGTTAAACTTACCGTCCTTGATCGTCAGGCTGTCAGAACCCCAAGCCAAAACCCTTGAAAGTTCGGTACAGTCGCCGCTCTCAATAGTCAGGAGACCGTCGGAACGAACTTCAAAAACTTCGCCCCATCTGCTGCTGTTGATTTTTCCGCCGCCGACCGTATCGGTAACAGTCAGGTTACAGCCGCCGGTCACCGAGAGCCCCTGTAGTGATTCCGCTCCGTCTCCTATGGTCAGCGCTTTTCCCGCAAGATCAAGCATGTAAGTACCGGTTTTAAGGTAAATATAGTAGTTAGAAATCAGTGAACCGACATTCTCCCTACACAGCGTAATATCCTGCAGCAGCTTCACCGTGCAGCCTTCGTTCTGCTCAGCATAACGAATAGCGTCCTCAAAGGTACCGAACAGCGTTGTCGTTCCGTTTGCTTCAACAGAAAGGAACATCTCCATGCCGCAGCCGGTGCAGACAAAATCGCTCAGATCCGCGTGATCGCAGGGGATGACCGAAACTTTCGACAGCGATTTTTTCCCCTGTGCCGTCGCATAGCTCACCCCGTCATAACGGTAACCTTTGCCTAAGGTCTGTTCGGCCGTCGCAGAACCGGCTTCGGCAAGATAGACCGATCCATAGCTTCCGCCGTAAAGATCGACCTGCTCTGCAACACTCCCTTCGGTATATACGATGTTAAGCACCGCATACCGTCCGGAATGAATGGCCAGATAGCCCTCGCGGAACATAACGCGTTCAGCCTCACCGATGCCGCTATCCATGGTAAGTGACGCATCGGTACCATAGACCGACAAATCGGTTGCAAGCGTGCCTTCCCCGTTCGATGAGTATATTCTGACCGCACCGCCGGCGACCATGATATATTTATTTTCAGCTCCCTGCAGCGTTTTGCCGTTCAGATCGATGGTCAGATCGTTTTTAATATGCGCCTCGCCGGAAGCGCTCACATTTTTGGTAATAGTCACATCGGTCAGCAGGGTCACGACAGCGCCGTTGTACTTTGTGTCCTCCAACGCCTTAAACAGCTCGTCGCCGGTTGCAAAGCGGTCGGAGATTTCTCCCTTTTCCACCTTTGCCGCTGCGAGAGTACCGCAATGGCTGCAGGTGTCGGTCGTCTTGTCAAAATCGTGAGACGGGAATACTGTAATCCAAACGGTCGTTTCATTTCCCGCTTTATCTGAAACAAAAATCTTGTGCTTTTGCAAATCCACAGGAAGGGTGTACTGCCCGTTTTCATCGAGAGTAATCTCCGCACCGTCCATGGTGGCCTTATCTATATTTTTGTCGGTGACAGTTATGGTCTTTCCGCCGCAGAAGGAATAGACTCCGCCGTTTTCCATACCGTCGATAAGCGGTGCGGTCTTGTCTATCTCAAATCCCGCAGAACCCGCATAGGTAACATTTCCTGCATGGTCGGTCAGGCGCACATAGACAACATACTGCTGTTCGGCAGAAAAGTCTATGGGCTTCGTATACTCCCGGAATTCCGTAGAATTCTCGACCGCCTCTTCGCTTAAAATACCGTCACTGACAAAACATTCGATCTTTACCGCATGCTTTGTCTCGTCAAAGCCGGGCTGGCTGTAGCTGTCGTCGTCAGCGGTGATGATCGCGCTGGCATCTTCCTTAAAGAACAAGCCGAAGGTGATTGTGTTCAGCACCGTCTGCCACCAGGGACGCCCTTGAATTAAAATCTCACCCGTGGGCGCGGTGGTATCCTGCGCATAATCGCCGTATTCGCAATGGCAGATCGAGCAGACCGCCTTTTCAAAGTAGCCCGCTTCGCGTTCGTTTTTGCCGCTGTCGTGTGGGCAGGCATAGCCGCACTCGGCACACTTGCCGTCAACAAATGTGTGCTCGTGTGATTTTACAATCGCTTTATCGGCATATTTGAAAGTTGTAGAACTTGTGCCCACACTCCAATAATCGTCGGAAGTGAAGTCAATATACTTGCCGTTTTCGTCAAAGAGCATACAGCCGTCGGCGAAAAAGCCTTTAAGTCCATCATAGTCCCTATTGCTGTTGTCATCATATGTATATTCTATGCCGTTATTGAGCGTTGCGGATGCGATTTTAAGTTCTATTTTGGCGAGTGCGTCAGGGTATGCCCGAAGCGCACCGTTAAAGGTGCTGTCCATAATACGGAGTGTGCCTGCATTCACAGCGGCAGAGTAGACCTGCTCTCCGTACTCACTTCCGCCGGTCAATTCAACATTCTCAAGCTCCACCGTTCCGTAGTAAAGCGTAATAGCAGTGGAGCTTGCAGCGAATCCCTTTGTGGCTGTGTTTACGAGCTTACCGTTTTTAACGGTGAGCTTCGCCGAACCGGAGACATTTATAACGCCACCGCTTGAATAAGCGGCACTCAAAGTAAAGTCGTTAAGGTCAAGGGTAAATGCGCCTGACTTTACGCTGATAGCCGTATTTGTGCCGAGTTGACCGAGGTCAACATCGCACAGCAGCTTTAAGGTTGAGCCTTCGTTATCGACCGCCGCCTCCCACGCGTCGGCAAAGGAATCAAAGTGTACGCGCGAACCGTCTGCGGTTATAACCGTTGCCATATATACCTGCGCGTCGCAGATCATACACTTGCCAGTAGCTTCATCCACCACGCTGTGTTCGCAGTTGAAGCCGCAGGGGCAGGCCGTGCCGCTGCTGAAATCGTGGGTATGGGAAACGATCACCATTCCCTCGGTAATCTTGTTTGCCGTATACACATCGGGAACAAACTCCTGCGGGTCGGACACGGTCACGGTGTTACTGCCATAATCGTAACTGCATTTGACAAAAGCCGCTCCCTCGGACAGATAGTCCGCAAGCGCCTTGCCCTCCGGCACCTGTAAGCCGCTCAGCAGGACTGCGCCCTCTGTGAGGACAAGGGTGCCGCCGTTAAGAGTGATAGAAGGGCATTTGGTATTTCTGTCAGGCACACCGCCCATGACACGGGCATCTTCCCCTACCGTCACACTGCCGCCGTTGATCTCAATGCCGGTGTGGGCACTGGAACCGGACCACCACTGGAAGAGATTTCCGTTTTTCAAGGTAACGCTGCCGCCGTTTACGGTCAGAGGAACAAAGCTCCCACCATTAATATTGCCGATCCATCTGTTACCGCCCAGGTCAATGGTGACCGCACCGTCGGTGACGACAACATTTTCATCAATCTCATCCTGTGCAAGGGTTACCGTACCGCCTACAGGTGCGGCGTCGTCAATGGCGCTTTGCAGTGAAGCATAGCTCTTTTCGTCATATGTTGCCAAATGGACCGCACCGCATATGCAAATTTCGTCTTCGCCCTTATAGGTATGGGCAATATCGTTTACCGCATGTTCGCATTTACATGTCGCCGTGTGGGTCAAGCCGTCGCTGTTGGGAGCATAGGTATACGTGTGATATTCTTTGCCGTATTCTTCCCCGCAAGCGCAAATCAGGTAGTGTCTTTGGGGGTCTACACGAATGTTTCTATAACTTGCCGTTGTATGTGCAACGCCCGTTTCCGTCGTACCGCAAAACTCACAGGTCTGATCGTGGGTGTCGTCGGTTATATCTGTGTATAACCATTTATGCTCGGTGCATTTGGTGATGGTGATCGATGTACCGTCGGTATTGTCATAGGCATATGGCGTATTGAGGTCATCGGTCTTCACGCATTTCAGGCCTTTGGCAATGGTGACATTAGCTTTGCTGGTCGTAACAGCGGGAACCGATCCGATAGGCTGTGCGCCCTCGGCTGTCTTTGCGGTGACAGTGCCGCCGTAAATGTTTACGGTAACGGTGCCGTCGGGGGAACCCACCATAATCCCTATGGCAGGCTGGCAGATACTTGATTCGATGATCAGTGTACCCGTACCGCCGCTTTGCCCGTATATGTTAATGGTTGAACCGCGGAGCATATACAGGGTGCGGGTCAGGTTGAGCTGTGCCCCATCGCAAAGAATCAGGTTCAGTGTGTTGCCTCCGGCAACACCGACGGCACCTCCTATATTAACGGTTCCCGTGACGGCATACCAACCGGTCAAATCCCCTGTGGTCGCGTCGGTAATCTCGGTAAAGCTCGTGCATTTTTGTTCTGCTCCGTCGGCGCCGATATACTTAATGCCGAAATCGGATACGGTGACATGATCGGAGTCCGTTCCCTGACCGTCCTCGGTAATGGCAACATCAAGACCGTTTGCGTCGGTAAACCGGAAGCCGTCAGCCAAAAGGTCTGTAACCTTGCCGACCGTGGTCAGGATACTGCGCTTATCGGTTTCATCGGTCGTGTAGGTTCCGCCCGAAAGGGTGACGGTACTTTCTCCGTTGATCAGCAGAGCACTTGCTTTTCCGCCGTAGATCTCAGGGGTGCCCGTCACGGTCACGGTACCGCCGCCGACGCAAATACCCGCGTCAAATGAGGCATTGATCGTGCCGCCTTCGACAGCCAGCGTTCCGCCGTCAATACGGACGCCGCAGCCTGCCCCGGTGTTTGTAATCGTGCCGCTCAAAACAGTAAGCGACGCGCTTGAATCAACGATCAATGCGGGCTCGCTCAACGGCTGCAAGATCTCTCCACCGCCGACGCTGTCCATAACGGTCAGCTTAGCGCTTCCCGTTACATAAAACACAGCCTTTTTATTGGCGTTGGTTCCGGCGCCGTTGTTGTATCTTTCAAGGTAGTGACCGTTTAAGTCAAACGTAACATCGCCGCTGTTCAGCTGGACGCCGTCGCTCCTGTTAAAGCCGGTATAAAAATTGTCAACATTGCTCAACAATTTTACCGTAGCGCTCCCCGAGGCGTATTGCACAGCGCTGAACGCCGACGCCAAGTCGCCGTACGGCGTGGTCGTATTGCCGACCGTAATCTCGGCGACATAGTCCTCCGCCGCAAACGCCGACAGCGGCGTCATGGTCAACAGCATAGCCAGTGTCAACAGCCCCGACAAAAAGCGTTTTCTTCGTGTAACTTTTGTGTTCATGCGATTACTCCTTTTCTACACGCCATCTATATCCACAGCCGATGCACCCACCGGTACTCTAACCCCTTGGGCACACTCGCCCATGGTTTCACAATTGTATCATATAAAAAGCAGGATAAAATCGCAATGGGTTTGGCACAAGCGGTCATTTTTTGGCACAAACGGTAAAAAATAATTTCAAAAAAGATTGACACATCTTGTGGGTATAAGAAAAGGACGGTGCATAATGCCACAGCCCACTAAGGCGATAATTTCAAACGAACAGAAAAGTGGCATTCGCAAAGGCAGCAACAGGGCTTCAACCGGCAAGGTTGGAGCCTTGTTGCTATCAGTATATATATAGTATAATCGCATCTTTGCGTTTTTTGCAACTGCCGGAGTATAATGGAAGCGTCAGGAGGTGCCGGACAATGAAAGAACAGAAGTATCATATCTATCTGACCGAGCAGGAACGGTCGGAGGTTATCAAATCCCTCATAGACCTGAAAAACACGCTTATCCGGCAGGGCAAATACACGGACGCCGTTGACGATGTGCTGGTGAAGCTGACCGGCGCAAAGCGAAAAAAGCTGAAGGTCGTATACATCTGAATAGAGTTCGAGCCGCTTATTCCCAATCGGAGTAAGCGGCTCTTTTCATTTCAGGTATAGCTTTCCGCCAAAGAGTTTTCCTTGAAATGGCGGTTGTTTTCCAGCAGCTCATCAAAAGTTACAGGCTTAAAGCTGTTTATATCCACACCGGCATTCAAAACATTCTCCCGTGCGGCAATCAGTGGCCAGAAGTCTGCCCTCGTATCATTATGAATATGCCCGTGGATCATATATGACCGCTTCGCGTGCTTCCACGAAAGCATCGGGTAATGGCATAGCGTTAAAGAGCGCTTTCCGTCCGAGGTTTCCAAAAACTTGTCCACGCTGAAAAAATACCTTGCGTAGTCAAACTTCGTCATCCACGAGCCGTCGTGGTTGCCGACGATCAGCCGCTTCTTGCCCTTCAACCGCTTCAGGATTCCCTCCGCATTGGTGCTGCGGAAAAACATATCCCCAAGAATATATACCGTATCGTTTCCGGTCACTCTATCGTTCCAGTTTTGAATCATCGCCTCGTCCATTTCCTCGGCGGAGGCAAAGGGACGGTCGCAGAACCGGATGACATTGTAGTGACCGAAATGCGTGTCTGCCGTAAAATAAATCATCGTGTATCATCTCCCATATATAAAGTAAAAGCAGAACTGCTCACCGAACAGTCCTGCGAGAAATCAAGATAGCCCTGTGCTATCCCCGTTTTCGTCTGAACTGACCGCATTTCGTTATGAAGGCAAAAGTCCGGGAGGACAGACCGAGCCTGCTTTTTATTTCTTTGCTTCTGTTGCTGCCGTTCGTCATAGCTCTTGCCCTCCTTCCATAAGCCTGACCACAGTATACTATATAAATATGAACAAGTAAATCATTCAAACGCAAAGCCGCTTTTCCGTTCTCGGAAGGGCGGCTTTTTTGCTTTCCAAGGGGCACGAAAAATTTTTTCAACTTTTTTTGAAAAACACCCTCAAAAATCGCTTCCTTATTCAGAGTAAGTGAAGGGGTTCTTTCCCAACCACAATCGGGAGCCGCTTCGTGAACCTTGAAAATTGAATATACAGGCACTTGGGACATTACTTCTGATGATTAGCCCGAAGATGGGTACGCCGTGACTTCTCCTTACCGGAGGACGAGCGAGAACCCCCGATCTGAAACCCGGATTGCCACCGGGACGGCGATGACAGTCAGAAGGATTATGATACTTCTCTACGGAGCTGGCGGAGAACCCGGCAGAGGTGAAAGCCCTATGACACGGTGCAGCACACCGTGACCCAAGTGTTTCCCGGAAGGCGAAAGCCGCCGCAGGGGGCGTTGAGGACAAATACTGCGGACATATACATAGCCGTTCATTACAGGCGGCTATGAAATCTACAAAGAAGGAGGAAAACGAAAGATGCCAAACTGTAAAACCATAGCGATATGCAACCAAAAGGGCGGCGTCGGGAAAACCACCACGGCGGTCAACCTCGGAATCGGGCTTGCCATGCAGGGCAAAAAGGTACTCCTCATAGACGCAGACCCGCAGAGCGACCTTACGGCCTGCCTCGGCTGGCGGGATTCAGACAGTCTGCCGCAGACGCTGACCAACAAGCTGGCGGCGGTAATGCGCGAGGAAAGCCAAGACCCATTTGCCGGGATTCTCAGCCACGAGGAAAAGGTTGACCTTGTGCCGTCGAATCTTGAGCTGTCGGCGCTGGAGATGAGCCTTGTGACCGCAATGAGCCGGGAAAGCGTGATGAAGAACTATCTCAGCCAAGTAAAGAACAACTACGATTATGTCCTCATAGATTGTATGCCGTCCCTCGGTATGATTACCCTTAACGCACTGACGGCTGCGGACAGCGTTATCATTCCCGTGCAGGCGCAATATCTGCCGGCAAAGGGAATGACGCAGCTCCTGTCCACGATTGCCAAGGTAAAAAAGCACACCAACCCGAACCTTGCCATCGATGGAATCCTGCTGACCCTTGTGGACGGCAGAACGAATCTCGCCAAAAGCACCGTGGAGGCGCTGCGGGAGAACTTCGGCTGCCGGATCAGGATTTACCGGACGACCATTCCCGTTGCCGTGAAAGCCGCAGAGGTTTCGTCCAAGGGAAAAAGCATATACGCCTATGAGCCGAACAGCACCGTGTCCAAGGCCTACGCAGATTTCACGAAGGAGGTGTTAGCCGATGGCAGGCAGAAAGAGCGACTTCACGCTTCCCACGAACACGCTCGATGACCTGTTCTCTACGCAAGAAGAACGGGATGATGCCAAGCTCAGTAAAATCCGAGATATTCCCCTTGAGTTGATCGACAATTTCCCCGACCATCCCTTTAAGGTGCGGGACGATGAGGATATGTTACAGCTTGTGGAGAGCGTCAAGGAGCGCGGAGTCATTACTCCGGCGACCGTCCGGCAGAAGGAGGACGGCAGATACGAGCTTGTTTCGGGACACCGCAGAAAACGAGCCTGTGAGCTTGCCGGGTTTGAAACGCTACGCTGCGAGGTGGTAGATCTTGACCGTGACGCCGCCACCATTTTGATGGTGGAGAGCAACTACCAGCGGTCGCAGATACTTCCCTCGGAAAAGGCCTTTGCCTACAAGATGCGCTTGGAGGCGATGAACAGGCAGGGATTAAGAACAGACTTAACTTCTTCTCCACTGGATAATAAGTTAAGGGGTGTCACAGCGGCACAGCAAATCGGGCAAGAAAGCGGCGAAAGCCAACCGCAGATTTATCGATATATCCGCTTAACCAATCTTGTTCCCGAACTGCTTGACCTTGTGGACGAGGGCAGAATCAAGATGCGCCCTGCGGTGGAGCTGTCCTATCTGGACGAGGACAGCCAGCGGGATGTGGTAGAGGAAATCGACCTGAACCAGTGTACGCCCTCCCACGACCAGACCATCCGTATGCGGAAGTTCTTCTCGGAGGGCAAGCTCACGCCGGAGGTGGTGTCCGCCATTATGTGCGAAGAAAAGCCCAACCAGCGGGAAAAGATCATCCTGCGAGGGGACAAGGTGCGAAGCCTGATCCCCAAGAATATTCCCATCAGCCAAACGGAGGACTATGTGCTGAAGGCCTTGGAGCATTACAGCCGCTTTCTCCGTCAGCGGGCGGATCGTGACAGCCGGTAACGGCAGGCGGAGTACGTTTTTTCGCTTCCCCTTCCTCACACTCCAACCCCTTGAATAGTAACAGACTAACCGAAAAGAGAATATCTATCTCTCTTAAATAAACTCTATCTCCCTTGAGTATAGCTATATAAGAGAGCTGGTGGAAACAGCGTAAAGTTCCCGAAAAAGCTGATTTGCGGTATCATTAAGGGTTCTGCCGTCATCGCAGGCTTGATTTTTCCCTCTCTTTTCGGCAAAATGAGTGCGAAAAGGAGGTCGCACAATGAAAACGAGGGCTTTGAGCATATTTCTCATTCTGCTTTTGTGCCTGACTACCGGGTGCGGCAAGGCTTCACAGAACACCGAAAAGCCCGACGGGTTTTCTTTTTCGGAGAGCCAGACAGAAGAAGCTGCCGGAAAAGATACCTCTCAGGCAGAACAGACAGCCCCGGCTCAGCCACCCGAAGCACAAAGCGCACAGACAGCAGATGAGGAAACGGAAGGAAGCACGGAAAGCGAACGCCGACCGGTTCCCGAACATCCAGTAAGCAACACAACGCCGCCGCAGACAAGCGAGCCGCAGCAAAAGAAGGACGAGTCCGAGCGCCGGTCGGAAACCACAGCTTCACCGGCTCCATCCGAAACAGAACAGCCCATCTCTCCGGCAACCGAGGAACCGAAGCCGTCAGAACCGCCTCAGCCGACACAACCATCCACGGAGCCGCCCGCCGAGCCGTCCTTTGACATCGGCTACTGGGTCAACTTTGCCAAGAGCTATGCCGAGAGTGTCGGTCTTACGCTGAACAGTGAAGCGGTGTACTGCTGGGACAACCCCATTGATGCGGATGCCGGCTGTATCTATCTGGAACGGGACATACAATCCCGACTCAATCGCTATGCGGCAGATGCGGACATCACCGATGTGTGGGTCTGGTATGAGTCCGTCTCCGCTGGCAGTTATCTGATCTACATCGGATACGCATAAATCAAACATTTTGAAATCAGCATCGCAGCAATGCGGTGCTTTTTTCGTATCTACAAGGAGGTACGCAAATGAAAAAACTCTATCGCAGAAGCATTTCAGGGCTTATGGCGCTGCTGATCTGCTTCACAACCATTCTCGGCGGGGGTATCACCGCCTTTGCCGCTTCTTCTTCCGGCGAAGTGGCAAAATCCTATTCCATTGGTTTTCCTCGAAGCGGGGATGCCAACCTCGATTACAGCGGCACTTGGGGGCATGATGAGCTGCATTATATGAACGGCTGGACCTCCGGTGAGGCAACATGGATGACCACACTGCACACCATCGGTTCCTTCGATGGCCCTGCCTGCTACTGCATCGAGCCGGGGGTTCCCCGTCTGCTGGAGAAAACCTATACAAGATACGGCGAGGATTATTGGAAGAACTATCCATCTGATTACAACAGCACCATTGATGCCGATACCATCAGGACACTGCTGGGCAGAATCATGCAGTATGGCTATCAGGGTGACTTGTCCCTCGATTGGCGCTCGCAGAATGAATCCGATGCTGACAAAATGGCGCACATGATGGCTACGCAGGTGCTGGTATGGGAAACGGTTGTCGGAGAGCGGGATGCAAACTTCAACCATGTTGACCCCGGCAGTGCTGATGCCGTGAAATCCATGTACCGCACCGCTCACCCGCTGTATAGTCGCTTCTCTGCTTACTACGACAGCATCGAAGCCAGCGTTCAGAGCCATACGGTCATTCCCAGCTTTATGAGCAAGACCCCCAACAAGGCGCAGACTGTCGAGCTGAAATGGGACGGTAGTCAATACACAGCTACCTTGACCGACAGCAATCATGTGGTATCGGACTATACCTTCAGCAGCAACCTGTCCGATATTATCTTTACGAGCAATGGAGACACACTGACCATTACCGCTAAGACTGCCCCTGCGGAACCTGTGACCATCTCCGCCAGCAAGAACAATATTCGCAAGGGCGTTGTCGTATGGAGCGACGGTCACTATGGGCCTGACGGAATCATGCAGGATGCGGTCACTTACGCAGCCGCGGTTATGGACCCCGTGCAGGCATTCCTCACTCTGAAGGTGTCCTACGGCTCTGCCAAGATCGTCAAAACCTCTGAGGACGGCAAGGTGGATAACCTCACCTTTACCGTCACCGGTAACGGCATCAATCAGACCGTCAAGACCAACTCCAAGGGCGAGATTCAGATCGACAACCTGATGCCCGGTGTCTACACCGTGACCGAGATGGATTACGACAAGTATGAGCCGCAGGAATCCCGCCGTGTGACGGTGGTTTCCGGTCAGGTGTCTACCGTGACCTTCAACAACAAGCTCAAGCGTGGAGATTTGCAGATCGTGAAGTCCTCGGAGGACAATCTCAACGAGGGTGTGACCTTCCACCTTTACGGCACTTCACTCTCCGGCATTGCCGTGGACGAGTATGCCGCAACCGATGCAAACGGCGTGGCGACCTTTGAAGATGTCCTCATTTCCGGTTCCACACCTTATACCGTGGAGGAAGTGGACACTGCCGTTCGCTATGTTGTTCCCGAAGCGCAGTCTGCGCCTATCAACTGGAACGAGGTCACGAACCGTAGCTTCCTCAATATTTTGAAGAAGTTTTCCGTGACCGTTACCAAGAGCGACGCTGAAACCTGCACGGCGCAGGGTGATGCTTCTCTTGCCGGTGCTGTTTACGGCATCTATAAGGG